>OGJK01002713.1_pt1 | contig 13102 bp, 13 predicted proteins | sample 1571961 | NCBI WGS metagenome assembly OGJK01 (sample SAMEA2582120, study PRJEB24529) | metagenome | biome: Human gut stool | place: China | collected 2011 | reverse complement strand
CGTAGACAACATAGCCGCCCAGGCGCTTCAGAAAACGCCGCTCCGTCTGAGGCCGGCAGCCCAGGGCAGCCACGCAGAACGCGTAGACCGCCCCGGTGATGACCACGCCGAACAGGCAGATCTCCAGCGTGACTTTTCCGTTCAGGATCAGCCACAGCAGGAACAAAAAGATACACATGACCATGGGGGTTCCTCATTCCTCTCTCACACACATAGCGTGAATGTTAAGATTTTTTCGCACACGGCGCAAAAAACTTCATACAAAAGTTATTTTACCATGTATGCAGAAATAAAGTCAACAAAAAACGGGAATTGGTTATTCCAACTTTTGTGTGGGATTTTTCTTTTCAACCCTCATTTCGACCGAGCGATTCCTTCCAACTTTTCTGTGGGATTTCAGTTTTTACCCCCAATTTCGGGTGAGCGACTTCTTCCAACTTTTGTGTGGGTTTTCCTCCGAGTGAACAAAAAGTACGAAAAAATCTGGCATCCTGTTTGGACGCCAGATTCTTTTTTTAGTTGTCCTCTTTCTTTTCTTCGGCATCGAGGGCTTTCGTCAGAAGCCGCTCAACAGCCATGGTCAGCGTCTGTCCTTTCTCTTCGGCGTAGTCCTCCAACCTTTCGCGGAGGACGCGGTCAATGTAGCAGTTCAGATGCTGTCCATCTTTTTTAGCCCTTGGCATGGTCATCCTCCCGCTCGTTCCGCATTTCGCGGTATAGTTCCTGTGCCAGTGCCGTCATAATTGCGCGGTACTTGGCACCATCTTCAAAGAGTTTGGTGTAGGTTTCCGTGCTTTCGATATAGGATGCCTGCGCGGTGTCGTTGAACACCTTGGGGAACACATTTTTCTCGAAAATCTGTTGTCCATCGGATTTTGCGGCTTTTCGGAGTTTCTTGTCTGCCAGCAACTTTTCACGCAGCGTACCAATGAGGACGCGGTCTGCTTCTGTAAAGGAACCCTTATACACCTCGTTGATGGCCTCGATAACCGTTTCCAGCGGGTCTTTCTTGGTGTTCATATTGACTGCCTTCTTTGTCCGCTCAGGTTCCAGCGGAACATCCTTGTCCTCCAACTCTATGGCTCCCTCAAAGGTCTTTTCCAGCCGGTAATACTCCAGCTTTACGCGGTTCTCCAAGTCCCACGGAGCAGCCGTTTCTGCCGGCAGCAGACGTGCCAAATAGGAACAGAACAGATATTCCTTGTGGAGTGCCTTATCAAACATCCGCACAATCTGGGAGATGTAGTTATACCACTTCACAAAGGAACGGATGGTGCGCCTGAACTGGTATTTGTCGTCCTTGCTTAACTGATTGTAGGCTCGTGCGATGGGCAGCAGCGCATTGGAGATTTTTGCCTGTGTGGTCTGCACCTTCTTGGCTTCCGGCGAAAAATAAATCTTGCTAACAGCTTCCACATCGTCGTTATTATACACGCGGAAGTCGCGGAGCTGCTTCTGCGCCTTGTAGATAAGGTCAATATTGATTTCCTCGGACAGACTTGTCTCCTGATAATACGGCTGGAACGCCTTGAGGATTTCCTCCTTGGTGTTCACGAAATCGAGGATATAGGTGTCCTCCTTGCCGAGGTATGTACGGTTCAGGCGGCTCAGAGTCTGCACGGCCTTCACATCCCGCAGTTTCTTATCCACAATCATCGTGTGCAGCAGCGGCTCGTCAAAGCCGGTCTGATATTTTTCCGCTACGATAAGCACATCGCCCTCGTCGTGGAACACCTGCTTGGTTTGGCTCTCGGAGATGTGATTACCGTCACGGTCCATGTTCATGCCGCTTTCGGTGTATTCGTGGCCGCTTTTCTCTTCGGGGTCGCGGATGCTTCCGGAGAATGCGATAAGGATTTCTACATCATCATAGTGGTTGGCATCTAAATACGCTTTGATTTCATGGTAGTAACGCACCGCCGCCAAGCGGGACGCCGTGACCACCATCATTTTGCCCCTGCCACCGATTTTGCGCTTTGTCACATCACGGAAGGTCTCTACGATGATGGCCGCTTTCTGCTGCAAGTTATGAGGATGCAGTTCTTCGAAGCGCCGAATGGTCTTGATTGCCTTGATGGTAGGCACTTCGGGGTTGTCCGGCGTATTCTTGGCGATTTGGAAGCAGGTTTTATAGGTGGTGTAGTTCTCCAGCACATTGAGGATAAAGCCCTCCTCTATGGCCTGTCGCATGGAGTAGATATGGAATGGATGGAATGTGCCGTCTGCGTGTTCCTCGCCGAACATCTCCAGCGTCTTTTTCTTCGGCGTGGCGGTGAAGGCAAAGAAACTCAGATTCTTGTGCTTGCCGTGGGTGATAAGCTCCCGCACAAGGCTGTCCTCGGTGTCCTCCATCTCGTCCTCCGCCTTGCCCTCGATATCGGCATATTCCTTCAGCGCGTCATGGGTATCCGCCAGTGCCATTTTCAGCTTCATGGCACTGTGCCCCGTTTGGCTGCTGTGGGCCTCGTCCACGATGACCGCAAACGCCTTACCCTTTGTATCGTCCACTTCCTCATAGATAACGGGGAACTTCTGCAGCGTGGTCACAATGATACGCTTGCCGGCGTTGAGCGCATCCCGCAGGTCGCGGGAGTTCATCTTCTCGCCGATGGTCACAACGGAGCCGAGCGTATGGTCAAAGCCGGAAATCGTTTCTTGAAGCTGGGCGTCCAGCACGGTGCGGTCTGTCACAATGACCACGGAGCTGAAAATGGGCTTGTTGTCCGCATCGTGAAGACTTGCCAGCCGGTAGGCCGTCCAAGCGATAGAGTTGGACTTGCCGGAGCCGGCACTGTGCTGTACGAGGTAGTTGTGGCCGGAGCCGTTCTGCCGCACATCACCCACCAGCTTTCGGACAACATCCATCTGATGATAACGCGGGAAAATAACGGACTTCTTGAGGATTTCCTTTTCGGAGCCGTCCTTCAGCCGAATCTTCTCCTTCTTCACTTGGAAGCTGATGAACTTCTGCAAAATGTCCAGCAGACTATCCTTCTGAAGCACCTCTTTCCAAAGATAAGATGTCACATAATCGCCGTCTGCGTTGGTCGGATTGCCTGCGCCTCCGTTCTGTCCGGGGCCGTTGCTGCCCTGATTGAAGGGCAGGAAAAAGGTCTTGGCACCATCCAGTTTTGTAGTCATGGCGGCTTCGTACAGGTCCACCGCGAAAAACGCCAAAATGCGGTGGTTCAGGCGGAAGACCGGCTCCTTGGGGTCGCGGTAGAACATCCACTGGTTTTTGCCGTTGTCGATGTTCTGCCCCGTAAGCTGGTTCTTCAGTTCGATGGCGATAACAGGGATACCGTTGACCGCCAGCATCATGTCCACACTGTTGCCGCAGCTTTCCGAGTAGTGCCACTGGCGGATACACTGGCAGATATTCTGCTGATAGTGCTGCAACGACACATCGTTCAGCGTGGACTCCGGCTTGAAGTAGCAGACGTGGAAGTCGATGCCACGGTGCTTAAAGCCGTGCCGCAGCACAGAAATAAGGCCGTCATTCTCCACGGCATTTTCGAACGCCTTGTAGAATTTCATTTCAGAGTTGCCGTCGCTCTGCTTCTCCAGCCGCTGCCACGCCACGGGCTGTGTGGCTTTTACGAAGGTCGTCAGGGTGCGGATATCCAGCGCCATACCCGCGCTTTCCGGCGCACGGTAGCCGGCGTCTGAGGCCTTCTGCCAGCCACCGGCAGGGGAAATCAGAAAGGTCTCAATATCCTGTTCAAATTGCTTTTCATTATCGGGCATTATCGGGCACCTCCTTACACTGTCTTTACTACCTCATTCGGCGAGACTATCTGCTTCCGTAAAAGAGCTCTACTAATATGCCCTTGTATATCTGTTACAAAGTTACTCCAATAGGCAACCTCGGCATAACCATTCCGAATATTGCTGGCAACAATATTGAAATGCCTCATTGTGGAATAGTAGTCATAACTATTGTTTCTGTCCGGCAGAATAACGAATATCAACGCATTCGAGTGACTTGTTCTGTCGTTCCTCGTAGTTTCACGCAGGGAAAAAGCAATTTCCCAAGGAATCCATTGGTCGCGTTCACTCCGGTATTTTTCCCGCATATTAGGAGAAATAAATACTACGGTAACGGTGCTGTCATAAATCCGGTCTCTCAGCTTTTGCCAAATCGTATCATCACTGAGATAAGACAAATCCTCATCCGCCCTCTCACCCTTATAAACTATGCACCCTTCATTTTCGGCTCGGCGCTTAAAATCATCCACATATGAACGTGCGGTTGTGCTGGTATATGAATAGGGGGAATAAAGTGGTGAGTATAAATACGCCACATTATTGTCCGCAAACTTATAGGACACAAAAACCTTAGACGCCATAAAGCATCCTCCTTTCTCTTACACGGAAGGTGTATCTGCAGCATTAGTACACAGCCACAAGATGATTAGCAAAAGCATGATTACGCCATAGAACAGGCCTGTAGATACCGAAAGAAACGCCTTACCATATTGCACAATACCACGCGCATTTTGGGGGATTTGCATTTCAAAATCGGGAAGCGGCTCGGATTCTACTTCCAGTTTTGCTGCGACTCTGTAGAGCTTACGGTAGCCGCGCTCAAGGTAAAGATAATATGTATCAAGAGCGCAGAACAGCGCAACCACTCCGAGTGCAATATAGATAGTTGCGTATTTTGAGGCATTAGATGCCTTTTCCAAATAAAAAACGAGGAGTGCGGTGATGATGGTGATGCACCACGCTTTTGCTTGAAATGCGTTTTGCCCCATTCTTGTAATAGTTGATTGGATATATCCGAGATGGGTCACATTTGGCTTTGTACTATCTGGCATTTTAGAATTCTCCTTCACACTCAAATGCACCTTCATCTGGCTCAGGCATTTCCCTCAGATAATCTGGGTGCTTATCAAGATATTCAACGACCCACGGCTGTAAATAGCGGTCAAAATACTCGCCGTTGTTACTTGCGGTTGTTTGCCCAATAATAGACGAACGCTGCAGATAAGTTGCTGTCGCATCCGTGATTGACAGGTATGCCGTATGGCTTTCTGACTCATACATCCTTCGTACAACCTGTTTGCCACGTTTACTCAATCTATCCAGTATTCGTTTTGCGTTTTTTCCACGATACCGCGAAACGGTTACTTTACGCCTTATCCAGCCGCCGCCAACATCAATAAGCAAAATCGCAGCCGCGCAGAGAAACAGAATGCCTAAGTAGGGTTTGATGGTTTCACGCACTTGGTTAAGCCCCAGCGCAGCAACAACATTTTCTGGGGCAAATAATAAAACTCCGTCAACAATTAAGACAAATACGCATATAGACTTGTAGGGTATAACTTTGACCGTAGCCGCATTATCCTTTGCATCAATATTTACACCCATCAGCACACCCTCCTTTTCCCAGTTACGACTTCGTAGATTAGAGATTTTTTGTAAGATTCGAGGTCTGCAATTAAGAGTTGTTTTTCTAACACAATGTCATCAAGGTAACTACAGGTTTCATCTAAATACTGGGCAATACGTTTCTGTTCATCCAATGAAGGAAGTGGAATAGAAAAACTCATGATATTCTCCGCCGAAAGGTTGAGCGAACCAATACCAATCGCCGAAATAACTGCTGTTTCGGTTATGGCACTGTTTTGAAGTACATAATTAAGGTAATCAGGATTTATTCCAACAGGCCTAATCAAGATGAGGGATGAAGCAATACTTCCTTCTGTTAGCGTTTTGTTTATAGAGCATTTTCCGACACTCCCGCGTAAGCAAAATACAATATCGTCTTTTTGCAGTTTTGCCCCTCTAAGGGAATGGTATTTCTCTGATGTAATAAACTTGTTTGTTTGAATATCCGTATTAAGTTTAATCTGGCCTAAATTGTTAGATGTCAAGAACGATATTCCGGAGCTAACAATATCGCTCCCGCTTGGATAGTTACTGCTACGGTCCCCATTATAAGCATTTGCAACTTGGCTGACTCTTCCTTTATGCCACCGTGCAGGAATCTTGGCAACCCACTCAATCCCGCTATCCTTCATCTCTGCATTGGGGTCAATCCCCTTGGTGACGGCTTCGTAGATGATGGATGCCTTCCACTGCTTGTAATCCTCAATGCTGGCCTTGGCTTCGGCGATAATTTCGTCAATTTTGGCACACTGTGTGTCGAGATATGTAGCGATGGCGGTTTGTTCTGATATGGATGGAAGCGGTAGTTTCAGAACTTTGACCTCATCATAGGTAAGTCCTTGCCGCACGCCTGCCCCCATTCCATAAAAACCTTTTCTGATGTCAAACGCATGAAGCAAATAGTAAAGAAATTTTGATGTTTTGAGATTGACGGGGCGCAATGTTATATAAGCAGAAGTAATAATTCCCTTTTCGGTTGAGCGTCCAACACGAAAGCTCGTTTGGTCATTTTGAAGGTCAGTGAGTCGCAGAACAATGTCCCCGGTATCAATAATGTTGTAACTGTCAAATGAAGCAGGAATCAAACCATCTGTATGGTCGATGTTTTTTCTTTTGATTTTCCCGTAACTCAAAGACAATAAATTGGTTTCTGTCAAATCTTTGTTTTTGTTTTTTACCTGAGAAACAAGTTGGAAGAGAATGTTGATGTCCCAATCTTTCGGAATCATGCCCACCCACTCGATACCGCTGTCCTTCATCTCCGTATAACCCACAGTAGGCGTCATATCACTCACCATCCTTCCCGAACAGGTCGTGGAGCTTCTGCATCAACGACTGTTCATGGGCCTCGATGCGCTTGGCAATCTCTGCGGCAGGCTCAATGGGCTTGTATTCATAGAAGGTGCGGGTGAAGGGGATTTCATAGCCCACCTTGGTCTTGCTCCTGTCAATCCATGCATGGGGGTTATAGGGCAGTACCTCACGGCTCAGATAGGAGTCCATGTCCTCGTCCAGCGGCACATTCTCCGTGTCCCGCTTGGAGGTATCCGCCACGGGCTTTCCACGCTTGCGTACCGGCTGCCCGTTCTCGTCCATCTCCGGCGTTTCTACTACGATTTTGTTGTAGCCAAGGCTGACGCTGTCCAGCACGCGGCTCTTGCAGACGATATGTGCGCCGGACTCCAGCTCCCGCTGGTAGGTGTGGTCCGCGTATGCGCCGTAGGCCTTGACGATAAGCTCGCGGCAGACATCGGTGATGTCCACACGCTTGTTACCGATGGATTTGCGGCGGGGCTCATAGCACTTGCTGGCGTCGATAAGCTGCACCTTGCCGATATGCTCCTCTGGCTTGTCCTTGGTGATAATCCAAATATAAGTGGCGATTCCGGTATTATAAAAGCTGTCGTTGGGCAACTGAACAATAGCGTCCAGCCAGTCGTTTTCAATGAGATAGCGACGAATCTCGCTCTGCCCGGAGCCGGCATCGCCGGTGAACAGGGACGAGCCGTTTTGGATGATAGCCATGCGGCCATCCGGCTTCAGCTTGGCAAGTCCGTTGAGCATGAACAGCATCTGTCCATCGCTCTTGCTGGGCAGACCGGGTCCAAAACGCCCCGCGCCGCCCTTTTTATGCTCCGCCTCGACCTTGGGGGCCTCTCGCTTCCAGTCGATACCGAAGGGCGGGTTAGAAATTTCGTAATCGAACTGATACCCGCTGAATTTATCATCGTCCAGCGTGTTGCCAAACTGCATATTGTCGGGGTCGCCGCCGCGAATGAGCATATCCGCCTTGGCGATGCCAAACGTAAAGGGATTCAGCTCCTGCCCGAAGCAGGTGACATCCGCATCGGCGTCCAACTGCTTGAGCCGTTCCTCCATGCAGGTGAGCATCTGGCTGGTGCCCATCGTCATGTCGTAAACCGTCTTGGAGATGCCGTCCCCATCAAATTTTGCATTGCTGACCAGCAGGTCGCACATGAGATAGATAATATCGCGGCTGGTGAAGTGCGCTCCGGCCTCCTCGTTGTAGGACTCGGAGAACCGCTGCACCAAGTTCTCGAAGATATAGCCCATATCCACTGCGCTGATTTTTTCGGGGCGCATATCGCCCTGCTCGGAGCAGAAGTCCACGATAACCTGATACAGCAGACCGGCCTCCTCCATGCGGTCGATTTGGGCGTGGAAGTTCATCCGCGCCAAAATGTCCTGCACATTGTCAGAAAAGCCGTTCAGGAAAGCGCGGAAATTCTCATTGATGTTTTCGGGGTCCGCTTTCAGCGTTTCGAAGGTAAATGGGCTGATGTTATAGAACTGGTAGCCAGAGGCGGCGCAGAGGAAGCCCTCCTTCACGGCGAGGTGCTGCACCTCCTTGTACTTGTCCAGCACTGCCTGATGGGTCGGCAGCAGGCAGTCGTGGAACCGCTTGATGACCGCCATCGGCAGGATGACGAGTCCGTACTCATGGGGCTTAAACGCGCCAAAGAGGGTGTTTGCCACATTCCAAATTAAGTTGGCTTTTTCCTGTATATTCTTGCCGGTAGATGCAATGCGTTCGTTACTGGTCGTCATGTGCTCCATCCTTTCCAATGACGGCCAATTCCTCATCCATGCCTGCGTACAGAAGAGAATCATCCTTTGCCAAGGCAAAGGATGAGAAACGGGCCCGTTTCTCATCGAAGTTCTCTGTAGTCTTCGACATTTTCATTATAGCACACATTTTTCAATTCGCAACATAATTCATCATTTTTATTCCAAAATCTACCGAAAACAGAAAATTTTTGCAACCCCCTTGCGCGAACAGAACATTTGTGCTATTCTATGGTCACGGTATACCAAAAGTAAATAGCGTAGTCTTCATCAATTATTTGAATACATTTCCCCGGCACATTATTTTTGATGAATTTGAGAGGTATACCACGATGAAGACTGTGAATCACATTCGACTGACTCCGGATGATATGGAGGAGGTCATTCCCATTCCGCACCTGAATTTGCGCGGCATAATTGAAGATGCCTGCTATCGGCCCAAGGCAGGGCATCCTTACTTACTGTTCTCCTGCCATGTGGAGGACTACCGAAACCGAAAATGCCGTTTCTGCGGCAGTACCGCCGTTCACGCACACGGCCAAACAGGGGCTCCGCGCCGCATTCACGATGTCAACAGCGGACGCACGAAGGTCGATATAGACCTGACGGTGCAACGGTACATCTGTAGCGAATGCGGAAGGTCCTTTTCCCCGCCATCGCCGGACATTATGGAGAGCCGGCATTTGACAAGGCGGCTTTATGACGAAATCAGACACGAGGCGTTTACCAAGCCGCTGAGTACAGTCGCCCTGAAATACGGCTATTCCGACACTATCATCGGCAAAATTTTTGACGAGTATTCCAAAGAGTTGGCGTCAGCCCATGGCCCTGTTATCGCTCCCCGCGTATTGGGCATTGATGAAAAGCACATTGTCCATAATATGCGGGCCATCTTTACAGACATTGAGAACCGTGTTCTGCTGGAGATGTGTCCCGATAACAAGAAGGATACCGTCATTGCAGCCATTGAGAGCATGGTCGGCTACGACACCAATATCGAGGTCGTAACGATGGATATGTCCTGTGGCTACCGTACTTATGTGCAGGAGTGCTTGCCCAATGCCGCCATCGTCGTGGACAAGTTCCATGTCTGCCAGTCCGTCTATGAGAAAATCGCCAAGGCCCGCAGCAAAATCATGGCCTATATCGGCGCCCTCATCCAAGCGGAGCCGGAGGGCGGCGCAAAGAAGCGCATGATTGCGGTGCGGAACCTCGCCCAGACGAACACCTATCTGTTCAAGTTCAACGCCAAGAATCTCGCCAAGAGTGAGAGGCGTATCAGCGCAATGGCAAATATCTGCGCGACTTTCCCTGAGTTCAACCATCTGCGGCTTATCAAGGAACGCTTTGACCGCATCTACACCGCCCCTGACCGCAAGACGGCGGAGGCATACTGCAAGGAATGGGCGGAGCTTATCCCTCCCTCCGGCTGCCGTCAAATCGAGGCATGGAAGAAGCGGTTCGAGGTGGAGCCGGAGCTGTTTGACGACCTTCGTTCGGCCAAGAACACCCTCACGAGGAAGTGGCACGAGGAAATCTTCAATTACTTTGAACCCAACCGCCGCTTTACCAATGCCGTAACGGAGGGCTTGAACCGGATGGTGGAGGACATGAGCCGCATGGGGAACGGGTACAGCTTTGAACGGCTGCGTGCGCGGGCTCTTTACAGCGACAAGGTTGCGGCTCTCGTTGTCTACACGATGCAGACGGAGAGCGTCCCTGTTGCCGAGGAGCCTTCTTGCGACAAGCCGCCTCACGCGATGGGATATATGTCGCTCCTTTCGTTCTCGAAGCCGAAGGTACACTGGGAAACGGTCTGCTCTATGAAGCCGGAGTTTGCGCCGCAGGAAGACTCGCTGCTGGCCTTCAGCAACTATGTCCGTGAGGACGATGACAACGGTGAATGCCAGTTGCAGGATGGGTCCTGTGCGGCAGAAGAGCAGGAGGTAGAGTAACATGGCAATGGCAGATGTACGGATTGACATGGAAACCGCCCTGTACGAGCAGATGGCCGCGCTGTGCGCCAAACTTGGCACCACCGCTGAGGCGATGGCGGTACGGTTCTGTGAGGAGTTCGTGCGGATGGAAGCGCCTCCCGTGTCTGAGTCCTACGCCTCTATGAGCGTGGAGGACAAAATCGACTTTATTGCTCAGAATATTCTGAGGGAATACAATTCAAAATGATACAACAAAGATACCCCTGTGAGGATTGACCTCACAGGGGCATCTTTCTATAATTCGCTGTTGTTGAATTGCCTTCGAGTTTGTCGAAAAGAATTTGCGAAACCTACTTAACCACACGAAAAACGCAATGTAAAAAGTAAATTGCTTTACTTTGCGCTGTTTTTCTTACATAATAGTAGGCAAGAAGCAAGGTCGTAGTAAATTCTTTTCAGAGAGGGAGTTGGTGCTGACCATGAGCATAGGAAATCAAATATCAGCAATTCGTAATGAGCAGCAATTAACGCAAGAACAGTTTGGTGAGTTATTCCATGTTACAAGACAGACGGTTTCGAATTGGGAAAACGAAAAGAGTTATCCGGATTTACAGATTCTCATAGCAATGAGCAATCAATTTGATGTATCGCTTGATACATTACTGAAGGGGGATTCCAAAATGGTAAAAGCTATTGACAAGGAGCGCGTATTGGGAAAAATAAAGTATGAGAAATCACTCGTAGACTTCTTTACGGGTGCTGGTACAGGACTTGTTGCCTCTTGCTTCCTCTCGTCAGCGTCAACAATTAGGACTGTAGTAATGATTGTTGGCTTTGTTATGATAGGCATTGGTTGGTATAAAAGGGCTAAATCCGATAAAGAAGTGTTTAAGTATATGGAGGAGCGCGGACAGGAGTGACTTTATATAAGCATTTCTCTACTGTGCCATTAAAAAGATGCCCCTGTGAGGATTGACCTCACAGGGGTTCTCTTTGTTCTTCAGGCACCGAGCGTACCACTGCGTAGTGCCTCCACCAGCGGCAGCACCTGCCACTTGGGGATGGTGTACTCGTTGCCATCCAGCAGCAACAGCCAGTATACCTGCCGCTCCAGCAGCAGGGTCTTGTCCGCGTTCCATCGTTTGATGCCGACCTCATAGACGCCATCTCCCGGCAGCTCCACATCGAACCGTCGGCCTTTCGGTGTCTTTGGCGGCCACTGGTATTGCAGGAACTTGCGGGCAAAGCGGTACTTGGGGTCTGGACCCATGATGCGGGACACATAGGGATACGCCCGCGTGTTGGGAATATGCGGCACGAATATGGAGTAGCCCCAGTACCAAATATCATCGTCGTCCTTGCACGGAGGAACATTGTTTCTGCGGCTCGTGTCCATCGGAGTTGCCTTCCGCCGCCTACGACTCAAACCCCGGCGGCGTCAGCTTCCGAAGGATTTCCGCTGCTTCCTCGGCGGTGTAGTGATTGTAGTAGGCATCCAGGGGATGCAGCATCTCCTCGTAACGCAGGGTCGCTATCTCGTAGCCCTCCATATCGCCGAGGTGTTTTGCCTTCTGCTTCAGCAGGCTCAGTTCGTTGGGGCGGATGTCCTCCAAGGGCAATTCGCCTGACAGGATTTTCTCCTGACGCAGCGTGTACGCCGTCCCATACTGAGGTTTGTACTCTACGCTGTCTCTGTCTTTGAAGGAAAAATACGGGTCTTTTCTGCTCATAAAAATCACCTCCTGTTACAGAAAATTCTATAACAGGAGGTCTTAAATTGGTAGCACACGAGAAAAGAAACTCAGCACAACTTTTTTGCGCCGTTCCCACACGAAACGATTTAGCTCTCAGCTCCCTGATTTTTTCCGCCCAACCCACACAAAAGTTGGAATACCCCCCGCCGCCCTTTACGGAGAGAAAAATTTGTGCTACAATAAAAAATACTATTACCAAAAGGAGCGTATCATCCCATGACCACCGCAGAATGCATCCGGCAGCGGGTCAGCTGCCGCCGTTTTCAGGAAACCCCCATTCCCCGGGAGGACATCCGCCGGGTGGTGGACCTGGCCCGGTTTTCCCCCAGCTGGAAGAACACCCAGCCTGTGCGATATATCGTCATTGATGACCCGGCGCTGAAGGAGCGGATGGCCCGGGAGTGCATCCCCGGCCAGGGCTTCAACACCAAGACCATCAACCGGGCCGCCGCCCTGGCCCCAGAAGCTTACTTTAAACATTCTCTCCCACAGCTCATCTGTACGCATAGGATCTTTTCCGATGACCAGACGGGAGATATCCTGGAGCATGCCGATCCCCGCAGGTGCTGCGTAATCAAAAGCGATCCCCGCTTCACCGTCACCATAGAAACCTTCATCTGTCCATACCCGGCAGCAGATGGGACGTCTGCTGGCTCTCTGGGCAGTAGCATCCAGCATGTAAATATCAACTTTTGTTATCTTCATAAAAAACTCCATTCTGCCGCCCAACAGCAGCCCAAACTTTTAATAAACTTTTTCCTGTTTTTTCCAATTATCCAAAGCTTTCTCAACTTTATCAAACGCCTCCTCCAGATACGCTCTGGGGCAGGCGAAATTCACACGGATAAAACCGGGAGCAGAAAAAGACTCTCCGTCATTAAATTTCACACCTGCTTCTTTCATAAAAAAGCCGGCAGGATCACTTAATCC
>OGJK01002706.1_pt1 | contig 13140 bp, 8 predicted proteins | sample 1571961 | NCBI WGS metagenome assembly OGJK01 (sample SAMEA2582120, study PRJEB24529) | metagenome | biome: Human gut stool | place: China | collected 2011 | reverse complement strand
GCATCTCTTTACCTGTCTCTGTAGCAGATACACAGCAGCAGATGCTGTAGTCATCTCCCCATACCGGACGCATAACATCATCGTTCTCGTACTGGATGGAGCTTGTTGTTACAGAAATCAGGGATGCGAACTTCTTAAAGTTCTCTGGCAGTCTTGAAGAATAAAGAACTGTCAGGTTTGGCTCTGGTGAAGGTCCCATGTTGTTCAGTGTGTGGAGGAAACGGTAGTCAGTCTTTGTTACCATAGAACGTCCGTCCTGTCCAAGTCCACCAACCTCAAGTGTAGCCCATGTCGGGTCTCCTGAGAACAGCTGGTTGTAAGATGGGATTCTTGCGAACTTAACCATACGGAATTTCATTACCATGTGGTCGATGATCTCCTGAGCTTCCTTCTCTGTAAGTGTTCCATTCTTAAGATCTCTGTCAATATAGATATCAAGGAATGTAGAGATACGTCCTACGGACATAGCTGCACCATTCTGTGTCTTGATTGCTGCAAGATATCCGAAGTACAGCCACTGAGCTGCTTCGTGAGCATTCTTAGCCGGCTGAGAAATATCGAATCCGTATGCTGCAGCCATCTCTTTCATCTCTTTCAGAGCTTTGATCTGATCTGCAAGTTCTTCACGAAGACGGAAATCCTCACCCTTCATGCCGTGTCTTGCGTAACGCTCGAAGTCATACTGTTTTCTCTCGATCAGGAAATCGATACCGTACAGTGCAACACGACGGTAGTCACCTACGATACGTCCACGTCCGTATGTATCCGGAAGTCCTGTGATGATCTTGTTATGACGAGCTTTTTTCATCTCTGGTGTATAAACATCGAATACACCCTGGTTATGTGTTTTATGATATTTTGTGAAGATCTCATGCAGTTTCTCGCTTGGCTGGTATCCGTATGTTGTACAAGCCTGCTCTGCCATCTTGATTCCACCGTAAGGCATGAATGCTCTCTTCAGTGGTTTGTCTGTCTGCAAACCAACAACCTGCTCAAGGTCTTTCATGCTCTCATCGATATATCCTGGGCCGTATGCTGTCAGACCGGAAACAACTTCTGTCTCCATGTCGAGAACTCCGCCCTTAGCTCTTTCTTCTTTCTGAAGTTCCTGCAGTCTTCCCCATAATTTGTCTGTTGCTTCTGTTGGTCCCTCAAGGAATGCCTCATCACCTTCATATGGTGTGTAGTTCTCCTGGATGAAATCACGCACGTCTACAGAGTGTGTCCATTTTCTTCCCTTGAAGCCAGCCCACTGCTCAAAATTAGCCATTGAAAAATCCTCCTATATTCTTTCCTAAAATAGTTTTGTAATTGTTTTACGGGCATAGTATAACACCGTGTTAAATAAATGACAAGCGTAAAATCGAGAATAAATATCGGAAATCGCTTTGTATTCGATTTAGTACAAAATATACGAAAAAACGCCCATTTTACGGGGAATTGTACGAATTTTAGTACAGTAAAAATGTACTGTAAAAAGAACATTTTCCCCATGTGTACGGTCTGATTTACAGACAAATAAACAGCCTCTTTTCCTTTCAAAATTCACTCTAGGTACTTTTCCTCTATGATAACGATTTCGTTTCATGTTTTCTCTATATTTTTGTCAATGGAGTTACGTTCTGTTTTTTGATATAATAGTGCATTAGAGTATCTACATTTAGTTTATGAAAGAGGAATATTATGGAAATCAGAAAGACAAAACCAGAAGAGCTTGAAGTACTTCTTAAGATGTACGAACATGCACGCAGATTCATGGCAACTCACGGAAATGCTTCTCAATGGGAAAACAATTATCCTTCTCCACAGTTGATTCTGGACGACATTACTGAGGGGAACAGTTATGTCTGCACAGAACAGGATCAGATCATTGCTACTTTCTATTATAAAGAAGGGGCTGATCCTACTTATATGCGCATCTACGATGGGGACTGGATCAACGACTCCTGTTACGGAGTCGTCCACCGCATCACTTCCACCGGAAATGTAAAAGGTGCAGCGTCCTTCTGCCTGAACTGGGCCTTGGAACAATGCGGCAATATCCGTATTGACACACACCGTGACAACATCGTAATGCAACATCTGTTAGATAAGAATGGATTCAAGTATTGCGGAATCGTATATGTTGAAGATGGAACAGAACGAATTGCTTATCAGAAAGTGGTTTAATAATACCAAAATCCATAAAGCAAGGAGCAGAGACATTTGATCTTAATGTCTCTGCTCCTTGTTACTATATATCTCACAGAATCTTGCTGCGAAGGACGGTTCTTCTCCACCTGCATAAAGATGTGAGATATCTCCTACTTTCAATCCACGGAAATATGCCGTTCCCTGTTCTCTCTCTTCTGTTACTACTTCTGTCACAGAAGTTGGTGCAAGCGCAAGGCAATGCCAAAGCACAAATGGTGATACATTCCATAAATGAGACAACAGCACGCAGCTGATTCCGAAATGGCAGAAAAATGTCACCGTCTCATCACTTTCTTTCTCCACACGATAATGCGCCCCTTCTCTTACATATCCGTGCTCTGCGAGAAAGCGATCAAATTCTTCAATCACATGATCGTATACTTCTACGAGATCGGAATTTTTCGCCACTTCTGTTTCTCTCCATGTATTTTTATCCATATAAGCTTCATGTTCTGTCCAATACCCCGGAACCATATCCCATGCAATTCTAGGTAAGAAATACCCTCCTTCTTTTTTCACATCGGGATATGCTTTTTCAAGTTCCGGATTTTTATTCAAATCAACCTGCGCCGGGAACTCTTGCAGCCAATCCAATATTTCTGCTGTTTTTCCAGTTACCTCAAGACATGGAGCCGCCGTATCCTTCGCTCTTCCAAGTGGAGACTTATAGCATTCCCCCATATTCATAGATACTGCACGTTTTGCAAGCAGTGCCGCTTCACGTCTTCCTTTTTCTGTTAATGTGTCATTTACATAATCCGGATCTCCGTGACGGATCAATAGAATTCTCATCGTGCTTCTCCTTTGTAATCAATTATTTTCTCCAGCCATTCCTCTGCCAGTTTGGGCCAGATCTGTACTTCTTTCAGAGTCTTTCGGATTTCTTCTTTCTGCTCTGCTGTCCATTTCGGTGGCTGTGTTCTTCCAATCCCATTTTGCACAAGAAGTTCTTCTCCCTTTTCCTTTGAAAATGAAGTTTCTCCCGCAAGAATCGCTTCTGCAAGCATACGAAGCTGCTCCTGTGTATAAGGCTGTCTTCCTCTGCGTTCCAGCCAGTCCTCTGTTGCAACAGACATTCCATGTACGCCTTCTGAAAATACATGGTGCGCAAATGGAACTCCTTCTTCCAGACATTTCTGGGCTAAAAGATAGCTATTCTGTACCGGAACGGTTCCATCCGTTGCTGTCTGCCAAATGAAACATGGTGGTATTTCTTTTGTTACATACTTTTCAATTGACATATATTCTAACTCTTTCTTTGTTGAATTCTTCCCTAAAAGAGCTACAAAAGAATCTCTGTGAGCATATTTTCCTGAAGTAATTACCGGATAAGACAACACAGCAGCATCCGGTTTGTTTGAAAACTTCTGATATTTTTCATCAGGATCCTCGATATCCGCTCCATGCACACACAGACTCGCACACAGATGTCCTCCAGCTGAAAATCCACAAACCACGATCTGATCCGATAAAATATGCAGCTGTTCTGCACGAAAACGGATCATTCGCATTGCTCTGGAAATATCTTTCAGCGGCTGAAGCTTTAATGGTGCTTCATCCAGTGGATTCACTGTATATTCAAGGACGAACACATTATAACCGGCCTGATAAAATTCCATAGCAACCAGATGTGCTTCCGAAGGCGATACAAGTCTGTAACCGCCACCCGGAACCACCAGCATCGCCGGATGCATCAGCTCATCCTCATGAATATAGCTGACCATAATCGGGATAAACCCATGCGCCGCCGGGTAATGATATTCTTCTTTGTGCCATAATTCTATTCTTTCGCCTATCATGTGTTAATTCCTCCTGTGTGATTTATAATTTGTGCTTTTCTGTTATTCTTTTGGGAGCACGGACTTTGCTCGTTGCTCGCGTAAAAAAGCCATGAAAGACAAGATCCCCCAACCTTGTCTTCCATGACTCCCATTACATGCACTCAACTTGCTTTACAGTTCGAATCCTTCTAGATATGGATTCTCTGCTTCAGAAAACTTCTCTTCCTCAACCATCTGCGCGATTGCCAGGTCAAGTGGCATCTTTCCGAGAACCGGAACGTTAAGATCTGCTGCGATCTCATCAATGTGGCTCTCTCCAAATACTTTGATCTCTTTGCCACAATCCGGACACTTCACATAGCTGTAGTTCTCAACAATTCCAAGAACCGGAATGTTCATCTGCTTCGCCATTCCATATGCCTTCTTCACGATCATCTGTACAAGATCCTGCGGAGATGTAACGATCACAACGCCATCAACCGGAAGAGACTGGAATACTGTCAGCGGAACATCACCTGTTCCAGGTGGCATATCAACGAAGAGATAATCAAGATCTCCCCACATAACGTCTGTCCAAAACTGCTTTACAACACCTGCGATCACTGGTCCCCTCCAGATAACCGGTGCTTCCTCATCTTCCAAAAGAAGATTGACAGACATGATCTTTGTTCCGTCTGCTGCCTCACATGGAAGAATTCCCTGCTCTGTTCCTACTGCCATCTCATGAAGACCATACATCTTCGGAATCGATGGACCTGTAATATCTGCATCCATGATACCAACATTGTATCCTTTTGCTCTCATCATTCTTGCAAGGGATGCTGTCACAAGTGACTTACCAACGCCGCCCTTTCCGCTGACAACGCCGATCACTTTCTTAATAGATGAATACATATTCATCGGTTCATGCATATCAACTTTCTTGCTTGTGCACGTTCCTGCACTGGCACAGCTGGCACAGGATTCCTCTGAACATCCTGCTGTGTTCTGCTCTTCTGCCATAATACCATAACCTCTTTTCTAAAAATAATGATGTCGCTTCCATTCACAAATTCTGCGTCCGGTAACACATCTCGTCAGAAAATTTTCTGACACAGTGACACTATTGTAACACATTTCATAAAAGAATGATAGGCTGAACCCACGCTTTTATTTTTCTATGCTTTTATTTTTCTAAGTGTTATACTTAAGTTACTTGAATACAACTTAGAAAGGAGTTTTCCTGTATGCCAGTAATATCCGAACAGCTCAAGCCAATCGATACCGTCAATGGATTCCAGATCCGTCCCGGCTTTTTCCGTGAATTCGGTGCAGTCGCTATCCCAGGTGGTGTCAACTTTACGATTCATACACACGGTGCTACCTCCTGCGAGCTTCTGCTGTTTCACCGCAAAGCCGAAGAACCATACGCCGTGATTCCATTTCCGGAAAGTTACAGGATCGGATTCTGCTATTCTATGATCGTCTTTGATCTGGATATCGAAGAATTTGAGTACGCCTATCGATTGGATGGTCCTTATGATGAAAAGAAAGGACTCCGTTTTGATAAAAACAAAATCCTGCTGGATCCTTATGCACGTGCAGTCACCGGACAGAGCCAGTGGGGACATGTGAATAACGCCCAGCATGGTTATCGTGCCCGCGTGGTACAATCCAACTTTGACTGGGGTGACCAGCGTCACCATTCTATTCCTATGGAAGACTTGATCATCTACGAGCTGCACGTCCGCGGATTTACCATGGATGAAAGTTCCGGTGTTAAGCACCACGGTACCTTCGAAGGTCTGCGCGAAAAGATTCCTTATTTGAAAGAACTTGGAGTCAACGCTGTTGAACTAATGCCAATCTTTGAATTTGATGAGATGCGCGATGTACGATTGATTGATGAAAATGAACTTATTGATTTCTGGGGATATAATCCGGTCAGTTTCTTTGCACCAAATACAAGCTACTGCTCTTCTATGGAATATAACCGCGAAGGACTGGAACTCAAGACACTGATCAAAGATCTCCATGACAATGGAATAGAAGTGATCCTCGACGTTGTCTTCAACCACACTGCCGAAGGAAATGAATTCGGTCCGTGCTTTTCTTTCAAAGGGTTTGACAACAACATTTACTATATGTTGACTCCGGACGGACATTATTATAATTTCAGTGGATGTGGAAATACATTAAACTGCAATCACCCGGTCGTGCGAGACATGATTTTGGAGTGTCTGCGTTACTGGGTCATCGAATACCGTGTAGACGGATTCCGTTTTGATCTCGCTTCGATTCTCGGACGAAATGATGACGGAACACCTCTAAGCCAGCCACCGCTTCTGCGAAGCCTGGCTTTTGACTCAATCCTTGGAAATGTAAAACTGATCGCTGAAGCATGGGATGCCGGCGGACTTTATCAAGTCGGTTCCTTCCCTTCCTGGAAGCGTTGGGCTGAATGGAATGGGCGCTACCGTGATGATATGCGCCGCTTTTTAAAAGGAGATGACTTCCTTGCCCAAACTGCTGCCGCAAGAATCACAGGTTCTCCTGATCTGTACGATCCTGCTTACCGAGGTGGAAATGCTTCCATCAACTTTCTCACCTGTCATGATGGCTTCACGCTTTGTGACCTGTACAGTTATAACCAAAAGCATAATGAAGCCAACGGTTGGGGGAACACTGACGGAGCTGACGACAATAACAGCTGGAACTGTGGCGTAGAAGGCGAAACAGATGATCCTGCCATTCTGGTACTTCGTAAACGACTGATGAAAAATGCCTGTGCCGTTCTGCTTTGCAGCCGCGGAACTCCAATGTTCCTCTCCGGTGATGAATTCGCAGACACACGTTATGGAAATAATAACCCTTATTGTCAGGATAACCTGATCTCTTGGCTGGACTGGAGTCTCCTCAAAAAAAATAAAGATCTGTTCGATTTCTTTCAATATATGATCCAGTTCCGCAAAGATCATCCTGCCATCCGTAAGGATCTCGAACCAAGTTATCTTGGTATTCCGGCGATGAGCACGCATGGACTCACTCCGGATGAGACAAATTTCTCCGGTGACAGCCATGTTGTCTGTGTACGATTCGCAGGTTATAATGAAGCAACACAAGAAGAAGATCTTGTTTATCTGGCTGTAAATTCCGGATGGTTTCCGGTCACACTCACTCTGCCTGAACTTCCTGAAAAATATAAATGGCATGTCGCCGTCAACACCGGAGATCCTAAATGTCAGTTTTTTCACAAAAATTCAATGCCCACGGTAGAATCTAAAATATTTTTAGGTGAACGCTCTGTTATTATTTTCGTTGCTACTACCATATGAATTGAAAATTTTAGCTATTTCTCAATATTTTTTAGAATATTTTTATTCACTTTTCACAAGTCTGTTGTTTGTGTAATAAATAACAGACTTGTCATTTTTTAAACTTTTCTTGATAATTTTTAGATTTATTTGTAGAATATTACTAAACGGAACTTTACTGGTTTGAAGATAGGTTTTTTCAAATACATTTCCTATTTTAAAATCAGTCAGTAATGAACGTTATGGTAAAAGGAGAGGTTTAAAATGAGTAGACTTGAAATCCCAGGTCCAGATAAAGGCCAGCTCGTCGTTGAAGAGCTGTACAAAGATCTGGAACGTAGAATTGAATCCAGCCCTCCGGGATTATGTCCGGTTGACATGACTCGTGCATTTATCGAGATGTGTCAGACGCAATCCTGTGGAAAATGTACCCCGTGCCGCGTTGGACTGTGGCAACTGAAGAACCTTCTGACAGATGTTATGAACGGGACTGCTACAATGGAGACACTGGATCTGATCGACACACTGTCTGAATCTATCCGCGAAGGTTCTGACTGCCCGATCGGATACGAAGCCGGTGCCATGGTACATAAGAGCTTAAGAGACTGTCGCGAAGATTATGAAGAACATGTCCGTCAGGAACGCTGTACCTGCCACTATACACAGCCTGTACCTTGCGTTTCTCTTTGTCCTGCACATGTTGATATCCCTGGATATATTGCACTGACCGGAGAGGGGCGTTACGCTGACGCAATTCGTCTGATCCGTAAGGATAATCCATTCCCGACAACCTGCGGTTTTATCTGCGAGCATCCTTGTGAAGCCCGCTGCCGTAGAAATATCGTAGATGACGCCATCAATATCCGTGGACTGAAACGTATGGCCGCTGATTATGCTGGTAAGGTTCCGCCACCGGAATGTGCACCTTCCACCGGGAAGCGTATCGCTGTTGTAGGCGGAGGACCTGGTGGACTCAGTGCTGCTTACTACCTGCAGTTGATGGGACATCAGACAACCGTATTCGAGATGCTTCCAAAGCTCGGTGGAATGCTCCGCTATGGAATCCCGAACTACAGACTTCCGAAAGATCGTCTTGACGAAGACATTCAGGCAATCCTTGAGACCGGAGTTCAGGTAGAATTTGGAAAACGTATCGGTAAAGATATCACAATTCAGAGTCTGCGCCAAGAATACGATGCTGTTCTTATTTCCATCGGTGCAAGCACTGATAAGAAGCTTGGTATCGAAGGCGAACATGCAGAAGGCGTGATCTCTGCTGTGTCCTTCCTTCGTGATGTTGGAGAAGACAAGATCCCTGATCTTACCGGACAGGAAGTTGCTGTCATCGGTGGCGGTAATGTTTCTATGGACGCTGTCCGCACAGCAAAACGTCTCGGTGCTAAAAAAGTAAGTATCGTTTACAGACGCCGTACTGCAGATATGACTGCTCTTCCAGCTGAGATTGAAGGTGCTGTTGCAGAGGGAATTGAAGTTCTCACATTAAAGGCTCCATCCAGAATAGAGACAAATGAGAATGGACACGTTTCAGGCATCTATGTCACACCACAGATGATCAGCAAGATCAAAGACGGTCGTGCAAGTGTCTGTCCGACAGGAGAAGAAGATTTCCTTATCCCTTGCCAGACACTCATCGTTGCAATCGGTCAGGATATCGAATCTGAACACTTTGCCGAAGCCGGCGTTCCGGTTTCCCGCGGTAAGATCATGACAGAACGTTATGGCGGTTTCGATAACATCCCTGGTGTATTCGCCGGTGGAGACTGTGCATCCGGACCTGCTTCCGTAATCAAAGCCATCGCCGCTTCAAAGGTTGTTGCAGCCAATATCGATGAATATCTTGGTTTCCACCATATCATCAGCTGCGATGTTGAGATTCCGGAGCCGCGCTTAAGCGACCGTGAACCTTGCGGAAGAGTTGAACTTACAGAACGTGAAGCCTGCAGCCGTGTCTGTGACTTCGAAGGCGTTGAAAACTGTATGACAGAAGCCGAAGCAAAACAGGAATCCCACAGATGCCTGCGCTGCGACCACTTCGGTTATGGTATTTTTAAAGGAGGTCGGAAAGAAAAATGGTAAATATTACAATTGATAATCAGAAAATATCCGTACCTTCCGGAACTACTATCATGGAAGCTGCGGCAAAGCTTGGAACTCCGATTCCGAAATTATGTTATTTAAAAGATATCAACGAGATTGCGGCCTGCCGTGTCTGTGTTGTTGAGATTGAAGGGAAAGATCGTCTGGTCACCTCATGTAATAACGTCGTAACCGAAGGCATGGTGATCTACACCAACAGCCCAAAAGTACGCATTGCAAGAAGACAGACTGTACAGCTTATCCTTTCCCAGCATGACTGCAAATGTGCAACCTGTGTCAGAAGCGGGAACTGTACACTTCAGCAGGTTGCAAATGACCTGAACCTGATCGATCTTCCGTTCAAAGAACGTTTTGAAGAAACTCCTTGGGACAAGACATTCCCACTCATCCGTGATTCACGCAAATGTATCAAATGTATGCGCTGTATCCAGATTTGTGACAAGATCCAGGGACTGAACATTTGGGATGTTACAAGTACAGGTTCAAGAACAACGATCAATGTAAACGGAAATAAAAAGATCAACGAAGTCTCCTGTTCTCTCTGCGGGCAGTGTATCACACATTGTCCGGTCGGTGCACTTCGTGAGCGTGATGATACAGAAGACGTATGGAGTGCAATTGCTGACAAGAAGAAAGTTGTTGTCGCACAGGTTGCTCCGGCAGTCCGTGCCGCGTGGGGAGAGGCTCTCGGCCTGTCCAGAGAAGAAGCAACAATCGGAAAGATCATGGACGCCTTGAAAAAGATCGGCGTAGACTACGTCTTCGATACTTCTTTCTCTGCTGACCTTACAATCATGGAAGAAGGAAATGAATTCCTGCAGCGCTTCACCAAAGGAGAATTAAAGCTGCGTCCGATGTTCACTTCCTGCTGCCCTGGATGGATCCGTTTCATCAAATCACAGTACCCTCATCTGGTGCCACAGCTGTCCACAGCCAAGTCACCACAGCAGATGTTCGGTGCTGTTATGAAGACTTATTTTGCACAGTCCATCGGTGTCGCTCCGGAAGACATTTACACCGTATCTGTCATGCCTTGCGTAGCGAAAAAAGGCGAACGCAACATGGAACTTTTCTACGGTGAGTATGCCGGACATGACATTGACACAGTTCTCACTACAAGAGAGCTGACAAGAATGATCCGTGCTGCACATATTGATCCAAAGAGCCTGAAAGACCGCGAATGTGATCCGCTTATGAAAGAGTGGTCCGGTGCCGGTGTTATCTTCGGTGCTACCGGCGGTGTTATGGAAGCTGCACTTCGTTCCGCACACTATCTTGTAACAGGACGTAACCCTGACCCAGATGCATTTAAGATCGTCCGCAGCCCATCCTTTGAGACGGGTGTTGTAGAGGCTGAAGTCCAGATTGGTGATGCTACGATCCGTGCTGCTGTTGTCAGTGGTCTTGGAAATGTACGCAAACTGCTTGAAGCAATTGAACACGGTGAAGTACACTACGACTTTGTGGAAGTTATGGCCTGTCCGGGAGGATGCGTCGGTGGAGGTGGCCAGCCGATCCACGACGGCGAAGAGCTTGCACACACACGCGGTGCAAACCTCTACTTCCTTGACAAGAACGCCAAAATCAGATTCTCCCATGAAAACCAGGATGTTATGAAATTATACAGCGATTTCCTGGAGAAACCATTGTCACACAAATCACATATGCTGCTTCATACAGATCATACAAAGTGGGAGATGCCGAGATAACTATTCATCATTTTGCATTCTGAAATAGGCATCCCAAAAGTTTCAATCGGTGCAGGGGCCGCATTTTCCGACCGTGAAAATCCTAGCGAAAGTATTTTCAAAGATGCCGACAAGGCTCTGTATCACGTAAAGAAAAACGGGCGAAACGGATGCGGTTTTTAATAAAGAAAAAGCAGGCAGAACAAGTTTGTCCTGCCTGCTTTTTCTTTATTCTACTGTTACACTCTTCGCAAGGTTTCTCGGTTTATCTACATCAAGTCCCTTCGCAACACTTACATAATATCCAAGTAACTGCAGCGGAATCACTGCGAGACTTCCCATGAAATGCTCATCCACTTTCGGAACATAGACTGTAAAGTCTACCTTATCTTCCATCTCATAATTGCCATAGTTTGTCACACCCATCAGATATGCGCCACGGCTCTTACATTCCATCATATTGCTGACTGTCTTCTCATACAGCTTGCTCTGTGTCAGAACTCCGATCACAAGAATGTTGTCCTCGATCAGACTGATTGTTCCATGCTTCAACTCACCTGCTGCATAAGCCTCGGAATGAATATAAGAAATCTCTTTCAGTTTCAGACTTCCTTCCAGACACACTGCATAATCAACTCCACGACCTACAAAGAAAACATCATGTGCATTCGCATATTTGGCTGCGAACCACTGGATTCTCTCCTTGTCCTGAAGAATCTTCTCGATCTTGTCCGGAATCGTCTGAAGTTCAGAAATGTAGTAGCTGTACTGCTCGTCTGTGATCAGCCCCTTCACCTTCGCGAACTGAACCGCAATACAATCCAAAGCCACAAGCTGTGCACTGTATCCCTTTGTTGTCGCAACCGAAATCTCCGGTCCTGCCAGTGTATAGAACACCTTGTCCGCCTCACGGGCAATACTGCTTCCAATTACATTTACAACTGCAAGTGTAGCAAGTCCTTTCTCTTTCGCCATACGCATTGCTGCCAATGTATCTGCTGTCTCTCCGGACTGGCTGATCACGATAACCAGACCATCCTTCACAAGCGGCATCTCACGGTAACGGAACTCAGATGCAAGCTCTACTCGAACCGGAATCTGGGCCATCTCTTCAATTACATACTGCGCCTCTACTCCGACATGCCATGCAGATCCGCACGCAACAATGTAAATCTGGCTGTACTTCTTGATCTCTTCCTCTGTAAGATCAATATCAGTAAAATCGATCACTCCGTCTTTTACAACTGAATTCAGAGTATCACGGATTGCTTTCGGCTGCTCATAGATCTCTTTCATCATGAAATGCTCGAAACCGGCCTTCTCTGCTGCCTCTGCATCCCATTTGATCTCTGTTGTCTCTTTCTCGATCTCGTCACCATTGAGATCATAGAAATGAGCCTCTCCCGGAACAAGCTTTGCAAACTCAAGGTTTCCGATATAGTATACATTTCTTGTGTATTTCAGGATTGCCGGTACATCAGATGCAACATAAGTCTCGCCATCTGCAATACCGATGATCATCGGGCTGTCTTTTCTGGCAACCCAGATCTCTCCCGGATAATCCTTGAACATCAGCTCAAGTGCATAAGAACCACGTACACGAACCATAGTCTTGGCAATCGCATCGATCGGTCCTAAGTTATATTTCTTATAATAGTAGTCAACCAGTTTGATCACTACTTCTGTATCTGTATCACTGTAGAATGTATAACCATGCTTTAACAGCTTCTCTTTCAGCTCTGTGTAATTCTCAATGATACCATTGTGAACTCCGACCACTTCAGACTCCACGGTACCGGAACCACTTTTCTCACAGTTTCCTGACACATGCGGATGTGCATTCACCTGGCTCGGCTCACCGTGAGTCGCCCAGCGTGTATGACCGATACCGCAAGTTCCCTTGAGTGCCTTACCACTGTCTGTCTTCTCTGAAAGATTACTCAGACGTCCCTTCGCCTTAACAACCTGTGCAAGATGCTCTCCGTCACGCACTGCAAGACCTGCTGAATCATATCCTCTGTATTCCAGCTTGGACAATCCGTCCAACAGAATCGGAGCTGCCTGATG
>OGJK01002700.1_pt1 | contig 13194 bp, 10 predicted proteins | sample 1571961 | NCBI WGS metagenome assembly OGJK01 (sample SAMEA2582120, study PRJEB24529) | metagenome | biome: Human gut stool | place: China | collected 2011 | reverse complement strand
CCGATTCCTGCGGCGACCATCGGATCGCCATGTCCGCCGCCGTGGCAGCCTGTCTGTGCGAAAGCCCGGTCACTGTGCAGGGCATGGCCTGCGTTTCCAAGTCCTACCCCCATTTCTGGGAAGATTTTGACGCGTTGAAAGGAGGGGGCCTGTGAGCCGGTACGGAGAATTTCTGCATCTGACCATCTTCGGCCAGTCCCATGCCCCGGCCATCGGCATGATTTTGGAGGGTCTGCCTGCCGGGGAGACCATCGACATGGCGGCCCTTCAGACGTTTTTAGACCGCCGTGCTCCCGGCCGCAACGATTGGTCCACCCCTCGGAAGGAGGCGGACCAGCCGGAATTTCTTTCCGGTCTGGTGGGGAACGTCACCTGCGGCGCGCCGCTTACCGCCATCATCCGCAACACCAACACCCGCTCCGGGGACTATGACGGCCTTTCCGTGGTGCCCCGCCCCGGCCACGCGGACTATACCGCCGGAGTGAAGTACGGCGGTCACGCAGATTTCGCCGGGGGCGGCGCGTTTTCCGGGCGGCTGACAGCCCCCCTGTGCATCGCCGGTGGCATCTGCCTGCAATTGCTGAAAAAGCAGGGCATTGAAGTCATCAGCCGCATCGCCTCCATCGGCTCGGGGGAAGATGTCACTCCTCTGACCGTTTCCACGGCAGACAAGCCATTCCCGGTGGTAGATGACGCCGTAGGGGAGACCATGCGGGCAGAGATCGCCGCCGCCAAGGCGGAGGGTGACTCCGTTGGCGGCATCGTGGAATGTGCTGTGCTGGGTCTGCCCGTGGGACTGGGCGGACCGCTGTTTGACGGCATGGAGGGCCGTATTTCCTCCATCGTCTTCGGCATCCCCGCTGTGAAGGGCATCGAGTTCGGCATCGGCTTCGGGGCCGTGCGGCTCCGTGGCAGCGAAAATAATGACCCCTTTGTGGTGGAAAACGGCACGGTCAGAACCACAACCAATCACTGCGGCGGCATTTTGGGCGGCATCACCAACGGGATGCCCCTGACCTTCCGGGCAGCGTTCAAGCCTACGCCGTCCATTGCCAAGGAGCAGCAAAGCGTGAATTTGAACACCCTGACCCCGGAAATTCTCCGGGTCCGGGGCCGTCATGACCCTTGCATCGTGCCAAGGGCCGTTCCCTGTATCGAAGCCGTGGCGGCCATCGCCGTATACGACGCCCTGTTGGGCCAGTCTTAAAAGGGAGGAATCTCTATGGAACTCAGTGATTATCGTGCCCGGATCGACCAGATCGACCGCCAACTGGTAGAGCTGTTTGCCCAGCGGATGAACACCGCCGCCGGCATCGCCGCCTACAAGAAGGAGCACGGCCTGCCGGTGCTGGACCCTGTCCGGGAGCGGGAAAAGCTGCTGGATGTAGCGGCACAGGCCCCGGAGGATATGCGGGATTACACCGCCTCTCTCTACACCATGCTGTTTGAACTGAGCCGCTGCTATCAGGGACGGCTGCTGGGGAGCACATCCCCACTGACCACGGAAATTCAGACCGCCATTGACCAGACGCCAAACCTGTTTCCCTCCAACGTGTCCGTTGCCTGTCAGGGTGTGGCGGGGGCCTATTCCCAGCTGGCCTGCGACAAGCTGTTCAAGCTGCCTCACATCATGTACTTCGCTTCCTTTGAGGCGGTGTTTGCCGCTATCGAAAGGGGATTGTGCCGCTACGGTGTGCTGCCGCTGGAAAACAGCACCGCCGGCAGCGTCAATGCCATTTACGATCTGATGATGAAGCACGATTTCCGCATCGTCCGCAGTGTGCGGCTGAAGGTGGACCACAATCTGCTGGTGAAGCCCGGCACCAAGCGGAGCGACATCACGGAGATCTACTCCCACCAGCAGGCCTTGAGCCAGTGCGAGCAGTATCTGCAGGCCTTCCCCGGTGTGAAGATCATCCCCTGTGAAAATACCGCCGTGGCCGCTCAGAAGGTGGCGGAGGGGGACGGCCACGCCGCCGCCCTGTCCTCCCGCTCCTGCATGAAGCTGTACGGGCTGGAATGCTTAGAGGCCGGGGTGCAGGATCAGGGCAGCAACTTCACCCGGTTCATCTGCATCTCCAAGAATCTGGAGATCTACCCCGGTGCGGACCGCACCAGCCTCATGGCGGTGCTGCCTCACGAGCCCGGCTCCCTGTGCCGGGTGCTCTCCCGGTTCTACGCCTTGGGCCTGAACCTGAACAAGCTGGAAAGCCGCCCCATGCCGGAGCGGAATTTTGAATTCATGTTCTACTTTGATCTGGAAACGCCGGTATACGCCCCGGAATTTTTGCAGCTCATGGGTGAGCTGCCCTCTCTGTGCGAGGAATTTTCCTATCTGGGCAGTTACAGCGAGGTGGTCTGATGCTGCGGTGCGGACTGCTGGGGGAAACGCTGGGCCACAGCTATTCCCCCATGATCCATCACGAGTTAGGGGAGTATGACTACCGGCTCTTTGAGGTCTCCAAGGAGGACTTGGATGCCTTTCTGTGCTCCGGCCGCTGGGACGGCCTGAACGTCACCATCCCCTACAAGAAGGCGGTGGTGCCCTACTGTGCAGAGCTGTCCGAGGCGGCGGAAAGACTGCAAAGCGTCAACACCCTCGTCCACCGTCCTGACGGTACGCTGTACGGCGACAACACAGACCTGTTCGGCTTTCTCTACATGGTTCGCAGCAGCGGCATCGACCCCGCCGGGAAAAAGGCGCTGGTACTGGGCAGCGGCGGGGCCTCCGTCACGGTGAAGGCCGCGCTGGAGCAACTGGGCGCTGACGTTACCGTCATTTCCCGCAGCGGTCCGGACGATTACGATCATCTGGATCGACACGCCGACGCCCAGATCATCGCCAACACCACCCCGGTGGGAATGTATCCCCATAACGGTGCGGCGGCGGTGGATCTGCGGCTGTTCCCTCAATGTGAAGGCGTGCTGGACATCGTTTATAACCCGGCACGGACCGCTCTGCTATTACAGGCAGAAGAGTTGGGGATTCCCCATGCAGGCGGGCTTTCCATGCTGGTGGCCCAGGCCAAGCGCTCCAGCGAGCAGTTCACCGGCACGGCCATCAGCGATGAAGCCTTGGGGCGGGTGGAGCGCACCGTGAACCACCGACTGCGGAACATCATTCTCATCGGAATGCCCGGCAGCGGCAAATCCGCCGTGGCCGCCGCTCTGGGCGAGGCGCTGGACCGGGAGGTGGTGGAGGCTGACGAATTGATCGCCCAAAGGACTGGGATGTCCATCCCGGAGATCTTCGCCCGGTCCGGGGAGGAAACATTCCGGAAACTGGAAACAGAGGTTCTGGCGGAGCAGGGCAAGCGCTCCGGCATCATCCTCTCCACCGGCGGCGGCTGCGTCACCCGGCCGGAAAACTACCCGCTGCTGCATCAAAACGGCACCATTTTCCGTTTGACCCGCGACCTTGCCAAGCTGCCAACGGAGGGCCGGCCCATTTCCCAAACCACAGACCTCGCTCAGCTTTGCGCCCGCCGGGAGCCGCTGTACCGCCGCTTTGCCGACGTGACGGTGTCCAATGACGGGGCGCTGGAGGCCACGGTACAAACCATTAAGGAGGCGCTGCTATGAAGCTTCTGGTCATCAACGGGCCCAATCTGAATCTGCTGGGCCTGCGGGAGCCTGCCATCTACGGCAGCCAGAATTATGAGTCCCTGCTGGCCCTCATCCGCGCCGCCTGCGATGCCGAGGGCATCGAGGTGGGCTTTGCCCAGTCCAACCACGAGGGTGCCATCGTGGACGCCATCCAGGCGGCCTACGGCGTCTATGACGGCATCATCATCAACCCCGCCGCCTACACTCACACCAGCATAGCCATTCTGGATGCACTGAAGGCCGTGGCCATTCCCGCCGTGGAGGTCCACATCTCCGATGTGGACAGCCGGGAACCGTTTCGTCAGGTCTCCTACGCCGGCATGGCCTGCGTCAAGACCTATAAAGGCTTGGGGTTTCAAGGTTATGTGGAGGCAGTGAAATTTTTGAAAGACTATCTCAGCAAGTGAGCAAGCGCGCCTCCTTTCGGGAGGCTCGTTTTTCTGCTTTCCGGGGTGCTTTACAACCCGTTGAAAATCCAGTATGATAAGGAAAAGCCGTAAATCACCAAGGGAGGTTCTCATGGATACACTGCTGCGTCAAATTCCAAAGGTAGACGACCTGCTCCGCCTGCCCGCCCTGAACACACTGGCGGCGGAGGTGGGTGCCGCCGCCGTGACGGAGGCGGTTCGCCGGACGCTGGACCGGCTCCGCGCCGATATTCTGGTGGGGACCGTCACAGAGCTGCCCTCCACGGAGGCCCTCTGCGCTCAAATCAGCGCGTCGTGCCGGGCATCCCGCCTGCCCTCCCTCCGGGGCGTTATCAATGCCACCGGGATCGTTCTGCACACCAATCTGGGCCGGGCCTGCCTGAGTGACCGCGCGTTAGCGGCAGCGAGAGGGGTCTCTCAGGGCTACTCCACCTTAGAATATGACCTGACAGCAGGGGAGCGGGGGCAGCGGTACGCCCATGTAGAGCCGCTTTTATGCCGTCTCACCGGGGCGGAGGCCGCCATGGTGGTAAACAACAACGCAGCGGCGGTGCTGCTGATCCTCTCCGCCCTCCCCGCCGGAGGAGAAGTCATTACCTCCCGTGGAGAGCTGGTGGAGATCGGCGGCTCCTTCCGGATGCCGGATGTAATGGCCGCCTGCGGCGCGGTGCTCCGGGAGGTCGGTTCCACCAACAAGACCCGCCTTTCCGACTACGCCAATGCCATCAGCGAGCAGACCCGCGCCCTTTTGAAGGTCCACACCAGCAATTACCGCATCGTGGGCTTTACGGAGAGCGTGTCCCCCGCCGCCTTAGCGGAGCTTGGCCGCTCCCGCAGCATCCCGGTCATTGAGGACTTGGGCAGCGGCTGTCTTGTAGATCTGGCACCCTTGGGCCTCCGGGATGAGCCGACGGTTCAAGCGTCCGTAAAGGCCGGAGTGGATGTATTATCCTTCTCCGGGGACAAGCTGCTGGGTGGTCCCCAAGCGGGGATCATCGTGGGCAAGCGGCACTGTATTGACCTTTTGAAGCGTCACCCTCTGGCCCGCGCCCTGCGGGTGGACAAGCTGACGCTGGCCGCCTTGGAAGCAACTCTGCAAGCGTATGCGGACGGCACCGCCCTTCAGGAGATCCCGGTGCTCTCCATGCTGGCCCAAACGCCGGAGGAGTTGCGCCAGCAGGCAGAGTCGCTCTGCCGCCGTCTGGGGGAGATCGGCGTGACCGCCGAGGTGGTTCCCACGGAAAACCCGGTGGGGGGCGGGGCAGTCCCCACCCAGACGCTGCCCTCCTTCGCCGTGGCTGTTGCCCCAAGGGACAGCGCCGCCGCACTGGAAGCACAGCTGCGGCAGCGGCCTGTCCCCATCATCGTCCGCATTGCCCATGACCGGTGTCTGCTGGATATGCGGACTTTGTTCCCGGCGGATCTTGACGAGATCCTTCAGACTTTTCGGGAGACCGCTTCATGAAACGCGTCATCATCGGCACGGCGGGCCATGTAGATCACGGCAAAACCGTTCTGGTCAAGGCGCTCACCGGCACCGATACGGACCGCCTGGCGGAGGAAAAGCGCCGGGGCATTACCATCGAGCCGGGGTTTGCCAGACTGGACTGGCCGGACGGCACGCAAGCAGGGATCGTGGATGTGCCGGGCCACGAAAAATTCATCAAAAATATGCTGGCCGGGGCGGGGGGCATTGATCTTGCCATGCTGGTCATCGCCGCGGACGAAGGTGTTATGCCCCAGACCGTAGAGCATCTGGATATTCTGTCTCTCTTGGGCGTCCAAGGCGGCTTGGTGGTGTTGACCAAGGCGGAATTGGTAGATGATGACTGGTTGGAACTTGTTCGGGGACAGGCGTTGGAGCTGACCGAGGGCACCTTTTTAGAGGGCACGCCCATTCTGGCAGTCTCCGCCGTCACCGGTCAGGGAATCCCGGAATTGCGGGACGCCCTGTACCGCTTGGTATACGGCGCACAGGAAAAAAGCGCGCTGGCACCCTTCCGGCTCCCCATTGACCGGGTCTTTTCCGTGGACGGCTTCGGCACCGTAGTTACCGGCACCCTTACTGAAGGGGCTGTCCGGGTGGGGGACGCTGTGGAACTGGTCCCCTCCGGGCTGCAAAGCCGGGTGCGGACCTTGCAGGTCCACGGTGAAAGCGTGGACGCCGCCTACGCCGGTCAGCGGGCGGCCCTCAACTTGACAAATCTGCAAAAAACAGAGGTCCACCGGGGGGATGCGGCGGTAAGACCCGGCAGCGTCCGGCCTTCCCGGATGCTGGATGTGCGGCTCCGGTGTCTGAGAAACGCCAAACGCACGGTTTTGAACGGCTCCCAGGTCCATCTGTACCACGGGACCTCCGTTCATTTGGCAAAGGCGGTGTTGCTGGACCGTGACGAGCTGCGCCCCGGAGAAAGCTGCCTTGCCCAGCTGCGGCTGACGGAGCCAATGGCCGTCAAGCAGGGGGACCGGTTTGTCATTCGATTTTACTCTCCGGTGGAGACCATCGGCGGCGGCAAGGTGCTGGACCCCCGGCCCCTTCGCCACAAACGGCATGACCCGGTGGTGCTGGACAACCTAATTCTCCGGGAACAGGGCTCCGGCAGTCAACGGCTGCTGCAAGCTGCGGAGGAATTCGGCGTTTCACTGCCGGATAGCAGCCAGTTGGCGGAGCGTTCCGGTCTGGACACTGGTACTGCTGTATCCTTGCTGGCAGACCTGCTGAATCAGGGAATGCTGGCGGAGCCGCTGTCAGGCCGCTACGCGGCGGCCTCGGCGCTGGACACCCTCTGGGACCGCTGCCGGGAATTGCTGTCCGCCTACCACCAAAAGCACCCCCTTCACGCCGGGATGCCCGCCGCCGAGCTGCGGCAAAAGCTGTTCCGGCAGATCACTCCCGCTGAGGGCGATGCGCTTTTGGAGGTTTTTCGGGCGGAGGGGCGGATGAAACGCGCCGAAAACCGTTGGGCGCTGGCGGAGTTTTCCATTCGGCTCACCAAGCGGCAAACCGCCCTCCGGGACGCGCTGTTGGAGCGCTTCCTCCGGGGTGGCCCGGAGCCGGACACCATCGAAGCGGCGCTGGACAGTATTCCCTACACGACGCTCTTCCGATCTCCTGCTCACCGGCGGAGAGCTGGTACGGCTGTCACCGGAGCTGTGCTGGCACCGGGAGGTGTTCCAAAAGGGGCTGGATATCTTGCGGACGCTGTGTGCTGACCACGGCGCTGTCACGCTGGCAGAGGTCCGGGACGCTTTAGACACCACCCGGAAATACGCTTTGCTGTTTTTAGAAGCCTGCGACCGACGGCAGATCACGGTTCGAGAGGGCGACTGCCGCCGCCTGAAGCTCAAATTTCATGACTGACATACCGCCGGAGCGTTGCTCCGCTTCGGCGGTGGTCAGCTTCAAAGGAAATATGGGAGCAGATAGGTGCTGGTGTGCCTCCCGGTCTTCAAAACCGGTGCGGACGGCGAACAGCCGCCTGGATGAGTTCGATCCTCATATGCCCCCGCCAAAAGCAACCCGCCGTATGGAATCCATACGGCGGGTTGCTTTATTGTCTGCGCCGTTTCCGGCCGAATCAGTTAAAAAAGCGGTGGGCTAAGCCCATCGCTTTTTAACAAGCTTTTTAGTCCCGGACCTTGTCGAATACATCCGTAATGCTCTTGTCAGGCGCGGGGGTAGCCAGAGAGACCACCACCAGCACGATGCAGTTGACGATGAAAGCAGGCATCAGCTCATAGATGTCCCAGATGCCGCCCAGAGGCCGGACGCAGAACTTCCATGCGAAGATCATCAGACCTCCGGCCACCAGACCTGCCAGCACACCCTGACGGTTGCTGCGTCTCCAGAAAAGAGCGAACAGCACGGCGGGGCCGAAGGTTGCGCCGAAACCGGCCCATGCGAAGGAGACGATCTTGAACACGTTGCTGTTGGGGTCCGCCGCCAGGAAGATGGCGATAAACGCGATCACCACCACCGTCAAACGGGCGGCCAGCATATTCTGCTTGGAAGTCAGCTTGACGCCGAACACATCCTGCAATACGTTTTCAGAAAACGCGGAGGCCGCCGCCAAAAGCTGAGAGTCCGCCGTGGACATGGTAGCCGCCAGAATACCTGCCAGAATACAGCCGGCCACAATGGCAGGCAGCAGACCGTAAGAGGAAAGCAGGTCAGACAGCCGGACAATGACCGTCTCCGTGGCGCTGCCCTCCAGCACGGGGATGCGGCCCACACTGGACACGGCATGGCCCACGATGCCAATAAACACAGCCACGGCCATGGAGATCACCACCCAGATGGAAGCGATCCGGCGGGAGAGCTTCAGCTCATCCTCGTGCCGGATGGCCATAAAGCGCACCAGAATGTGGGGCATGCCGAAGTAGCCAAGGCCCCAGGCCAGCATGGAAACAATGCGGATCAGCCCGTAAGGCTCCGCCTGGCCGGAGGCGGCGTTATAGGTCTGACCAAAGCTCAGAAAACCGGGAAGGCTGCTGGCATGAGCCAGAACAGCATCCATACCGCCGGCCTGCACAATGCCGAACACCACGATGACGCACAGGGCGACGGTCATAATCACAGACTGGATCAGGTCCATAGTGGCGACAGCACTGAAGCCGCCCACGGAGGTATAGCTGATGATGACGATGGCGCCCACGATCACGGAGAGCATATAATTCCAGCCGAACAGACTGTTGAACAGCTTACCGATCGCCGCCAGGCCGGAGGCCACATAGGGCACGAAGAACACCAGGATGATGAGAGAGGCGATACCCATAATGATGGGCTTTTTCTCCCCGTAGCGCTTGGAGATAAAGCTGGGGATGGTGATGGCGTCCAACTCCACGCTGTAACGCCGCAGGCGGCGGGCCACCAGTAGGAAATTCAGATAGGTGCCGATGGCAAGGCCGATGGCGGTCCAGCTGGCGTCCGCCACGCCGCTGAGATAGGCGAGGCCGGGGATACCCATGAGCAGGTAGCTGCTCATATCGCTGGCCTCCGCGCTCATGGCCGTGACCAGGGGGCCCATGCCCCGGCCGCCGAGGTAAAAGCCTTCAGCGCTCTTCTTGCTTCGTTTACCGATCATCACGCCGGTGAAAATCACCAGACAGAGATACAAAATGATCGTTGTCATGATCGCGATCTGTGCGGATGTCATACAATACTCTCTCCTTTAACACTTCAATGCTTGGTATCATACCACAACGCAAACAAGAATGAAATACAGAACGCCGTATAGAATCAATTCTATACGGCGTTTCTTATAATATCAGATTTTTCTTTATATTTCAACAGTTTTATACTGTACAGAAAGATGGAATACTTGAAAAACAAAAAATAAGATTTATTCTCCGACTCGGAAACTCTCCAAAAACAGGGGCGTCATCTTCTCCGCATAGGCCACCAGCGAGTAGTCTCCGCCGCACAGACACCAGTCGTAAAGCTGCGCCCGTTCCCACATGGCGAAGGCCCGGACGATCTCCTCCTGAGCCAGACCGGGGCGGAATTCGCCCCGCTCCGCACCCTGACGGACGATCTTTTTCAGCAAGCGGAAGTAGACCCGGCTCCGGTCCAGCAGGTGCTTTTCTCCCCGCGCCAGCAATTGGGTGGACAGCAGACGGGTCAGCAGGTCGATGGACACGCTGGACTCGATCATCACATACAGCTCATGGTTGATATAGGCCAGCGTCTCGATGGCACCCTTCTCCGGGTCCAGCGTGGGCATCAGATCCTCGTATTTTTCGTCGAACACATAGGCCAAGGCGCCCATCAGGGCGTCCTTGCCGTCAAAATAATGGTAGAAAGAGCCTTTGGAGGTGCCGGATTCAAAAACGATATCCTCTACTGTGGTGCCGTCATATCCCTGCTCATAAAAGAGCTTCCAAGCGGCGGAGATGATCCGTCCCCGGGTATTGCGGCTGTTTCGTTTTGCCATGACGTTGTCCTCCCTGCAATGTAGCTGTGAAAATTTTACAATGAAACCCTTCAAAAAGCAAGGGGCGGGGCCGGAACGGTCCGCTTTTGGGCAGATGTTTACACTTTACCCATTGAACCCGGCGGTTCCGCACCGTATAATGGAGAAAAGCGAACGATCACCGGGAGAACCCTCCCGCAGCCATATTTGAAAGGAGAATTCTATGGAAACCATGCTGAACGTCACCGTGAACGGCACGATACACCAGTATCCCTACGGAACCACTTACCGCGCCATCGCCGCGGAATTTCAGGAGAACTATCCCCACCAGATCCTGCTGGTGAACCGGGACGGCAAGCTCCGGGAGCTGCAAAAGACCGTGAAGCGGGACTGCTCCCTCTCCATGGTCACCGCCGCCGACAAGCCGGGCCGCCAGACCTATGAGCGCAGCGCCATTCTTCTGATGCTCAAGGCATTTTATGACGTGGTAGGCCGGGAGCAGGTGGAGCACGTCCGGGTGGAATTTTCCCTGAGCAACGCTCTGTTCTGCCGGGCCAGAGGCAGCTTCACGTTGGATAGCACCCTGCTGCACCGGATCGAGGACCGGATGCGGGAACTGGTCCGTCAGGTTCTGCCCATCGAAAAGCAGTCTGTGGATATCGAAGACGCCGCGGCCTTTTTGACAGAAAACGGCATGGAGGATAAGGCCCGGCTCCTGAAATACCGCATCAGCTCCCGGGTCAATCTTTACACTTTGGACGGCTTCACTGACTATTTCTACGGCTACATGGTACCGGACACCGGTTATCTTCAGTGGTTTGCTCTGGAGCTGTTTGAGGATGGCTTCATCCTCCGCTTGCCGTCGCTGGAGGAACCGGAGCAGGTAGGTAAGTTCACGCCCTCTATGAAGGTGTTTCAGGCCATGCATGACGCCGAGGATCGCTCCGCCGCCATGTATATCTCCAACGTAGGGGAGATGGATGACATGATTGCTGAAGGCAACGCCACCCAGTTGATTTTGGCCCACGAAGCCCTGATGGAAAAGCGAGTGGGTGACATTGCCGAGGAGATCGCCCGGCGGAAGGACGTCCGCTTCGTGATGATCGCCGGTCCCTCCTCCTCTGGCAAAACCACCTTCTCTCACCGGCTGTCCACTCAGCTGATGGCCTGCGGCCTGCGGCCCCATCCCATCGCCACAGACAACTACTTCCGCAACCGGGAGGACACCCCCAGAGATGCCAACGGCCAGTACGATTTTGAGGGACTGGGCGCTATGGACGTGGAGCAGTTCAACAGCGATATGAGCCGTCTGCTGAAGGGCGAAACGGTGGATATGCCCACCTTCAACTTCAAAAAGGGCGTCCGGGAATACAACGGTGAAAAGCTGACGCTGGGAGACGGCGACGTACTGGTGATCGAGGGCATCCACTGCCTGAACGACGAATTTTCCCACTCTCTGCCTAAGGAGAGCAAGTACAAAATTTACATCAGCTGCCTGACCACCCTGAATATCGACGATCACAACCGCATTCCCACCACCGACGCCCGGCTGCTCCGCCGCATTGAACGGGACGCCCGGACCCGGGGCTACGGTGCTCAGGCCACCATCAAAATGTGGCCCTCCGTCCGCCGGGGCGAGGAGGAGAACATCTTCCCCTATCAGGACAGCGCCGATACGGTGTTCAACTCCTCCCTCATTTACGAAACTGCCCTGCTGAAGCCCTATGTGCAGCCGCTGCTGTTCGGCGTCCCCCGGGGCAGCGACGAATATCTGGAAGCCAAGCGGCTCCTGAAATTCCTGGACTACTTCCTGCCAGTCCCGGCAGATGACGTACCCCAGACCTCCCTGATGCGGGAATTTGTAGGCGGCGGCATTTACAAGACGTGATCTCCATTTGCAGACAACTCCATCCGATCCCCGGCGGACACACTCTGTGTCCGCCGGGTTTTTCTGCTGGAAACCCGGATTTTTTTAAATTTCCTCTTGACAATGGAAATGCGCCGCCGTATAATCCCATTAACCTACTTGATTGGTTGTATTTATTCGCTCAGAAAAGAGGATTTCCATGAACCGTATGACACCAGGCTTCCGATGTTGTCAGGAATGATCCGTTTTCCATTTCTCAATAAATCATTCTACAACATAAAAAGGAGATCATCTTATGTCTCGTATCTATACCGCCGCCGATCAGTTGATCGGCCATACCCCCTTGCTGGAGCTGACCCATCTGAAACAGGAATTTGGTCTGAAGGCCAGAATCGTGGCCAAGCTGGAATATTTCAATCCCGCCGGCAGCGTGAAGGACCGCATTGCCAAGGCCATGATCGATGACGCTGAGGCCAAGGGCCTTTTGAAGCCCGGTTCTGTCATCATTGAGCCCACCAGCGGCAACACCGGTATCGGTCTGGCCTCCGTAGCCGCCGCCCGGGGCTACCGGATCATCATCGTCATGCCGGAAACCATGAGCGTGGAGCGCCGTCAGATCATGAAAGCCTACGGCGCGGAGCTGGTTCTCTCCGAAGGCTCCCAGGGCATGAAGGGCGCCATTGCCAAGGCCGATGAGCTGGCAAGGGAGATCCCAAACAGCTTTATTCCCGGTCAGTTCGTAAATCCCGCCAACCCCAAGGCCCATTTTGAGACCACCGGCCCGGAGATCTGGGCGGATACGGACGGTCAGGTGGATGCGTTCGTAGCCGGCGTCGGCACCGGCGGCACCCTGACCGGTGTGGGTCAGTTTCTCAAGAGCAAAAATCCCGCTGTGAAGGTGGTGGCCGTGGAGCCTAAGAGCTCTCCCGTCCTCAGCGAGGGCCACGGCGGCGCTCACAAGATCCAGGGCATCGGTGCAGGCTTTGTCCCCGACGTACTGGACACCAAGGTGTATGACGAGATCATCCCCGTGGAAAATGAGGACGCCTTCGCCACCGGCAAGCTGATCGGCAAGCGGGAGGGTGTGCTGGTGGGCATCTCCTCCGGCGCCGCTGTGTGGGCTGCTGTACAACTGGCCAAACGGCCGGAATTTGAAGGCAAGACCATTGCCGTTCTTCTGCCAGATACCGGCGACCGCTATCTCTCCACTCCGCTGTTTCAGGATTGATTTTTCTTCTCTTTTCCTTTTTCTTCTCTGATCCTCTCTTAAATAATGGATAAGCGCCGCGGCTGAGCCGCGGCGCTTATCCAGATATCGGCAAAAAATACCGGCGGTTCGATGACCGCCGGTATCGTTTATTCGCTGATGTCGCGGGTGGCA
>OGJK01002689.1_pt1 | contig 13269 bp, 10 predicted proteins | sample 1571961 | NCBI WGS metagenome assembly OGJK01 (sample SAMEA2582120, study PRJEB24529) | metagenome | biome: Human gut stool | place: China | collected 2011 | reverse complement strand
GATTTACTTGAAAAAGTACGGAAACTGGCAGATAAATACAACCTGACCTTACTCCCGGAGATTCATGCAAGCTATGGCGAGAAGAATTATGAGCAGATCGCAGGGAAAGGCTATATGACCTATGATTTCTTCCTGCCGGGACTGATCATCGATGCCCTGGAGAGCGGGGATGGAAAACATCTTTTCGACTGGGCGAAAGAATTGATCGAAAAAGATATCCATACCGTCAATATGTTAGGATGCCATGACGGAATCCCACTTCTTGACTTAAAGGGATTATTATCAGAAGAACGTATCCAGAACCTGATCGATACTGTTGTCGGAAGAGGCGGCTATGTCAAAGACCTTCACGGCCAGAAGAACATGTATTATCAGGTCAATGCAACTTACTACAGTGCACTTGGGGAAGACGATGCAAAGATGCTTCTTGCGAGAGCCTTACAGCTGTTCATGCCTGGAAAACCGCAGATCTGGTATCTTGATCTGTTTGCAGGAAAGAATGACCATGAGGCAGTCAAGCGTGCCGGAGCAGGCGGACACAAAGAGATCAACCGTACAAATCTTACCACAGAGCAGATGGAAGAGGCATTAAAGAAGCCGGTAGTAGCAAGACAGTTAGAGCTTCTCCGCTTCCGCAGTACCTGTCCTGCATTTGAGAAGGAGAGCAGGATCATGGTAAATTCAGATGGAAATAAGATGGAATTTACATGGGAGAATGACGGATATCAGGCAAAACTGAAGGCAGATCTGAAAACATTCGAATTTGTGATTACAGAAACAGCACCGGACGGACAGACAAGAACACTGTAAAATATTTGGCCATTTTCAAATTTTAAATATAAATACTGTATATCATCCAACAGGTCTGCACAGCAATGGCAGACCTGTTGAACTATAGAAAAGAGGACTCTGATATGAACTATAATATAAACGAACAGAAACTTGGTTTTGACCGCGTCCTGCCATGGGAAGGACAGGTTCCGGCATTGGTAAAAGAAGGAGAACATTATTTTCTTCAGGTAAAGGCACCGGAGGCAGAGAAAGTTACATTTACAATGAATGAGGAAGAATTTCCATGCACCAGGGAAGATGACGGAATCTGGCGTATGGAGTACACTCTCAGGACAGGAATACAGTATGTGCAGTTGAAGATTGATGATGTAGAAGTTGTGACACCATTGCTTCCAATCACCTATGGTTATAGCCGGCCATATAATTATGTAGCACTTGAGATGAAAAATGAAGAGTTTTATCAGGTAAAAGATGTGCCGCACGGAAGTGTCCGCAGGGAATACTTTTTTTCAAAGGTTACCGAAGAGTGGGAGAGCTGCATAGTATACACTCCATATTGCTATGAAGAAGAAACAGAAAGAGAATTTCCGGTATTATATCTTCAGCATGGACATGGAGAAAATGAGATCGGCTGGACTGCGTCTGGGAAGGTGAATTTTATTCTGGATAATCTGATCGCAGAGAAGAAGGCGGTTCCAATGGTGATCGTTATGAGCAACGGAATGGTTCAGACAGTGACAGAAGAAGGCGAGAGAATCGTTGATTTTAAACTTTTGGAAAACCAGCTTCTGACAGATATTATGCCTTATATTGAGAAAAAATTCCGTGTCGGAAGGACGAAGAAGATGCGTGCGATGGCAGGTCTTTCCATGGGATCCTTACAGACGAGCATTATCGGATTTAAGCATCCGGAATACTTTAGTTCACTTGGAATATTCAGCGGATTTGTGACAGATATCATTCAGGGAAGCCCGCTTGACATGGTTGACCGCGGAACCAGTGAGAATAAACATATGAAAATTTTAGATGATGCCAAAGTATTCAATAAAACATTTGACGTTTATTTCAGGGCAATGGGAGACAAAGATCCGTTCTGGGAGAATTTTGCACATGACGATCAAATATTAAATGAAAAAGGGATTGATCAGATACGAAACGTATATCCGGGAGCACATGATTGGAACGTATGGCGCATGTGCATTCATGATTTCGCACAGCTTATATTTAAATAAGAACTGCTTCATGGAAAAAGAAACAGGATGCAAAACAGATTAAGTTTATAAAGGAGATAAGGATATGGCTTTTTTACAGATTGATTATAAATCCGAAGCATTAATGAGAGGTGTCAATATTAAGGTAATACTTCCGTCAGATGGCATGGCAGGTAAGTGGGAGCCATCTTATAAAACATTGTATTTATTACCGGGTTACAGCGCAACGGCGACAGAACTTATTACTTATCTGGGACTTAGAGGACAATCCGAGTTAAAAGGAATCGCGATCGTCCTGCCGGATGGAGAAAATCTGTTTTATCAGGATCTGCCGGATCGTATGACATTTTATAGCACTTATGTAGGAAAAGAACTGGTGGAAGTAACCAGAAAGATGCTGCCACTGTCCACAAAAAGGGAAGACACTTTTATCGGTGGAATTTCCATGGGGGGATATGGAGCATTATATAATGGCTTTAAATATCGTGACACTTTTTCAAAAGTAGTGGCATTTTCCCCGGCATCGGACGCTTATATGCTGCTTGCCGAAGAAGATGCACCAGGATTTTCGAGAAAGCAGTTCGAGGGAATCTTCGGAAGCAAAGAAGCTTATTATGGCAGTGAATGCGATATGTGCACACAGTGGACGAGAAAAGATGTGGATAACAGACCGGAGCTGTTCCTGTGTTGTGGAAAAGATGACCGCCTTGTATATGATGCGGTAGAAAAATTAGAAAATGCTTTACAAAAGGAAAATATTACTCATGAGTATCGCAGCGGACATGGCGATCATGAATTTTTCTACTGGGAACAGATGATGGATCCGGCATTTTCTTTTCTTGCAGGGATTGAGGAAGGAACAAAAGATAAACTGTTGATACCGGAACAAGGAGAATAGGATGAATTACCATATTGAGAAATTAAATGAACAGACGTGGCTGATAGAAGAATATAGTAATACGGCAAGTGCTTATATGTACCTTCTCACTGGAAGGGAAAAGGCATTATTGATCGATACCGGATTTGGAACGATCCCACTGAAATCAATATGTGAAGAACTTACTGTGCTTCCGGTCACTGTGGCACTGACGCATGGACATGTAGACCATATTGGCGGAACCGGAGCATTTGAGGAAGTATGGCTTGCAAAAGAAGACAAAGAACTTTATGAGGCACACAGCAGAGAGGATGTCCGTCATATTTTTACACAGGATGAGCTTTTCCCGGTAAAAGAAAATTGCAGTTATTTTGAGAGTGAGATGGTATTTGAGATTGGTGACAGACCGGTGCGTGTGGTAAGGACACCGGGACATTCTGTCGGATCAGTATGTTTCCTTGATGAAAAGAACAGATGGATGTTCACCGGGGATACCTGCTGTAAGGCTCATGTACTGCTCCAGATGGAATTTGCGGCACCGATGCAGACCTATAAGAAATCACTGGAAAAGCTGATCGCTATGGAATCTCTCTACGATATTACCTGGCCAGGACATCATATCAAACCGGTCGAGAAACAGGTGATACATGATTTCCTGACAGCTGTGGAAGGAATTACAGGTGGCACAATGGAAGGTGCCTGGACCGAGCTTCCTATGGGCAAAGCAAGACTGTTAGAGTATAAAGAAATCGGAATCGAATATTAGATAAAGTATGAGGCAAGAGATGTTTTAATCTTTTGCCTTTTTGGTTGCATGAAAATTTAAAAGAGGCTATACTTTTTTGTATATTTCATATTCATCAAAAATGTATGAAGTTTTTACAGATAGAATAGGAAGGACTCATCCATGGACATCAAAGACTGCATTATTTATGAAAAAACAATCCCTGCTCACCCGGCAGTATACGATGATTTTCCGGAGAATCTGCTGCCGGAACTGGCAGGGTATTTAAAAGAGCACGGAATTGAAAAATTATATTGTCATCAGACGGAAATGTTTGAGAAAGTGACTTCCGGGAAAAATGTTGTTATCACAACATCGACGGCGAGCGGCAAGACATTAAGCTTTCTGCTCCCGGTTTTACAGGACATTTTGAAAAATCCGCTGACAAGGGCAATTTTCATTTACCCGACCAAGGCACTTGCGGCAGACCAGTACCGTGCGATCGCACCGTATCTGGAATATTTTGGAGAGAACCGTATTGTGGCGGGCGTGTATGATGGGGATACGCCGGTGGCGGAGCGTACAAGAATCCGGCAGAGTGCCAATATTATATTGACAAACCCGGAGATGGTGAATGGGGCATTTCTGCCGAATCACAGCAAATACGGGTTTGATTTTATTTTTTCCAATTTAAAATACATTGTGATCGATGAGCTGCACACGTATCGTGGGGCGTTCGGTTCGCATCTGGCAAATGTGTTCCGCAGACTTTCAAGAGTATGCCGTTATTATCATTCCAATCCACAGTTCCTTTGCAGTTCTGCTACGATTGCCAATCCGGTGGAGCTTGCAGCAGAGATCTGTGGAAAGCAGTTTGCACTTGTGGATAAGGACGGCTCACCAGCAGCAGAACGTGGATATTATCTCATCCAGCCGCCGAAGATCATGGGGAAAGACGACAACTATTATGGGCAGATCCGCATTACGACAGTGGCGGCAGAACTTTTGCCGGAGCTGATGGATGAAGGAAAAAATTTTATTGCGTTTACGAAGTCCAGAAAGAATGTGGAGATCGTCTTAAAAGAGACGAGAGATCATTTGGAAGCGGAGGGATTTTTAGGCACGCATAAGCCGGATGAAATCTCCGGTTATCGTGGCGGTTACACGCCGCTTGAGCGGAAACAGATTGAAAATCAGATGATCTCGGGAGAACTGATGGGACTTGTTTCCACGAATGCATTAGAACTTGGAATTGATATCGGAAAGATCAGTACCACGGTGTTAGTCGGTTATCCGGGCACCAGAGCCTCATTCTGGCAGCAGACAGGGCGTGCCGGAAGAAGCGGGAAAAGGAGCAGCAACTATCTCATTCTCGACAATCAGTCGTTTGACCAGTACATTGCGCTTGAGCCGGGCTGGCTGTTTGAGGGAAGCAGTGAAAATGCTGTGATCGATAAGAATAATCTGATCATTGAGCTGGCGCATATCCGTGCGGCAGCAGCGGAGATTCCTTTGACGCTTGATGATATTTCCCTGTTTCCGGATCTTGGCGAGGCAATCCCGATACTTCTCCGCGCTGAGGAACTATCGAGCCACAATGGAAAATTTGCGTGGTCTGGCGGTGAGTTCCCGGCGGGTGATTTTTCCATGCGCAATATTGATGAGAAGCGCTATAAGCTTCTGCACAAGGACAGCGGAAAAGAAATCACGGAGATGGACGAGAGTCAGGCGTTCCGTGAACTTCACGATGGTGCGGTCTACATGCATGACGGCATTGCCTATCAGGTGACAAAGCTTGACCTTGAGAGCCGGACTGCCTATGCAGTGCCATTTAATGGAAATTATTATACAGTCGCGACAGGGGAAGCGAATGTGAAGATCGTTCACGAGAGTAAAAATATGCCGCTTGCTCGCACAGAGCTTCATTTTGGCGATGTCAATGTGAGCGATTACGTTTATATGTTTAAGAAAATGCAGTTTCACAATCATCAGAATCTTGGCTATGAGCAGTTACCGAAGGCACTCTCCAAAGACTATGATACGGAGAGTACCTGGATGCGTGTGCCGGAGAATGTCGTGAAGGTGTACCGGGGATTGATCCAGGTGAATGAGAATACGAAAATGGTGCGGAACAATTATTATGAGGGCGTCTGTTTCGCACTGAAAAATGCTGCCCGGATGGTGACCATGACGGAACAGGAGGATATTGGAGTTATCACGTCGGCGAATGCACTGGAACTTGCGTTTGACACAAGCTCGGACGTAGACATCTATTTTTACGATAAGTATGTGGGTGGACTTGGATTCGCTGAAAAGATTTATGATAATATGGAAGATATTATCCAAAATGCCGTGAAGCTTGTAAAAGGCTGTGGATGCAAAGATGGCTGTGCCGCCTGTGTGGGAGATTACCGGCTTGACAGGCAGATGGTACTTTTCGGACTGGAAAACCTGCTGGAACACTGGGATGTCCCGATGGGAGTGAAGACTGCAGAGCATGCGCCGTCCACGTTCCGGAGAAAAGAGTTCTCGTTTGAAAAGTTAGGAGAGCAGTGGCAGGAGTTCTGCAAAAAGATTAGTGAAAACGGAGAGAACTTTGCCGCATTTTTACAGACCGTTCCGGCGGTCGAAGTGAGAGAGCGGATGCTGATCTTAAAATTATCCAGCGCCTTTTATGCAGACTGGGTGATGGAGCCGGGAAACCGCGAGAGCCTTAAGAATATTATCAGTTATTATGCGGATGTGCCGGTTGGATTCCAGATCCAGGTGACACTCGCAGATGAAGTGAGAGAGCCGGATAAGGACGCGATGGAGAAGATGGAACGGAGGTTAAAATGAAAACAAGAGAAGAAGCAACAAAATACGGACTGTCATTTCCAGACACTTATCTGGAAACGCCGTTTCATGATCCAAACTGGGAGTTAGTGCGTGTGCATGGAAGCAAAAAGGCATTTTTGTGGGTATATGAGCGGAACGGATACATCAATCTGAATGTGAAAGTGCGCCCGGAGTGGCGCGATTTCTGGAGGGATGCCTATGCGTCCGTGCTTCCGGGATATCATCAGAATAAAGAACACTGGAATACGATCATTTTAGATGGGACAATCCCGGATAAGGATGTGAAGCAGATGATTGCAGAAAGCTATGACATTATCACAGACAGTCCGACAAAGCGTATTTATGAGGCGGTGAAAACCATTCCAAAAGGTAAAGTGGCAACTTACGGCAGGGTGGCAGAGCTTGCCGGAAATCCGAGAATGTCTAGAGCAGTCGGAAATGCCCTGCACCATAACCCGGATCCGGAGCATATCCCATGTTACCGTGTTGTGAATTCCAAGGGAGAATTAGCAGGGGCTTTCGCCTTTGGAGGGGAGCATGTGCAGGAAGAACTGCTGAAAGCAGACGGCATTGAAGTGGTGAATGGCAGGGTGGATTTAAAGAAATATGGAATTTAAAGAAAATTACACACAACAGCTACAACGTCTAAATGAATACCAGAAAGCAGCCGTTTTCGATGAGAGCAACGCTTGTCTGGTGAATGCCAATGTTGGCAGCGGTAAGACGACGGTTCTTATCACAAAGGTCATGTATCTGCATTACGAGAAGCAGATTCCATATGAGCAGATGGTTGTTCTGACTTTTACGAATAAGGCTGCGGATGAGATCAAAGAGCGTCTGTATGCGCTGGAGCCGGAGATCACAGAGGAACAGTTGTGGGGCTTTGGAACATTTCACAGTGTGTGTCTTACAATGTTGAAGAAAATGCTTCCAGTGGAAAATCTGGGTTATACCAAAGAATTTATGGTGATGGATCCGGACGAAGAACTTGGGATGGCAGAGCAGTTGATCTTAACTTATCAGCTGAAAATCAAATATAAAAACCGGCTGAAAAAGCGTCTGGAACAAAAAAACAGCAAATATCAGGATGATATTGAAAAATTAAAGGCATTGCTAAAGGAAGAAAAGAGACGCCAGGATAAAATGACGTTTGATGAGCTGCTGGAAAACACATGTAATTTGGTGAAGATGTCAGAACAGAAGATGGATGACATCTCCTGGATCATCGTGGACGAAGTGCAGGACAGCGATGAGAAACAGTTAGAGCTCATCGACTGCCTGAAAAAACCACAGACCTGTTTTTTTGCAGTAGGTGATCCGAATCAGGTCATTTACAGTTGGCGTGGAAGTGCTTTTCATATTTTTTATCAGCTGAAGACCAAATATCAGGCAACGGAGCTGACACTTCCGGTGAATTACCGTTCCAGCAGTGAAATCCTTGCAGTGGCACGCTGCTTCATGCAGCAGGGAGGCACCTTGCAGGGCGGCAGGGAGAGCGGTGATAAAATTCAGATCCGGAATATGTATGATCCGTTTCAGGAGGCTGACTATCTTGCAGGCAGGATCAGGGATCTGCATGTGTCGGGGCTTCCATACCGGGAAATGGCGATCTTTTACCGTTTGCAGAACCAGTCAGAAATTTTTGAACATGTTTTTGAAAAAGAAGGCATTCCATTCGAAGTTTCGTTAAAAAAGACTGTGAAAGATATTCCGGTTCTGGACTGGCTGATCAGGGTACTGCGTTTTTCTGTCAACCCGAAGGATAAAAGTTCCGGCATAGCGGCGCTTGCGGATAAGAGATACGGGCTCGGCATGTCGGTGAAAGAGGCGGAAAAAACAATTGATATTCTGAGTGAAACCCGGAAAACACAGACAGAGACTCCACAATCAGAGAAGCAAAAAATAAACTCAGATATCCGTAAGCAAATGCTTGGATTTTCGCAAGCATATTTCAACGCTCAATCCACAACAGCAGAAGACCTCTGGAACTATTTTTCTCTGGAAAATCATCTCCATCCAACGACAGCTTCGTATGTAGAAGACAGAATCTGCGTCATGGACTTTTTGGAGCGCATGACCACCTACCAGAAAGACCAGCAGAAAAATGTCGTGGAAGGTTTTTCGGAATTTTTGAATATGGCGTCTTTGTATGGAACGAATATTTTGAAAAAAGAGATACATAATGAAAACGATACTGTAAAGCTTATGACACTTCATGCATCCAAAGGGTTGGAGTTTTCCCATGTTTTTATCACAGGTGTGAATTATGGGCTGATTCCTTTGCAGACCAAAAGTTTTGAGGAGGAAGAGGAGGAGCAGCGTCTCTTTTTTGTCGGCATCACAAGGGCGAAGGAACATCTGGAACTTTCCTATTACACAAGTCCGGGACAGTACCGGGCAGCACCCGGACCGAGCAGATATCTGCGCATGATACCGGGAAATCTGATCGAAGGACAGGAGAAGGATCGGGAGTCTTCGGCAACGCATTTACAGGATCTGAAACGCCAGATCCTTGCAGAGCGTGCAGAGCATATAGAACTGCAAGAAGCCGGCAAAATATCAGGGGGAAAAAATCCATCGGCGAATACAGGAACAAAGAATATTTCAGTAGGAAATGAAGCAGTAACCACACAAAAACGCCGCGTCCGTCATCCAAAATACGGCACCGGTTCCGTGGTGAGAGAGGATGACATGATGATCACCGTTGACTTTGATGATTATGGGGAAAAAGAACTCATGAAAATGTTCGGCGGTCTGGAAGAATTGCCGTGATACTTATATATTGTCAGGTATCGGGCGACTATGAAAAAGAATAGCGTACTTGTACAAAAAAGAAAACAATTCCTACCTTGACAAGGGGAAATAATGCGTTATAATACTTATATCATATCAAATAACTAGGAAATATTAATTGCAAACTAATTTAGAGATAGAAAGAGGTACAAAGATATGAGTAAACTGATTTACTTAGATAATGCAGCAACAACGCAGGTATATCCGGAAGTGTTACAGGAGATGCTTCCATATTTTTCAGAAGTATACAGCAATCCATCTGCAATTTACAGTTTTGCATCTGAGAGCAAAAAGGCGGTTGATAAAGCAAGGACTTCCGTGGCAGAACTGATCAATGCGAAGACAGATGAGATTTATTTTACAGGCGGCGGCAGCGAGTCTGATAACTGGGCATTAAAGGCAACCGCAGACGCTTATGCGTCCAAAGGAAAACACATCATCACAAGCACGATCGAACATCACGCGATTCTTCACACCTGTGCTTACCTGGAGAAAAAAGGTTTTGAGATCACGTATGTGAACGTTGACGAAAACGGTAAAGTAAAACTGGACGAGTTAGAGGCAGCAATCCGTCCTGATACAATCCTGATTTCCATAATGACAGCAAATAACGAGATCGGAACCATCCAGCCGGTCAGGGAGATCGGACGTATCGCACATGAACATGGCGTATTATTCCACACGGACGCTGTACAGGCATTTGGACATATTCCGATCGATGTGGACGAGATGAACATTGATATGCTGAGTGCCAGCGGTCACAAGATCAACGGACCAAAGGGAATCGGCGTAATGTATATCAGAAAAGGCGTGAAGATTCTTTCCTTCATCCACGGTGGTGCGCAGGAGAGAAAACGTAGAGCCGGAACTCTGAATGTACCGGGTATCGTAGGTATCGGTAAAGCAGCCGAGATCGCAAAAAATACCATGGCAGAGAGAAGTGCAAAAGAGATCAGCTTAAGAGATCATCTGATCGACCGTATTTTAACAGAAATCCCATATGTGAGATTGAACGGTGACAGACATGACCGTCTGCCAAACAACGTAAACGTATGCTTCCGTTATATCGAGGGTGAATCCATGTTGATCTTATTGGATCAGGCAGGTGTCTGTGCATCCAGTGGTTCTGCATGTACTTCCGGATCATTAGACCCGTCTCACGTATTGCTTGCGATCGGTCTTCCTCATGAGATCGCACACGGTTCTCTTCGTCTGACACTTTCCGAGAAGAATACCGTAGAAGAGATCGATTTTGTTGTAGACGAGTTAAAGAAGATCATTGAACGTTTGAGAAGCATGTCCCCATTATATGAGGATTTCGTAAAAAAACAGAATAAATAAATTTTTCAATCACATGATTTTACAGTGATCAAAATAACAGGTTATTTCAAAGAAAGCAGGATAAAAAGTATGTATAGTGAAAAAGTAATGGATCATTTTAACAACCCAAGAAACGTTGGAGAGATTGAGAATCCAAGCGGTGTCGGTACCGTTGGTAATGCAAAATGCGGCGACATCATGAGAATGTATCTTGACATTGATGATAACGGGATCATCCAGGATGTAAAGTTTAAAACATTTGGATGTGGCGCAGCCGTTGCAACAAGCAGTATGGCAACCGAACTTGTAAAAGGAAAAACAGTACAGCAGGCGTTGGAAGTGACAAATAAAGCCGTTATGGAAGCTTTAGACGGACTTCCACCAGTGAAGGTTCACTGCAGCCTGTTGGCAGAGGAAGCAATTCACGCTGCATTATGGGATTACGCAGAGAAAAACCATATCACGATCGAGGGACTGGAGAAACCGGTGAACGATATTTCTGAGAAAGAAGAAGGCGAAGAGGAAGAGTACTAAGCGCTTTTTTCGGAAGGCACATCAGACTGTCAGGCAGATTTATGAAAAAGGTAAACTGCCGGCAGTCTTTTTTGTGCAATGGGAAAATTCTCATATCTATTTCATTCCAGTTATGGTAAAATATAGCTATTGCAAAAAGCAGAATAGCAGATCATAAGGAAAACGAATTGAGGATAAAGAGATAATGGAAGATTTACAGGTAGAAGATTTTAATAGAACATAAAGATGAGCAGACGGCAGACGGTATTAAGACACCGGAAAATCAGGAGAATGATGAGGAACAAACCTCCATTGTCAAAGAGATCATGAGCTGGGTGATCCCATTTGCAATTGCCTTAGTGGCAGCGCTTCTCATCAAAAACTTTCTGATCATCAATGCGGATGTGCCTACCGGGTCAATGGAGAATACAATCCTGCCGGGAGACCGTTTTATCGGAAACCGGCTGGCATATGTTTTTGGTGAGCCAGAGAGAGGGGATATTGTTGTATTCCGGTATCCGGATGATGAGAGCGAGATTTATGTGAAGCGGGTGATCGGACTTCCGGGAGATACCATTGATATTGAGGATGGAAAAATATATATCAATGGATCGGCAGAGCCTTTGCAGGAGGATTATCTGAAAGAGGAATGGACTGTTGCCACAGGCCCATATACATTTGAGGTGCCGGAGGGATCGTACTTCATGATGGGAGATAACAGGAATGATTCCTGGGATGCGAGATATTGGAGTAACACTTATGTGACAAAAGACAAAATTTTAGGGAAGGCACTTTTTACTTACTGGCCTTTTGCACATTTTGGAAAACTGGAATAAAAAAGGAAGAGTGACATGGTAACATTATTAGCAAAAATATTTATCAAAGACTCAGAAGATAAAATAAAACAGCGCGAGGCATACGGAATGCTGTGCGGTGTGATCGGTATATTATTTAATGTACTGCTTTTTATCGGTAAATTTCTCGCAGGAACTTTAAGCAATTCCATTGCGATCACAGCAGATGCCTTTAACAACCTTTCAGATGCAGGTTCTTCGATCGTGACACTGCTTGGCTTCAAGCTTGCAGGGGCAAAACCGGATACGGAGCATCCATTTGGACATGGAAGGATTGAGTATGTTTCAGGTCTGGTTGTGGCTGCGGCAATCCTTTTGATGGGTTACGAACTCGTCCGTGACTCCATCGGAAAAATCATGCATCCGGAGGAAACAGAGTTCACGCTCCTTGTGGCAGTGATCCTGATCGCATCCATTCTTGTAAAACTATATATGGCATATTATAACCGTGCTATTGGAAAAAAACTGGATTCTGCAGCGATGAAAGCGGTTGCCACAGACAGTTTAAGTGATACCGCAGCGACAACGGTTGTGCTTCTGGCATCCGTATTTACCCATTTTACAGGAATCAAAATTGATGGCTACTGCGGTCTGGTTGTGGGCTTATTAGTCGGTTATGCAGGTTTTGACGCTGCCAGAGAGACATTAAATCCATTGCTTGGACAGCCGCCGGCACATGAATTTGTAGAAAAAATAGATGAGATCGTAATGTCACATTCGGAAGTATGCGGAATGCATGATCTGATCGTCCATGATTACGGCCCGGGCAGACAGATGATCTCATTGCATGCAGAAGTTCCGGCAGAGGGAAATATTTTGGAACTGCATGATGTGATAGACAATATTGAGAATGAACTGCGCGAGACACTTGGCTGTGAGGCAACGATCCACATGGATCCGGTCGTGACTTCGGATGAGCATGTGAGTGAGACGAAAGCAGCTATGGTATCTCTGATCAAGGCAATTGATGAAGATTTGTCCATTCACGATTTCAGAATGGTGAGTGGCGGGACACATACGAACCTCATTTTTGACATTCTCGCGCCATTTGGATTCCGTCTGACGGACGAGGAACTGCTCACAGAAGTGCTCCAGTCTGTGCATGAACATTTCGGTGATAACTATTATGTGGTGACGAAAATCGATCATTCTTACATATAAGACAGAAAAAAGCCTGCATCGAAAGGATATTTCCTGAGATGCAGGCTTTTTCTGTATAAAATACTTTACCTCAATTAGATACAATAGAAAATTTTTGAAACCCGGTGGTACGGTCGGATATCTAATATATGGATAGTGTCAAATGACCTATGAAAAAACTGAGCAAAAGAAAAAGGCTCAGATGAA
>OGJK01002682.1_pt1 | contig 13314 bp, 9 predicted proteins | sample 1571961 | NCBI WGS metagenome assembly OGJK01 (sample SAMEA2582120, study PRJEB24529) | metagenome | biome: Human gut stool | place: China | collected 2011 | reverse complement strand
CCTCTTCATACAAAACGGGGAGCGTTTGATGTTCATCATTTTTTGTCAGGAAATCCTGGATTGTTCCCTCACAACGGAAGTTGCTTGGCATTCTGGATAACTCCCGTACAATGTATCCGTCCGGCCATGGTTTCTTTGACTCCATATCCGGTGTGATACCATAGTTACCAATTAATGGATATGTCATAACCACTGCCTGTCCTGCATAGGAAGGATCGGTCAATACCTCCAGATAACCAGTCATTGAAGTGTTAAAAACGATCTCACTGATGACTTCTCTGGTAGAACCAATGCTTGTTCCTGTAAATACATTCCCATCTTCGAGTATCAAAAAAGCTTTCATTTGTTTCCCTGTCCTTTCATCTTTTTTTCCCAAAAAAAAAAACGTTTCCGTTTTTCCTTTTGCTCTACATGAACTATATATGGGCAGTCAAACCGGATATTGCTATCCGCTCCAAAACATACCTTTATTGTAAGCAAGGGAATGATATTGAAACATTCCCTTGCTTAAATTGTAATGAGTTTATCATATGTAGTTGTAATTTTCAACCTTTTTCATGGAATCCGAAGGAAAATTTTTTTCCAACGCATTTCCTTTCCACATTATTTTATTCTTCTTCCTCTTCCGGTTCGTCTTTCGCCCAGCCGTAAGCGTATTTGACCGCTTTGTTCCAGCCTTTCCGTTTTGTCTGGCGTTCCTCCTCGCTCATCTGAGGAGAGAATATCTGGTCGATACTCTGATTTTTGATGACATCTTCCTTGCTCTTCCAGTAACCAACGGCAAGTCCGGCAAGATAGGCGGCGCCCATCGCAGTCGTCTCAATACAGCTTGGACGCTTGACCGGTGCATTGATCATGTCTGCCTGAAACTGCATTAAGAAGTTGTTGGCGCTTGCCCCGCCATCCACTTTCAAAGATTTCAATTCTACACCAGCGTCTGCACGCATTGCATCGATGACATCACACACCTGAAGATCGATAGATTCCAGTGTGGCGCGGATGATATGGTTTTTGTTGGTACCTCTTGTGATGCCAACGATCGTACCTCTCGCATACTGATCCCAGTGCGGTGCGCCCAGTCCGGTAAATGCCGGAACCACATAACAGCCGTGGGTTCCGTGTACTTTTTTTGCCATGTACTCAGAGTCTGCGGAGGAATCGATCAGCCTCATATTGTCGCGAAGCCACTGGATTGCCGCTCCTGCAACGAAAATCGAACCTTCCAGAGCATAGTTTACTTTTCCGTCCAGTCCCCATGCAATGGTCGTCACAAGACCATTTTTTGAAAATACCGGTTTTTCTCCTGTATTCATTAAAAGGAAACATCCGGTTCCGTATGTGTTTTTTGCCTCTCCTGCATGGAAACAGGTCTGTCCAAAAAGTGCCGCCTGCTGGTCGCCTGCCGCTCCTGCGATCGGTATCTCATCCCCTAAGAAGGACGGATCGGTGTAACCATAAATCTGGCTGGACGGCACCGGTGTCGGAAGCATGCTCTCAGGAATATCCAGTTCCTGTAAAATCTCCTTGTCCCAGCACAAATCATTGATGTTAAAAAGCATGGTTCTCGAAGCATTGGAATAATCCGTCACATGCACCGCACCCTTTGTAAATTTCCAGATCAGCCATGTCTCCACGGTACCGAATAACAATTTGCCCTCGTTTGCCAGCTCTCTTGCACCTTTGACATTGTCTAAGATCCACTTGATCTTCGTCGCAGAGAAATATGCATCAATGATCAGTCCCGTCTTTTTCCGGTAAACTTCTTCCAGTCCTTTTTTCTTCAGTCCATCCGCAATATCAGATGTTCTGCGGCACTGCCATACGATCGCATTGTAGATCGGTTCTCCCGTCTCTTTATTCCACACGATGGAAGTCTCACGCTGGTTTGTGATACCGATCGCTGCAATATCGGAAGCCGCAGCTCCGATCATGTTCATCGCCTCCACCGAAACGCCAAGCATCGATGACCATATTTCATTTGCGTCATGTTCCACCCAGCCCGGATTCGGGAAAAACTGACGGAACTCTTTCTGCGCCATCGAGCAGATCTCTCCTTTTTCATTGAATAAAATACAACGGTTACTTGTTGTTCCCGCATCTAATGCCATTACATATTTTGCCATGCCTGTTTCTCCTTTCAATTCTGCTGCAAAATGCTCCCCTGTTCTTTTGAACTTTTACCATTTGACTGCACCATAAATCAGACATAAAAATGGGAGATGACACATCGAAAATATACTGCTGCACCCCACAGCAGTATTCCTTTGAATCATCTCCACTCTCTGATTTCTACTCATTTATTCAATTATGTCTGAACTTTTGCTTCCATTGATGGAATCATTATAGCACATATGCATAAAAAAGCAATATTTTACCGAGAATTTTTATATATTTTTATTGTACAGAAACTGATTTTCTGCCAGGTTCTCCAACACCTCTTCAATGTCACTTCAAAGTCAACTTCAAAGTCACTTCAATTAAATTTCATTTTACTTTGAAGTACAGTTCTATTCTACCCATAGCATGACAAATCCAATCCTATTTTCTGATACTCTGTAATAAAAAATTTGACTATTTATGCTCTCTGTCAACATAAATAGTCAAATAATCGTTTTGTAAATATCACGCCCTGTGTGAATATTACGCTCCCGCCTGTGCCGTCACATAATACTCCGCCTGCTTCTGATAAAGCTTCGCATAGATTCCATTTCTCTCCATCAAAGAATCATGCGTTCCCTCCTCCACGATCTCACCATGGTCAAGCACAACGATTCGGTCGCAGAATTTGCAGCTGCTCATGCGATGGGAAATGTAAACGGCTGTTTTCTCTCCCACGAGGGAGTCGAAGTTTTCATAGATTCCAGCTTCCGCAATCGGATCCAAAGCTGCGGTCGGCTCATCTAAAATGACAAACGGTGCGTCTTTATACAACGCTCTTGCGATCGCCACTTTCTGTGCCTCACCGCCGGACGGTGTGACACCCTCTCCATTTTCCTGATACAAAAGTGTGCACTCTTTCTTCGGCAGTCTCTCCGCAAATTCGTTCAGACCGATCTTAGTAAGCACCTGCTTTAAGCGCGCTTTATCAACCTGCTCCCCTGCTGCGATATTTTCGTCCAGTGGAAAAGCAAACAGCTTGAAATCCTGAAACACCACGGAAAAAATCTGCATGTATTCCTCATAATCATATTTTTCAATATTAATTCCATTGAGGCAGATTTCTCCCCCGGTCGGCTCATAAAGCCGTAAAAGCAGCTTGATGAGTGTCGTCTTTCCAGCTCCGTTCCTACCGACAAGCGCCATTTTCTGCCCAATTTTAAAATCCAGACTGACATTTTTCAGAATATAATCTTCTGTGCCCGGATAACAGAATGACACATTGCGGAAGGATAATTCATACTCGTTGTCGTCCCGCTTCTCGATTGGAAGTGTGCCGTCGTAATGCATGTTCGGGCGATTGATAAATTCTTCATACATTTTCAGATACTCATTGCGGTAATTGATCTGGTTATACTGCATCAGGATATTCTGCACACCGGTCATCATCGTGATAATCGCCCCGGAGTACATGAGCACATCTCCAATCGTCACCGCACCGGACATCGCCATTACCGCCACATAGACATAGATATAACCAGCAAGAAGCTGTACCACAAATGAAAACTTTGCCTGATTTTTCCCCTCGAAAATCCCTTCTTCTGAAAAATAGGATGATGCATTGATACATGTCTCATTTTTTCCACAAAGATAATCCTGCATTCCATAAAGCCTGATATCCTTCGCCGCCGTCTCCGATGTAAAGATTTTAAACAGATAACCATATAAAAAATTGATACGCTCATTTTCATGATTGAGTTCCACCTGTTTTTTCCCAATGCGGTCAGAAACACGAACATTTACCCAGAAAGAAAATGCAAACATCCCTGCCAGCAATGCAGTCATCAGGAATATCTTCCATGCTGCAACATGCTGCCCCTGCATAGACTGTACAATTAATATAAGAAGAAACACGAGCGCAAACAGAACTTTGACACATTCTGTAAAAAATTTATAAATGGAGTCCAACTGTGTTTCAATATCGCCAGCCCCATTCGCTCCGCCTCTGGTTCTCCGGAAAGCGATCTGATTCTCCTCTTTCTCAATCTCCTCAAATTCCATGGAAAAAGATTTCTCAGCCGTCCGCCGCTTGGTCTCATTGCGGCTTGGGCCGGCGTATTGTGCAAACAGCTGATTACATATTATGTAAACCAAGTGTACAACAAGAACTGACAATATCATAATCCAGACAAAGTGAACTGCAATCGTATATTGTTCCAAAAGCAGGGTATCAATGATTTTTGCATACAGAATACTATTGATATAGGAAACACCTGCGCCGCAGACCGCCCCAGCCACGATTGCAGCACCAAGCTGTCTGTATCCTTTCATCTGGAAAATCAGATAGTTCCACATCTCCTTAATCGACATCTGCCGCGCCTCCTTCTCCATAATATTTGCTCTGCACCAGAAACAGTTCGTAGTATTTTCCCTTTTGTTCCATCAGCTCCTCATGACTTCCACATTCTGCGATTTTTCCGTCAGACAGAAGCAGTATTTCCTTACAGAAGCGGGTGGACGCAAGCCTGTGTGAAATAAACAGTGCTGTGATATCTGCCAATGTCCGGTTATAGATTTCATAAATTTTAGACTCCGCCAGCGCATCTAAGGCTGCCGTCGGTTCGTCCAGCAGGATTATGGACGGATCACGATATGCGTCTCGCCACCGGAAAGGCGCACGCCATCCTGACTTAATTCTTTTCCAAGATTGGTAGAAAGCCCCTGCGGCAATGCTGTCACTTTCTGGGAAAGTCCTGCTTTTTCCAGACATTCCCATACTTTTTCCTCGTTCCACTGCTCGTTAAGTGCCACATTTTCTGCCACGGAATAGGCCAGAGTAAAGGTATCCTGAAAAACAGCTGACTCATGCCTGTAATAAGCGTCCCGGTCTAATTCCCTTGTATCGATTCCATTGACATAAACCGTTCCCTTTGTCGGCAGATACAGACCTGATATTAATTTCACAAGCGTTGACTTTCCGGCACCATTTAATCCGACTAACGCCTTGTGTTCCCCACTCTTTAAAGAAAAAGAAATGTCATTTAACACCGGTTTTTCTGCCCCTTTATAGCAGAAGGTCACATGATCAAACACGACTTCCACTGTCTTAAACTGGTTTTGTGGAATCTTTTTCTCACCTGCATCCTCACCCAGATTCAGAAAATTCCGAAAATCTGTGATATGGACACTACAGTATTTCATCTTCGCAAAACTGTCACTCACCTGCGCAAACCATGCAGAAAAACCTCCGATGATTCCCAGATAGAATACGAACATCGTCAGGGACATTCCATTTTTCAACTGGCTGATCAGATACAGATAACAGATCAGATCCCGTCCAGCTGTCAGAATGGTTTCCAACGATTTTCCGGCAAATGCGATAATATTCTTCTTCGCATTGCGTCTTCTGGTATTTTTGATCGCGATTCCATATTTCCCGATGATCCATTTTTGCAACCCAAAAACACGGATATCCTTTCCGCTTATCGCATCATCAGAAAGCCGGTCGATATACTGCATCGTCATCTCATCCCTGGCATTCTCATCCCTGATTTTATTCTCATACCAGTCCGGCAGACTGTTACAAAATGCACCAATAACGGAGAGCCCGAATAATAGCAAGAGGATCACTGGATGAATGGAACCTGCGATCACCATATAAACGAACAGACCAAGCACTCCGGTTCCAAATGCAGAGACCGCACGCAGCAAGCCCTCAACTCCTGCATTATTATAGCTGACTGCGTTACATGCTTTCTCCCGCAAAAGTTTCAGTTCCGGGTCTTCATACTGCTCTTGTGGTATCTCGCAGATTTTTTTTGTAAACTGCCTCATAAAAAGCTGGGAACGCACCTCTATGTGATGATAGACATGCTTTTGCCTGATATACGTATCCGCTGCATTCACAAGTGCATAACCCACAAATGCAGAGAGAATTGCTGCAATCACCGTTACTGCGGATAAGCTTTCTCCAAGTAATCCAACGACCAGCGCGCTTAACATGGAACCGATCACCGGCACGATCACTGACAGGATGATTCCGGTTATCATATCTCTTATATAGCTTCTTTTTTCTTTCCATACTGGAGTAAAAACGAATCTGAAATTGCTCCAGAGGGTGTATTTTTTTGTTTTGTACATGTTGCTTGCTCCCCAAACTTAATTTTGTTCTGTTTTTCATTAAGATAAGACTAACATAGATTCCTCCGGTTACGCACAAAAATGCACGGATTGCAAAAATCCGTGCACGAGTGGTAATAATAATTTCTACAACATTTTGCTTACAGCGGCAGCATAATCTCCGTCACAAAGACCCCTGCCTCATTTTTCCGATTGATAAAGCCATCATATTTTTCGACAATCAGATTAATCCGTTTCAAGCCATGTCCATGATTGCCCCGCTTGTGCGTAATATACTCCTCATCCAGTTTGCGCACGGTCTCATTAGTGGCATTGCTCACGGAAATATAAAGTTGCTCCTTGAACTGTCCTATATAAAGGCGGATGAACTGTTGCTCTTTTGGCACTTTCTCGCACGATTCCACCGCATTGTCGATCAGGTTTCCGATCACAACACATAAGTCTATGTCTGTCACTGACGTTTCTTTCGGAACCGTTGCCTTGTAATCGACCGGGATGCCATTATGGATTGCCAGTGAGATTTTGGAATTCAAGATTGCATCCACACCGATATTTCCAGTGTCAAACAGGAGATTGATATCATCTAAATCTGTCTCCAGCTTATCAAGGTACGCTCTTGCCTCACTGATGTCGTCCATCGCAAGATAGGCTTTTAACGACTGCATGTGGTTGTGATAGTCATGCCGCCAGCCACGCATGGTCATGTATACATTATTCACTTCTTCGATCTGATTTTTCATAAGCTTGTTCTGGTAGGCTTCCGTGCTCTTCTCATAGTAGGTTTTTATGACGAGGCGGAGCAGGATGGATGCGGCTGCCAGAAGTGCAACTGATGCGAGAAAAATCAGAAAAATATCTTTGATTTCCAATGTTTGTTTCCTCATTCTCTTCCAAGATGATACTTTATAAACGCTTCATTCACTTCCTTATAGAAGCTCCGGCTGACAGGAATGACACTGCTATCCGATAGAACACACTCCGTTCTTCCAATCCTGACAACTTTCTCAATATTCATTGCGTAACTGCGGTGTGTTGTAATGAATTCCTTTGACTTTTCCTGCACACTTTGCAGCAACTCTGAAAATCCAGTCTTTACTGTCACACATTCTCCACTAATCAAAAATAGATTTACATAATGTTTCTGAGCTTCGATATAAATTATATCTTTCAGATTAATACGGACAGACTGACTGTCCTTTTTCACAAGGATATAGTTCTCCTCCTCTACCTCTTTCTGCATTCTGGTATAGTCGAGAATCTCACACAGCTTTTCCTCATCCACCGGCTTCATCAGATAACGGTACGCACCCACTTCATATCCATCGAACACATAACTTGCATCCGATGTCACAAAAACAAGGATCACATCCTTCTCTTTCTCACGAATCTGTCTGGCAAGTTCCATGCCGTTTTGTCCTCTCATGGAAATGTCAAGGAAAATCACGTCATAGTAGTTCTGCTCTGCTTTGAACAGATATTCTTCCGCACTCTCAAACAGGTCTGCGTGAACTTCTATATTTTTATTTTTCGCCCACTGGTCAATTTTTATTGCAAAAGCTTTTGCCTGTGCGGATTCATCCTCACAATAGCAGATTGTCATTGTATGTTCCATAATTTTTCTCACTGGTTATATTACCCCACTGCAACTTCCACTCTTTTTCCGCAGAATGCCACACCATATTTATAAATTGCTTCTACCCCGGCTGTCCTCAGTTCCGTATCATATTGTTTATCCTGAATCTGTTTTAGCGCAGTCTCTGACAACTGTTTCAGGCTCTCTTCTGTACCATTTTTTTCTGCTTTCAGTTCAATGATAATACCCGGAAGACCTTTCTTTACCGGTTTCAACTGGATATCATAACGTCCTTCGCCAGACTCCCTGTTCGATGTCACAAAAAATCCTCCAAGCAACGCACATAGCCCAAGCATAAATCCATGATAAAAATTCTCTCCGGCTGTATCAAACGAGCTTACCGATTCCATCAGCAATGTCTGTATCTGTGTCTTCAACTTTCTGTTATCTCCTGAAAAAATTGCTTCCTGTACTGCAATTGCAGTTGACTGCGGAATCATAGTTTCGAATTTCTGCAGGATTTCCTTGTGATACACAAGTGCTATCTCACGGTTTGGCAGTGAAATCTCACACATAAAATCCCCATTGAAGGATAAGGTTGTTTTTAAAACTTTCAGATAACCCGTGACCAGAAGGAAACTGTAAATCGTTGACGGATTTTTTTTAATCTGTGGATAGATGACACCGGTATCGATATAAGTCGTAATTGTCTCCCCGTTTACCAGTGATGCCAGACGATGATAGATTTCTTCATCTGCCTCTGCCAGAACCTCACCGATCACATCATTGCTTCCGGTAGATACCCAGAATGCCCGCGGTTCACATTCATTGCTGAAATAGTTCACAACTGACCACGGATTAAATATTTCTGTTTTTCCAAATCGATAGCCATCATACCATTCACAAATTTCATCATATTTATCGGATGCTCCATAATATGCTGCCATCTCTCGCACTTCATCCGATGTGAAGCCAAAATAAGCACTGTATTTATGGTCTAAAACCGAATTAATGGACAGATTGTTCATTCCACTGAAAATACTTTCTTTTGCCACCCACAGAATTCCGGTAAGAAAGCCGAATGCCAGATGCTTATTATCCTTAAATCCGCCCGAAAACAGGTTTCTCATAAACAGAGTGATTTCTTCATAATAACCTTTCATATATCCCTGCTGGATAGGCGTATCATACTCATCAATAATAATCACCGGAGCGGTTCCATGATGTTTATGAAGCATTGCCGAAAGATCCGCCAATGCACTTGAGAGTTCTACTTCCGTCACATTTCCTTCCGCTAGCCTTGCATATTTCCGTTCATCATATTCATCACACCGGTCACTCGTCCGAAGTTCTTCGTGTCTCTGCGTCTCTTTTGCAAAAATATCCCTGACTGCGGAAAATGTCTCCTCCCAGGTATTAAATTTCACATCTTTAAACGTCAGGAAAATAACCGGATATTTGCCCTGATACGCCCGGTATTTCTGACCACATGCCCAAATTTTTTTATCCTGAAAATATACCGATGTATCCTGCTCTGTTTTTTCAAAAAAAGTCCGCAGCATATCCATATTCAGCGTTTTTCCAAATCTGCGTGGTCGTGTAAAAAGTGTTACCATCGGACGTTCATCAATGAAATCTTTTATCAGCATCGTCTTATCAACATAGTAATATTCCGCCTGTGCCAGCCGGAAATCTGACACACCGATTGGCAGAGGCAGACAGGACGATCTCTGATTTTTCCGGTAATAACCAGAGCGTATTCTTTTATCAGCTGGTTTTAATGCATCTGCAGGAATCTGCCAGTTACGTCCCTGCCTCATGGCTCCCTTGATTCTTCCATTTCTGCAAAGTTCCGCTACTCTTCGCTCTGTGATGTTCCATTGTCTTGCAGCTTCTTTTACTGAAATCATTTTTATCATTTTGCACTTCCCCCACCATATTTATATATATAGTATATCCATATGTGCTTATTTCTGCAATATTTATCGGAATTATTCCGTATATTTCTCGATATTATTCCGAGTATTTTTTTGCATTATTCTGCTATTATCAGAACAAATAAAATATTTTTTTACTTTGCAGGCACAGAATTTTCTGTAAAGTAAAGGGACATGGAAAATGAGATAACCTCATAAATCCATGTCCTTTTCTTTTATAGTTATGTGAACCTATTTACTTTTGCTAACATCAATTATGCAGCTCCAAATTTGTCCTGTTCTGCACCTATATGTATTATTCGTATTGTACGTATCCTACAATTCCACAATAAACTCTTCCACAAGTTTCGCGCAATGCTCCGCTGCTTTTTTCTCAAACGTCGGATAATCCATCTCCGCAGAATTATCTGCCTTATCAGAGATTGCACGCAGAATCACGAATGGGATTTCATTTAAGTATGCTGCCTGTCCGATCGCTGCACCCTCCATCTCAGTACAGAGTGGATGGAAGTTCTCGACTAATTTGTCCTTCACTTCCTTATCACAGATAAACTGGTCGCCGCTTACGATTCTGCCGGAGAACACTTTCACTTCGGTGTTGACTTTCTCGCACACGCTCCTGGCAAGGGATGCCATTCTCTCGTCCGCCGGGAAACTTAAAGTTCCAAGCTGTGGAATCTCGCCTAACGGATAACCAAATACACGCACATCCATGTCATGCTGAAGGACATCTGTGGAAACAACGATATCCCCGATATCGATTTGTGCGTCCAGAGAACCTGCGATACCGGTATTGATGATATGTGTCACGTCAAATAAGTCTGCAAGGATCTGTGTGCAGATACCAGCATTTACTTTTCCAATACCACTGCGCACGATGACAACCCCGACACCGTTTAATGTTCCCTCGAAAAATTCCATATTTGCTTTTTTTGTTGTTTTTACAACATTCATTTTCGATTTTAAAGTTTCTACTTCAAGCTCCATGGCTCCGATAATTCCGATTTTTTTCATCTGTTTCTGCTCCATTCTTTTTTTCATACTGTTGATATTCTAACATAAAAATGGAAATTTCGCTTTATTTTTGCGAAATTTCCATTTGTATTTCTCTTTTTATTCACTTGCAGTTCACCAAATGCAAATAAATTTGTATTTCTTTATCTTTACGCTACACGGATCTTCTGTAAAACATTTCCAAGTTCGGCTTCCTTCTTCTCGCAGTCGCTCTCAGAAATCTTCTCTGTCACAAAGCCAAGCTCTCCGGTCACGCCTTCTGCCTGTACATACGTAACAGTTCCAAATACTCTTTCTACAGCTGCTTTGTCTGCTGTTGTGCGGATGAAGAACCGGTTCTCCCATTCCCTGTAATCTACGAGCTCCAGTTTCTTTGAGCTCCACTCAATTGGAATATTTTTGTCCAGATTTTTTGCCATCTCAACAACATCTGCTACAACGGCACTTGCTGTTGGGAGTTTTCCTGCACCACTGCCGTAAAACATTGCATCACCTAACACATTGCCATGTACAAAAATTGCATTGAACACGCCGTTTACTGCATAGAGCGGATGAGATGCCGGAAGTAAGAATGGAGCAACAATTGCTGTGTAACCTTTTGGTCCTTTTTTGCTGGTTGCGAGCAGTTTGATTGCTCTTCCCATCGCCTGTGCGTATTTGATATCCGTCGGTGTGATTTTAGTGATTCCCTCTGTGTGAATGTCCTCAAAGTCAACCTGCTGTCCGCATACTAAAGATGTTAAAATAGCAATCTTACGGCATGCATCATAACCTTCCACATCGGCAGTAGGATCTTTCTCTGCATACCCCTTTGCCTGCGCATCCTTTAAAACTTCATTAAAATCAGCACCCTTTTCTGTCATCTCAGTCATCATATAGTTCGTTGTACCGTTTACGATACCAGTGATCTCTTCGATCTCATCTGCAGTAAGACAGGAATTTAACGGACGGATGATCGGAATACCGCCGCCGACACTCGCCTCAAACATGAAATTCACATTTTTTTCTTTTGCAAGTGCGATCAGTTCTGCACCTTTTGCAGCCACCAATGCCTTATTGGAAGTTGTCACATGTTTTCCAGCCTCTAACATTGTTTTTACAAAAGTATACGCTGGCTCCACGCCACCCATTGTCTCAACTACAATCGCTACTTCCGGATCTTCTGCGATCACTTTATAATCATGTACGATTTTCTCCTGGATCGGATCTCCCTCAAAATCTCTTAAATCCAGAACATACTTTAATTCCACTTCATCGCCGACGCGGGCTGCAATGCTCTTCTTATTGATGTCTAAAACCTCTGCCACACCGGAACCGATCGTTCCAAAACCCATAATTGCTACTTTTATCATTTTTATTCTGCCTTTCTGTTTTTGTATTATGTAAACTATTCTGTTCTGCCAGTCTGTTTTTATTCTCTCGCCAGAATTTTCACATACTGAATGCCGCCCACACTCTCAATCTTTGTGACCATCTCTGCAACATCCCCCGTCTGCGGTAAAATATCAATACTGAGCGTCAGCGTTGCGATTCCATTGACCGGTATACTCTGATGAATGGTAAGGATATTGGCATGAAAATCAGCAATCGTTTTCAATACCCCGGACAAAAGTCCCGGCTCATCATCCATCTGAATGACCATCGTAATAGTCTTTCCCTTTGTTGTCTCGTGAAAAGGAAAAATATCATCTTTATACTTGTAAAAAGAACTGCGGCTGATCCCTACACTCTCTGTCGCCTCCTGCACCGATGCGATCTTACCGGAATCGATCAGCCTTTTTGCCTCCACTACTTTCAGCAGTACTTCCGGCACTGCCTTCTCTTTCAAAACATAATATTGCATTTTGTCTTTCATGGAAATGAATACCTCTTAGTTGCCAGATTCAACAGATTCTCTTTTGTATATAGAATCCATTCTGTTTGTTTGGGACTTACATCTGTCCTCATGAGGAAGATAATAACACAAAGAGGCTGCACAGGCAACCTCTTTTGTGAATATCCGTAATAAAATTTAGTTATGGAAGCTATTCTCCCTTTAAAACTTGCGGCTTCCTCCGCCGTGTGATCTGCCGCTGCTGCTCGTGTGCGTCGTGCTTCTTCCGCTGTGTGAGGAGGAATGTCCTCCACTACTGCCGCTGCTCGTTGAGATCCTGTGATGCGTCGTCGTCTGATTCACCAGACGATCTTCCTTGACGCGCAGATTGACCTTGGAATTCTGCTGGTAAGCGTAATAATATCCCTTTCCGCGCACCTTGTAACTGTTGCTGATCGTAAAATAAATGATGCAGCCGGCTCCGATGGCGACCGCCAGCACGCCGAAGATCTCCCCAAGCGTCAGAACATGGTATCTGGAAATCTTCCCCGTCTCGGAGTCATAATTATACTGCCCCTCTGAAATGCCCTTTTCGTAGTAATTCTCCACACCGGTCAGCATGGAATGCATACAGCCATTGTAATCGCCATTGCTGATCTTCGCGTACGCGGCATCCAGGATATTGTCAATTCTGGAATCCGTCAGATACCGGATCGCAATGCCGCAGGTGGAGATCGTGA
>OGJK01002676.1_pt1 | contig 13346 bp, 16 predicted proteins | sample 1571961 | NCBI WGS metagenome assembly OGJK01 (sample SAMEA2582120, study PRJEB24529) | metagenome | biome: Human gut stool | place: China | collected 2011 | reverse complement strand
GGCGACCACCGAGATCTACACTCTTTCCCTACACGACGCTCTTCCGATCTCATATAATGACTATTGAAGAGGGGTTGCGACACGCCCGAACAATTGACGAATTAGATGACGCAAGACGTGAAAAAATGCACGGGATAATCAAGTGGGTAAAAGATATAAATGTATCTTTTATAAAAGATTTGAAAACTCTTTTAAAAACAGATGAAAAAGAGTTAAAAGAAAAAATATTATTCATTCTTGAGAAACAAGAAAAGTTTAACCAAAGATTTATAACAAGTATAGATAAGGTGCTAAAAGATGAGGTTGAACTTGAGAAAATCGATGATAAAACAAGAGAGTATTTAATAAAATACACTCTCGAAACAAGAGAAAAATTGAAAGATGATAATTCTCATTTTGAAAGTGAAATTATTAAAAGGGAGCTTAATTTGTGAAGTGTCCAGAGTGTAACGCAGAATTAAAAGTGTATTGCGTTAAACACAAGGCTACTAAAAAATTAAGGTATTATAAGTGTGATATTTGCGATAAAAAAATAATCACACAAGTTGTCGAAAAGGAATGGATAATAAAAAAGTGAGGCTGGGAACCTCACGCGGTATAACTTGTCTGGATGACATTAAAGTTATATCTTATTATACCATCTTTTTTGAAAAAATCAAGTAAAAGAGGTGTAAAGATGAGTTATTTAAAATTAAAAGAGTTGATAAAAATATACGGGGGTAATACTAAGATAAAAGACATTGTAAAAGAGATAGAGGGGTGCTGTAATGAGTAAAAAATATTTTTGGTTAAAGCTAAATGTAGATTTTTTTGAAAGAGAAGAAGTTAAGCTTATAGAAAATATGCCAAACGGGAAAGAATACATAATTTTTTATGTGAAACTTTTATTAAAGAGTGCTAATTCAGACGGGAAATTATTATTCAAAGATGTTATACCCTACACAGAGGATATGCTGGCTACTGTAACAGGAATAAATGTTGATGTTGTTAGAACAGCTGTAAAATTATTTTTAAAATTGGGTTTAATGCAAAAATTAAGTGATGGGGCTTTATTTATGCTTGAAACTCAAAAAATGATAGGTTGTGAAACTGAATATGCTAAAAAAAAGAGAGAATATAGAGAAAAGAAAAAAGTAGAGGCTATCGAGGACAAAAGCGGGACAAAAAAGGACATTGTCCAAATTGAAGACAGGACAAAAAAAGACATAGAAAAGACAGATGATGATATTGTCCAAATTGGAGAGAAGACAAAAAAAGACAATGTCCTACAAGAGATAGAGATAGAGAAAGAGATAGATATAGAGATAGAGAGAGAGAAAGAGATAAGAGAAAAAGAGAAAGAAAACTCGCTCACTCATTCTCAAAGTATTAAAGAAAAGTTTTCAAATCTCTTATTGATGATAGCTCAAGCAACTAAAACAACAGTACATCAAGTGTCATTACAAATAAACCCTATGGAGATAATAGACAGGCTAGATGATTACATTGAGGCTATAAATCAATCTGAATACTTGCAAGGTAAATCATCAACTTTGCCGGTCATAAGAAATTATACGCAAGTGGATAAGGTTTTATCGGGATTTTATAAAACTTATGACAACAAGAGCAATAGCAAGCTAGATGTAAATGATGTCGAATTTGCTGAACGTGATGACCACATAGAATTTTAAGGGGGTGTGGTTATGAAATGTAATTATTGTGGTAAACCTTATCGGGAATTAAAAGACAATGAGATACCCTCATTCTTTCCGGAAAGCATCAAAGAGTTGATGAGGTGGGTACCGGAATGTGATTGCCTTGAAAAGCTAAAGGCAAAAGAAATGGAAGAGGCAGAAAGAAAAAGACAGGCAGAGTGCAGAGCCAACAGGGTAAAAAGATTTAAAGATATTTCGGTTGTGGATACTAAATTTTTACAAAGCACTTTTAATACAGCGGATATGACCCCGGCGGTAATGAGATTGGCTTTAAAATTCACAAAAGCCTTTCTCGACAATAAAACCTTTGGTTTGTTTTTGTATGGCAAGGTAGGAACAGGCAAGACGTTTGCATCGGCTTGCATTGCTAACGAGCTTATGGCGAATGATAAAACGGTAATGTCTATTAATCTCGGGCTGTACTTGAATAAGGTTAGTAAGGAATGGGGAGAGGCAGAGCAAGACGTGTTGGAGAAAGTCCAACAATGCGACCTCTTAATCGTTGATGATATGGGGGTCGAACAGGTGCCGGATTGGCTCAAGGACAAGGTATTTAATTTGATAGATGCTAGATACAGGAGCAAAAAAAGCTTAATCATTACAACAAATTTACAACTAGATAATCAAAATTTGACAGCGGAACAAATAAAAAATAAGCTGTCAATACAAAGCCGGTTTGGTAGCCGTGTAGCTGACCGTATTAGTGAAATGTGTTATCAATATAGAGTTGCTGGAGAGAGTAGGAGAAAATTTGATTTAGACAGCTTTAAAAAGGCAATGGACGAGTATTGAGGGGGATAAATGATATACAACTACACAATAACAACAAAATTGAAAGAGATAAAAAAGGGTAACGAGGTTTACTCTAAAGTATTAAAAGATGTTAGCATAACAGCGTCAGAGGCTCTTAAACTCTATTTAAGGCATCATAAAAAGTTTGCCGATAAATGTATCATCAAAAAACGTGTAGGGTGCTTATGGCGTATAATAACGGCATCAGAGCTAGAAAAAGAAATTGAGAGTAAAGTCAAAACTAAAAAAATAGCTTATAGAATTAAAGGGTAAGGGGGATAAAGTGGAAAATTTAATTGATGTGATATTCGGTTTAGTGTTAATAGCGTTTGTGTTTTGGTTTTTAGATAGATAAGAGAGGTGCATAATGGAAAAAATAAAATTAAAAGATTATAAAAATGATTATGTTTGTATTTTAGATGCCGAAAGCGTTGACGGAATATATTTGGTAGGAACTGACGATGTTGAGGAAATACAGGCATTTAAAGAGGCAGGATATACAATATATGGTACTACTTTGGAAAATGTTTTTGATGAAAATTTTATACAAGAAATTCAAAGTAAATTTGAAGATTATGCAGATGAACACGGTTATGTTGATATGAATGATAACATAGATTATCAAGGGGAAGGCTTTAAAAAAGTTAAAGATGCAATAAGAGAATTTGTAAAAAGTTTGGGAGATACAAATAAGTGCTATTGGTTAGATAAAAGTGTGGTAGTGGAATTGTAATTATAATAGTGAGGTTAAAGAATGACAGTAAAAGAATTGATAGAGGTATTAAAGAGATACGACCAAGACGCCGAAGTGCAAATGTGGAGTTTATTAAAACATAAATTTGTATCACTAGATACAGATGACGTTTATTCAATTTATCTTGATAATAAAATTTTATACATAGATAAAAATTAGGAGAGGTGCAAAATGGCTGTAAAAATTTTAGTAAAGAATAATAAAGGGGGCGTGGGTAAGTCAATTATAAGCTTGTGGCTTGCTCACGGGCTTAGCCTTGAGGATAAAAGAGTTCTGATAATAACATCAGATAGTCAAAACAATATACCTACATTCGCAGGGAAAAGCGGAGAGGCTAAAAGGTTAAAAACCGGGCTTGAAAGCTGGATAAAAGAGGGCATCGGGGGAATATTGGAATTGAGAGAGCAATTGTTTTATATACCTTTAATGGTAACTAAAATAGATGAAAAAGAGGTTTATAAATTTTCAAACTTTATTGAAAAGTTAGAAAATAGGTTTGATTATATCATCATTGATGCTAGCCCTGTGCTTGAATTAGATAATTTATTTGTTGAAATAGCCGACAAAATAGTGATACCTACTTACTTGGACGATGTAACAACGGAAAGCATCATCAAATTTATAAAAAGTGTAGGTTTGAGAAAGATAAAAGCTATCATACCAAACAGAACACACAACAGCATAACAGAGAAAAGATATTATTCGGCTCTAAAGAAAATAACTGATGATAGCTCTATACTTTTAACGGAGCAAATAAAACATTCCGGGCTAATAACTAGAATAATAGCAGACGGAAAAACAATTTTTGAGGCAAAAAATAAATATATAGACCCTATTCAAAAAGAGATACAAAGAGTAATTGAGGTGTTAAAATATGAGTAATACAATTTTAGCAGAATTAAAAGAAACAATACAGGAAAGCAAGCATCAATCACTTTTTGATTTTGACAAGTTCAATATAAACGAAAGAGATAAAAAACAAGTCTTGGAGCTAGAAGAGGTTATACTTGAGAACATAAAACGACATACAAAAAGTTTGTTTGAAATTTGTAAAAGCATCTATGAAATAAAATTAATACTAGCAAGGGACACAGACACCACTTTTGTAGAATGGTATACGGCAAATGGGTTTACAAAAGATAAAGTATCAGAGCTAACAAAAAGATATGAATTATATATGCAAGCCCCCGACAGAATAGAATTTATAACAAAATTATCTATTCCGGCGGTTAAGGAGCTCACTAGAAAACACGTGGAAATAAATACACAAGTAGACGCTATCGAAAGAGGTTTGACAAACCCGGAAGAGATAAAAGCCTTTGTTGAGAAAGATAAAAAACAAGATGACAAAAAGAAAGTTGCTAAACCGAAACAGCCTAAGTATGTTCTAGGAATGATAAGCCATTTTGAAAAGGCGACTAAAACAGAGGATATGAAAGAACTTGCACAAACTAAAAAAGAGATTGAACAAATACAACGTTATTTACAGAGTATACAAGCGAAAATAAAAGAACTAGAAGAGGCAAACACTTTAAAAAATAACTTAACGTTATACGATGACGGCATAGTAGATGCCGAAATAGTTGAGGAAAAACCAAAAATATATATCGCTGAAAATAACGAGCTAGTAACCTTAAAACAAGAGAATGACAAATTCCTTATAAAACTCTTTCCGGATAGATATTGTTTAAAAAACAATATCGGCGGGCAATTAGTCGGAGAATATAGCACACTTGAAGAGGCTCAAGCCGACATTGAACTTTTTAAAAGAGAGCTCAATTGGGTAGATTATGACATTGATTAAAAAAGGTGTGTGGTTATTAGCTTTTAAAGTGTGTGATAAAATCCGAAAGTTCAATTTCGCAAGCTTGCGAAATGAGGAAAGGTGCAAAATATTTTATATTATTTTAGAAAAACAGGCATCAAGTGCCAATTTGAAAGAAAACTTAAAAAAATAGGAATAGACAAAAATAATAACATCTATAATACTAACGTGGAAATAAAAAGGTATACAATTACTATAAATAATATAGAGTATATCTTTGAAAAAAAGATAAGTGGCAGACCTCAATATATTTTGATGAGTGAAAGCGCAATTATAATAAATGTTAGTAGCTCATCAAGTTTTATCGAGGGAATAGATAGGTTTTTTAAATTAAAACCACTAGAAAAGGACATTGAAAAAGAAAAAATAAAAGGGACAACATTAAGAATGTTAAGGCGACGATTGAAAATGACCCCCCAGCAACTCGGGGAAGTTATAGGAAAAAGTGGCTTGACGATTATAAGATATGAGGCAGGAAGTTTGTTTTTGTCGCTTAATGATGTGGCGATGATAGTATGCTTTACATCATCAATAAAAGAGTTTTTGGAAATGGTAGACACACCAAAAAAAATTAAAATTTTCGAATTGGAAAAATTGAAAACAATTATTGAAAAAAGCGAGGGAATGAAAATGTCTGATTTTTTAACAGCGGAAGAAGTAGCAAAACTATGCAAGGTCAAAATGACAAAGGCGTATAAAGTTATGAAAGAAGTAAACGAGGAAATGAAAGAAAAAGGTTATATGATAATAAGGGGTAGAGTAAACCGTAAGTTTTTATATGAAAAATTAGGACTTGAAAAGAGGGACGAGTAATGCCTATCACAAAAGAGCCAAACGGAACGTATACAGCTAGATTTTATATAGCCGATGCTTTCGGAAAAAGAAAACAAAAGAAAAAAAGAGGCTTTAAAACGCTAAAAGAGGCTAAGCAATACGAGGCGGAGCAAATAACACAAAAGGCTTGCTCAATGAGTATGACTTTTGCATCTTTTTATGAACTTTATATGAATGACATAAAAAAGAGGGTAAAAGAAAGCACTTTCGAAAATAAAAAGAATTTATTTGAAAAAAAGCTATTGCCTTATTTTGAAAAAATGAAAGTAGAAAATATTACGCCGGTAACTATACGGGCGTGGCAAAACGAAATGATGAGCCAGAAAACAAAAAGTGGAGCTCTTTTCTCTCAAACTTATTTAAAAACTCTAAATAATCAATTAACAGCGATTTTGAATTACGCTGTCAAATATTACGGATTGGAGTATAACCCTTGTAATAAGGCGGGAAGTATGGGGCGTAAACACGCGGAAGAAATGAAAATATGGAGTATAGAAGAGTTTGAAAGAGTAGCAGAAAGCGCAAAGGAAAAACCGGTCACACTTTTAGCTTTAAAACTTTTGTTTTGGACGGGTATGCGTATTGGAGAGATGCTGGCGCTTACTATTGGAGATATAAACTTTAGTAAAAATATTATCAGTATAAACAAAAGCTATCAACGACTTAAAAGCGTTGACTTAATTACAGAGCCTAAGACACCTAAAAGCCGTAGGCAAATAGAAGTCACTAGCACTATAATTGAAGAGTTGAGAAATTATATAAATAGCCTTTATTGCCCAAGTGAAAAAACTAGGCTGTTTCCATTTACTAAAAGCCTTTTTGAAAAAGATATAAAAACCTTTGCGACTAAAGCAGGGGTAAAAATCATAAGAATACACGATTTGAGGCATAGCCACGCATCTTTATTACTACACAAAGGGCTAGATATTGCGACAATTTCAAAAAGATTAGGACACGAGAATATAGAAACGACCTTTAAAACTTATGCCCATATTTACGACCCGAATAGTCAAAGAATGATTGAGTTTTTAGAGGAATTGCACACTAAAAAGTAAATGGGCTTAAATTGGACTTATAAGAGATAAAAAAGTATTGGGTATTATATAAGGTGTAATAGGAAATGAAAAAAATAAAACACTTTTAAGGCAGAAAGTAAAGTATAGAAATTGAGTGGGAATAGGAGCTAGAATAGCTGAAACTAGCTAAAATAGCTACTTCCAGATAGTAAAAATAAGAAATTGGCCGCAAATTGGCCGTATAATAGAAAAGCAGCCCTAAAAAGCTGCTTTTTTTATTTTTATATTTTCTAATCTATCATCATATTTCATTTTTAGATTTAGAGTTATTCTCTTTAGAAATCAACTTAGCTTTTATTCTATAAAGAGTAGCTTCACTAAGGCCACTAAATTTAATACAATCTGATAACTTTATACTTTTATTTATCCAAGCTTTGATATATCTTTCTTGTTCAGTAGTAAGATTTTCTTGTTTATTTGGCCTACCTACTTCTCTTCCAGTTTTTTTAGAATATTTTTTTCCATTCTCATTAACTGGCATAGAATCAATACCTTGTCTTTGTCTAATCTTAGTTCTTTTTAATTCTTCTTCAGCAAGAGTAGTATAAACTTCTATTAAGATATTATTAATCATCTCAATTATAAGCTGATTTTTCTCATCTAACTCTATTTGAGTGGTTGGTAAGTCATCTACTATAAGTCTAATTCCTTTTTGCTTAAGTTCTCTTAATTCTTCAAGAGCTTGTTCCTTATTTCTTCCCAATCTATCCAAGCTCATTACAATTAAGGTATCTCCTTTTTGTAATTCTTCCTTTAGATTTTGATAAGCTGGTCTGTCAAAGTTTTTACCTGTTGCTTTATCAATAAATACATCAGAGTTCCTCAATTCATATTTATCCCTTAAGGCTAATTGTCTATCTTCATTTTGTTCCTTAGTAGAAACACGTATATATAGATATTTTCTCATATAAGTTCCTTTCTATATATAGAAAAGAGAGATTACTCTCTATTAACTATTTTTCTATTTTATGATATACTCTTTTCCCGTCAAAAACTAAAGCTATATTAGTTATATTATTTATTCCCTCTCTTTTCAAAAGAGCATCATATCTATTTGTCTTAATTTGATTTAAAGCTTCTTCTAGCTCTTTTTCTACTGTTCTATCTTTTAATCTCTTTAACTCTAAGATATAGGCTGGTTTATTTTTAACTACTGGTTTTAATATTATATCTGGTCTTCCATCTCCACTTTCAAAATTAGGAATTGAAAGATATGTTCCTTCTAATCCATATAAAAATCCTTCTAAAAGAGTTTGATAAGGATTTTCATATCTCTTATCTGTGTCATATGTACTCATTGCATTTAACACAAGATTTTCAAGACAACTTATTATTTCCTCTAAATTTTTAGTTAAAAGTGCAAATTTTAGCTTATTGATAGTTCCAAGTCCATTGAAGATAATATCTACAAATAGATTCTTAAAAAATGTCATTATCTCATTATTAGGTATTTTCACAAAATATGTGTTCATATCTATCTTTTCTTTTAATGTTAAATATCCTGAAAATAGTAGTAATTCCCATAAATCATCTGGAGATAGATTATTTCCTAAAGCTATGCTTTGACTTATATACACTACTGTTTCTTTTCCATTAAATAGATTATTCAAGGTATCAAATACTGGCTTATCAGAATTTTTAAGAAGTTCTTTTATTAAAGTATTTCCAGATGTATTTACCCAATAAGCTTCTAATTTTTTAGTTTTTAAAAATTTTAATATACTTAAAGGATTATATACTTCAGAATTTCCAAATTTATATCCATTATACCAAGACTTTACCTCTTCAAGTTTATAACTAATTCCATAATCTTGAAGTGCTTTTTCTACTTCATCTTCAAGTAATCCAAAGTATTGAGAAAATTCATCATTAAGGATAGTATAATTCTCTATATTATTCAAGTCAGAGAATATCCCTGCTTGAGCAACTCTAACTATACCAGTTAAAACTCCCATATGTAAATATTGATTAGTTTTTAAAACATTCCCATAAAGACCCTTGAAAAAAGTGATAGCTTCATTGTAATATCCATTTTCATAAGCTGATATTATAGGAGAATCATACTCGTCTATTAGTACAATAACTTTTTGATTATAGTATTTGTATAATAATGAGGTTAAAAAAGATAGTGAAGTTTTTAATTCTTCCTCATCACTCTCTTTTCCAGCAAACTTATTGAATACCTTATTTTCATTTTCTGTTAATATATGATTAATTTTACCATCATACTCATTATATAGTTCAAATATTTTATCTCTTATATTTTTTATAGCACCATTCCAACTAGAAGAATCTATTCCTTTCATTGTAAGAAATATTACTGGGTATTTTCCTTGTTCACTTATCATAGGAGAATTTTCTATATCTAAACCATTAAATAACTTTCTATTCTCTTCTTTAGTTTCTATATCAAAGAAGTATCTAAGGGTGGACATATTAAGAGTTTTTCCAAATCTTCTTGGTCTACAAAATAATTTTATCTTAGCTCCATCAAGGAGAATCTCTTCTATAAATTTAGTCTTGTCTATATAGTAATAATCTTGTTCTATAATTTCTTTGAAATCTTCAACTCCGAGTCCTAACTTTTTTTGATTTAACATAAAACCTCTCCTTTCTATTTTTTATGATTATATTATACCATATTAAAAAAAATATTACTATATTATCAATCAAAAAGTATACTTAAAGATTGATTGTTAGAAAAATTTAAAAAGTTCTTTCATCATAATATACTTAGTAACTAAGGCAAATAAAAAAATTACTAGGAGAGCTTATCTCTCCCAGTAGTTATTTATTATTTGATACATTATTGAGTAAGTTCATCATACTAACATTAGCATTAGGATAAACATGTGAATAGGTGTTTAGAGTAGTTTCTACTTTTTCATGGCCAAGTCTTTTACTTATAACAACTGGATTTACTCCTAAATGTATTAGTAAGGTTGCATGGCTATGTCTTAGGTCATGTAATCTTATCTTTTCCATATTTTCAGCTTTAGTTATTCTCTTCATTTCATGTTCAAATAGATATTTAGTACATGGGAATAATCTATCTTGCGGTTGAAGTTGATAAAACTTTTCAATATATTCTCTAAGAACTTCAACTAAGTTATCATCTATCTCTATGACTCTATTACTTTTAGGAGTTTTAGGAGTAGTTATAATGTCCTTTTCACTAAGCCTTTGATATGATTTATTTATCCTTAAAGTCTTTTTTTCAAAATCTATATCTTCTTTGGTTAAAGCTAATAACTCTCCTATTCTAAGCCCACACCAGAATAATATATTAAATCCAGCTATAACCATTGGTTTATGGTTAGCTTTGGAATGAATAAATCTATTAAACTCTTCTACACTCCACACATGCATTTCATCAGCATTTTTCTTTCCTATACTACCTGCTTTATGGCAAGGGTTTTCTTTTAGATTATAGAATTTTACGGCATAGTTGAATATTGCTACAAGCTGATTATTAATAGTTTTTATGTAGGTCTGACTATATTTTTTTCCATTTTCATTTGTAGCTTGTAATAACTGCCCTTGCCAATTTCTTATAGTTGTAGGAGTTATATCACAAATTTTCATTTTATTAAAGAATGGAGCTATTTTGAGCTCCATTAGATATTTTTTGGTTGCTAATGTATTTTCTTTTAAACGTGTAGAAAGATCAGTTAAATAGAGCTCTAAAAGGCTTTCAAAGGTCATATCTAGTTTATAGTGAGATTTACTTAGAAATTCCCTCTCATACTCTAAAGCTTCTCTTCTGGTGGAGAAACCCCTTTTTTGGGTTTCTCTCTTTTTACCAGTGATATCAGTATAGTAGAAACGTGCTCTCCACTTGCCATTAGGCTCTTTAGTTGCAGGCATACTATGCACTCTCCTTTAACCCGAGTCTTTCAAGAAGGTACTCTCTATTTACTCTTCCTCTGAGAGTTAAAAATCCTTTCTTTTCCAACTCTTTGTTAAGTACCCTTATAATTTGGTATGCTTTCCCTATCTTTACTTTACATATTGATGCCACCTCCTCTGCTGTCAAGATACTTGTTTGATTTTTTAATATAATTTGTTCCATATTATCCCTCCTTCAATTTATGATATATATCTATTTTTTTGTATAGAATATAGGGGCAAAGTTAACTAACTGTATTTGTTGCTCATTAGTTATTCCTATATTTTTATTCTTTAGGTCATCTAACTTTATATTAGGATATAGCTTACAAAAATCTTTTTTACTGTTTTCTACATCAAATGAATCAATATTAGGATTTACTAAGAGAGTGAGATTAATATTCTCTTTATTCCCTTTTGTAAATAAAACGAGATCATTTATACGTTCAATAGCTTTTCCAAGAGCATATGTCAACTCTGCAATCTTTTGTCTATCTTTTTCTTGTTGAATTTTGAGTAAGCTTACTTCAGCAGCAAGATCATTTTTCTCAGCTAGTAGATAATCAAATTCTTTTATAGAAAAATAGTTACTAGCCAAAGGAACATATCGCTGTTTCAAAATTATTTCATCAGCAGAGAGAGTTAAAATTTCTGGAATAAATTGAGGGGTATGCTCTTGAAAGTATTTTTTCTCAAAAATATTCTCTAGTTTTCCTATCCTATCTAAGGCAATCTTATACCATACTGTTTCTTCTTTTAATTTGATAAGAGCTCTATGTTCTAAGAAGTGTGCTTCTTCTATAGTTGAATTTTCAGGCAAGTAATTAAGTATTAAAGCTAATGCTATTTTTCGACCATTTTCATTTTTGTAGTAAAAAGGCTTGTACTCCCCATTTTTTAAATTAACAATAGAATCAGCTATAGCTTCAAATCCTTTAAATTTACAACTCTTTGTATCTAGCTCTTTATCATCATTTAAAAAATAATTTAAGGTTGTGATTATCTTACATTTTTCTTTAGCTAGTCTCACAGGAATTTCTTCATCGAACTCAAAATTAATAGGATCTCTTCTTTCTATTTCAATAGTTTTTTCATTGGCTGAAATAATGTGTTCGAGGGTTATTTTTTCCATTAAAAATGTGGGTAAGATTATAATTCTTTCTAAGCCTTGCCTTTCTTTTAATTCATCTGGAAAATCTTCAAAAAAATTGTCATTAAATTTAGGGTATAAATTATTAAGACTGGGTATATATTTTGTATTACAATTTCCTAAAAATACTAGGCTAGTTCTATTTTTATAACTTTCTTCTATTCTTCTGACATCATTTCCACTACAATGTGTCAAAAGATTTGTCATTATTTCACCTTCTATATTGGATAATCTGCTTGTTTGCTCATAGTAGGCGACATCGTATTCATCTGAAATTATACCTTTATCCTTTGTTTTTTGGTTACCGAAAAGGATAGCATTAGAAAAACTAGGTATATTCGTACAAGCTTTGGAACTTTTTTCAATAAGAGTTGTTTTTCCTGTACCAGGTTCACCAAAACTAATAATGTGCCCATCTTTTATAAGAGCTGGAAGAGCATGTAAAAGCCGAATTATACTATCCATTAGTGTTAGGCTACCTTTAAGACCAAAATTTTTCATAGTTTTTTGAAGGTTTTTATCCATTGTTCTTCCCCCTTTTGACTATTTCGATTTTTTCTTGTATAGTCTTAAGACAAGCAAGTTCTTCCTTCTTATACGTAACTTTGCCATCTAGGAAAAGCTCTTTGTCGGTATTTAAACTTACTTGTAAATTTTGTAAAAGAGGTAAATTTAGAGGTGAGAAAAAATCAAGCGTAACACCATCAACTTTTATTTTCCTCAAAATACTGTCTAAATTAATTAATAAAACTTGGCCTGTATTTAAAGAGATAAAGTCTCCTTGTTTAAAGGTTAAAAATATAAACTCTTGAGATATATGATAGGCATATTCAATAATTTTCTCCCAACTAGGAGGTGTGGGAATGTATTGAAGACCTTGAAACCAAAAGATATGTTTTGTAATTTTTTGGGGAGTGCAATTTGGTAATATACATTCAAAAGAATTTTTGATATAATTATCATTATTGATAGAGTTATTTATAATTGTATATAAGCTGTTATGAGTAAATAAAAATGTTGTATCTTGAGAAGTATATTTTTTTATTGCAGTTTTTTCTATATTTTTTATAATTTCTTCATCGTCATTACTGTTTTCATTAGGGTTTATTTGTGGGTTTAGTGTAAATCCATTATTGTAATTTGTTATTATCCCGTTTGGTCCATTATTTATGGTATTTCCCATCATCCCATTAGGGATACTGTTTATAGTGTTTACTATCATATTAAATACCTCCTTATTTGTCAATTTTTTTATCAAGATAAACTCAATGTTTACAACACTTAAATTTTTTTATTTTTCACAAATAATCGCTTAATTATGAAGATTATTGCC
>OGJK01002674.1_pt1 | contig 13356 bp, 17 predicted proteins | sample 1571961 | NCBI WGS metagenome assembly OGJK01 (sample SAMEA2582120, study PRJEB24529) | metagenome | biome: Human gut stool | place: China | collected 2011 | reverse complement strand
TGCACCTCCCTCTACTATACTCGCCGATTCAGGTAGCTGTCCTGCAGCATTTTAATACCCTTCTCGTGCGGTTGCGTCATGGCACCTAGTACAATGACTTTACTATTATACCTTCTGTCTTCATGAAAGTCAAAGACTTTTTCATTTCAAAGACAAATTTCAAAGACAAATTTTCAATTGCACATTTTCCGTATGAGTTTTTTCGTAATACTGCTGAAAAATTCCTGCCCTTCAAATCTGACAAAACGGATAGGCTTGGAAATTCCGCGGACACGAAGTATATCAGAATGCGGGAAATCAAATGACATAGTACCATCAAGTGAAAGCTGGAGCGTATTTTCTCTTTCAGGAACCGTAATTTTTACTATATCGGTATCATTCAAGACCATGGAATATCTTTGCAAAGTATGTGCACAGATCGGTACTACTGTCATTCTGGTATCCGAAGGTCCCAGCACCGGTCCCCCGCAGGATAATGAATAACCGGTCGTACCAGTCGGCGAAGATACAATCAATCCATCGGATGCGTATTCCTGAATGAAATGATCATTAATTGAAAGCTGTACCCTGACCAGCTGTCCTATTTTATTATGGCCGATAACAACATCGTTTAAAACGTCTGGCAGTATCTCTTTCTCTCCATTTGCATGCTCTATTTCAGAATGCAGGAAAAGTCTGGATTCCTTCAGGTACTCTCCTTCAAGAATAAGTTTAATCCCTTCCTTCATATCATCGGTAGTGATGCTGTTTAAGAAGCCCAGATCTCCCAGGTGGATGCCTGCTATCAAAGTATCATAATCAGAAAAAGTTCTTGCGGCGCCAAGAAAAGATCCGTCACCACCGACAGAGAGAATGCAGTCCGCATGCGCAAGCTCTTCAATAGATACATAGGACTCGCCAAGGTCAAGGCCTAAGTTTTCTATTTTTTGTTTCATCGAAACCAAAAATTTATATGGAGTCCCTAAATCATCTAATATAGAAATCAATCGCTGAAGAACCAGATTGATTCCTTCTTTTTCAAGATTCGGAAAAATGCCAAATATCATACTTGCCCCTTTAAAAGATTATTATGTGCTTCTTCCACAACAGCATTAATATCTTCATCATTAATAAGAACTTGCGGAATACTGCTTCGAAGGTACGTCAGGAACTCAATATTCCCCGATCCGCCCTTAATGGGCGAATAAGTCAGTCCCCAGCAGAAATATCCGGATTCTTCAAATGTTTTTAATGTGTCACGAATAACTTCTTTGTGGACTTCGGGATCTCTTACAATACCACCCTTGCCAACTTTCTCCCGGCCTGCCTCAAACTGAGGCTTTATAAGAGCAGCAATGGATCCGTCAGGTTTCAGAATGGATTTAACAGCTGGAATAATCTTTGTCACTGATATGAAAGAAATATCTGTACATACAAAATCAACGGGTTCCCCTAACGTTTCCAGGGTTACAAGTTTAATATTTGTTTTCTCCATATTAATGACTCTCTGATCTGTTCGAAGTTTCCAGTCGAGCTGATTGGTTCCAACATCAATAGCATATACCTTTACCGCGCCATTTTGCAAGGCGCAGTCAGTAAAGCCTCCCGTAGAGGCTCCAATATCAGCCACAACTTTGCCATTCAGGTCAATTTTGAAGAATTTCAGTGCTTTCTCGAGTTTGTATCCGCCTCTGCCCACATATGGCATTATATGCCCTTTTATCCTGATTTCAGCATCCGAAGGAACTTTTGTCCCCGCTTTATCAACAGGCACATTATTGACCAAAATTATGCCTTCCATAATATGCCGTTTTGCATTTTCCCGGCTGTTAAAGAAGCCCTGCTCCACTAAGAGAACATCCAGTCTCTCTTTTTTTACCTTTGGATTCGCCACTGCTGCTCCTCCCGTTTCTAATTAATTCGCTCTGGCTAAAACATAATCCGCAAGATCGTTTAACCGCTCAAACGACGATCCCAGTTTTGATATGGCAGCCTTGGCCCTTCTATTTTCAGCATTTGCCAATTCCTGGGCTTTTCCTTCTCCCAGAATTGTAACATATGTAGACTTTAAGCTCTTTTCATCCTGCCCTGGCAGCTTGCCCATTTCCTTTAAACTTCCATGTACATCCAGAAGGTCATCTGTAATCTGAAAGAGCAGGCCTAAATGAACTGCGAACTCATGCAAGGATTTTTGCATCTCTTCATCGCATTTTGCAATTAAGGCTGCCATATCGATAGGTGCACAGATCAGGCATCCTGTCTTTAATGAATCCATCTTCCTTAATTCGGGAAGACTGCTGGAGTGGCCTTCAGAAATGATATCAAGCGCCTGCCCACCGACCATTCCGTCCGGACCTGCAGCTTTTGCTAAAATTGAGATCAGATAGCATCTCGTATCAGGAGAAATATTTTCCTGATTGGATATCAATTCAAAAGCATATGTCAGAAGACCGTCACCTGCCATAGTTGCCATACCCGGACCAAAAATTTTATGATTTGTCAGTTTTCCCCTGCGATAATCATCATTATCCATGGCAGGAAGGTCATCATGGATAAGGGAATATGTATGGATACATTCTATAGCACAGGCAACCTTCATATAGGACCTTGCCTCTAAGCCGAATATTTCTAGAAGCATCAGGAACAAAGCAGGCCTTAAGCGCTTTCCTCCTGCAAGGAGACTGTAATTCATGGACTTATACAATTCTGAACCATTATCAGCAAGCAGATTCGCCAGCTCCTTGTCAATGTCCGCTTTCTTTTCGTTTAATAAGCTGCCAATCATTTAAATCCCCCTTTGCCATACCCCATATTTTATAATCAAATTTAAACAAATCAGAAAAACAGCATCTATTATAGACAGGTGTCATTTAGTTCAAATGGCCTACAATATTAAACCATCTGATGATCAATATCGGGAAGAATAATTCATAAATGCGCCGAACGCGTTGCCTGAAGCATTATCACTGCTGTACTTGGGCGATGCAAAATAGGGTTTTAACATTTTTTCTCTGCAAATATCATTAACCAGGCCTTTTAAATAGAGATTTGACATGACACCGCCAATAGATACGAAAGGGGTCCCCTTTTCAAAAGGATAATTCAGGAGTTCTTTTTCCAAAGAATCACCAATATGACATAAAAGCCCTTTTGCTATATCCGCCTTATTATATTGATTACCCTCAATATCATGCAGGCATTGATTTTCCTAACCCGAAAAACTAAAAGCATTCAGAATTTTAGTCATAGGCAAAACATAATTCTTGTCTTTTCCTTCCATGGCAAGTATTTCCAAATGCTTCCCCGCGGGAAACGGCAGCCCCAGAGCAACTCCGATCCGGTCGATCAGCTGCCCGGCGGTAATATCTCTTGTCGTGATAAGCTCTTGTATTTCAATCTTGTTTTGTTTCCAGGCACAACGCAGTACATCCTGAGTACCACCAGAAAGATGCATCAAATAAAAATCTTTTCCCCATAACTCGGGTGCCTCCCTGATTGCAGAAAGAGCATGATTTTCTTGATGACTGAATTGATACATCGGGATATGAACTGCCGCGGATAGTGAGTCTGCCAATCCTTTTCCAACAAGAAAAGCGGGCATAAATGAATCTGCCCGCCTCCTTGGGAATGAAGAAACTCCGATGACAGATACATCTCCTAAGGATGGAGATATTCTCTGCATCAATACCGGTAAATTTCTAACATGCTGATAGACCATATTGGACTGAGACAGTCCACGGCCTCCCATCTTAACTTTAAGGATAATTCTCTCTTCACAAATCAAGCCTTTTTCTGAATCATAAACAGCAAGCGAGGTAGTATAACAACTTGTGTCAATACCAAGAAACTTACTCATTATTTCTCCTTCAATGCCTGATCCAGCAAGCCGTTAATGAAACGGTAAGAATTTTCACCACCATAGATCTTGGCAAGTTCAACAGCCTGATTGATAATCATGTTCCGTTTATCCGGTGCGCCGAATTTAAGGTATTCAGCAATTGCCGTTCTAAGAATATTCTTATCGACTACATTTAACTGCTTCATTGACCAATTGATGAGATGGCTTTCAATCATGTGATCAATCAATTCAGAATGACTCTGGTATTCTTCGACCACTGCTAAAGCGTACTCCATATCAGCTTCGGATAAATCAGAAGTTTCACCACTGATATTTTCACTTTCGGGATTCAGTTCTTTAGAATACAAAACTTTCAAAGCATACTCTATTGCATCTTTATTGCCCATTGCAACCTCTTTCAATCAACTATTTCAGTGATAGTAATATCAATTCCATAAATCATTTCCTCCGTGCAGGAGGCTAAGACATCTTTCACAGCAGCCTGTATACGTTGAGCGGTTTGATTGACTTTACAGCCTGAATGCAGAGATAAGGAGATAGCAACTTCTATTCCCTTTTTGCCATTTCTCCGGATCAACAAGCCCTTATGGCTTTTAAGACCGAAGGCCTGGCCGATTCCCTGCATCAAATAGGAAAATCCCTCAGCAGTGAAAGCGGCAACTTCAGGAAATGAAAGTACTTTCTCTTCGATTCTTCTATAAACCTCTTCTTCAGGAACAATAGAAACAGAATCTTCTTCTGACATTTTATCGCTCCTTATCAAACACAACCTTTTGAACGTTAACGTTGACCGCAGTTACTCTAATCCCGGCAGAATCCAATATTTCTTCCTTAACAATTTCTTGAAGATTAAGAGCAATAGCAGGAATCCGGTCTCCATGATAAACAGCAACGTATAAATCAACCACTATACTCTTATTATCAATGGAAACACGAATTCCACGAGTTTCTTCATCATTGATGACAGATGAAATTGCATGAGAAAAACGATCATCCATCGCATAAATTCCCTTAACATGCAGCGTAGCCGCCTGTGCAATACTGGCGATGACCTGATCTGAAATTCTAATCGTGCCTAACGAATTCTTTATCTCTGCAGTTTCCATGTTAGTCTAAACAACTCACTTTACACGTTCGATATATGCGCCTGTACGTGTATCAATACGGAGCATTTCACCTTCGTTGATAAAGAGCGGTACAGAAACAATATATCCTGTTTCCATTTTTGCCGGCTTGGAACCGCCGGTTGCTGTATCGCCGCGGATGCCTGGTTCTGTTTCAACGACCTTGAGTTCAACAGATTTCGGAATATCGACGCCGATGATGCTGCCGTTGAAGAACATGACAGTGCATTCCATTTCTTCTTTAAGGAAGTTGATCTTGTCGCCCAGCTGATCTTTGTTCAGCATAATCTGTTCATATGTTTCGGTATCCATGAAGCAGTAGGAACCGTCAGCTTCATATAAATACTGCATCGGCTTACCTGAGCATTCTGCAGTTTGATGCCGGCATTAAATTTACGTTCAACAACAGATCCTGTCTGCAGATTTTTCAATTTGGCACGAACGAATGCAGCACCCTTGCCTGGTTTTACATGCTGGAATTCCACACACTGCCAAACCATTCCGTCAAGTTCTACTGTTATGCCTGGACGAAGATCATTACTAGAAATCATTTACTTTTCCTCCTACTAAACCCTTAAAAATTTTTTGGGGAATTTCGTTAAAACTGAAATTCCATCTTTTTCTATTGTGACCGTATCTTCGATACGAACTCCACCTACTCCCGGGATATAAACTCCGGGTTCTACCGTTTCAGTCATTCCGACCATTAAAACGGAATGGTCACGCGGTGCCAGAACCGGCGCCTCATGAATCTCAAGCCCTACGCTGTGACCAAGCGCATGAGTGAAATAACTATCCAAAGAGAATTTTTTCAGGTATTCTCTGGCCAAGTGATCCACATCAGAAGCAGTCTCGCCTGCCTTAAGCAGGCCTTCTATATACTCAACACATCCCAGCACTTTATCATACATGAATTGCTGCTGGTCGGAAATTTCTCCAACGGCAACGGTTCTTGTGATGTCGGAATGATATCCCTTATATATAGCGCCAAAGTCAAAGGTAATGAGATCCCCTGACTCAATCACTTTATCTGTTGCTGTACCGTGCGGATACGCTCCTCTATAGCCAGAAGCAACAATCGTATCAAATGATTTCCCTTCAGAGCCTTCCAGCAGCATGGAACTTTCCAAAACAGCCATCAGCTCCCGCTCCGTAACTCCGGGCTTGATATATGGAATCGTCTTCTTGAATCCTTCATCCGAAATCCGGCAGGCTTCTGCAATGCACTTAAGTTCTTCCTGTGTTTTTATCTGTCTGATATTGTCCAATGCGCAGACTTTGAATTCTACATTATCCATCACAGCAGAAAAGCTCAGATAGGCACTGTATGAAAACGGAGATTCAACGCCTATACGCTTGACCTTGTGCTTCTGAGCGAGCTCAGCAATAACACTCGGTAATTTCCCTGCATGATTTATAACTTCAAATCCAACCGCTTCCTGTTTTGCTTGTTCTGTATATCTGCTGTCAGTAAGAAGATAATCGGCATCTTTAGTCAGAAATAAAAAGCTGTCTGATCCCGTAAATCTGGAAATATAATAACAGTTTTCATTTTTTTGAACGAAAACTGCATCCAGACCGCTATCCTTCATAAAATCAAAGATTCTATCTTTTAATAACATGCATAATCACTCTTTTCCATTACCCTCTAATAATACCGTATCAAGAACTTTTTGTCCATGAAAATTCAAGGAATTGGAAACAGGCATAAGACGGGACTCAGCGCAGCATACTATTATCATTCCTTCAAATGGCTGACGCCATTGAGTGAGTCCAATACATTCAAGCCATTGTTGAAACACTTGATAACGGATATGCTCGCATTATCTAAAGAAAGATTCCATGCTCTGGCTATCGGGATATCTATGAAGGAGCATATAATCATTCGAAGCACTACACCATGGCAGACTACAGCATAAGTCTTATTACCACCTGACGAAATGAGTTTCTTTATACATGCGGCAGCACGCTTCCTGCATTCCTCGAAAGATTCACCATTAGGAAATTTGAATGTTTCAGTCTGCGTGAACATCTTCTCCATGGATCCGGGCCAGCACTTTTCTATTTCCTTAAAGTTTTTTCCTTCCCATTCTCCAAAATCAAGCTCATGAAGGTTCTCTTCAATTATCAGGGGGAGATCATGGGATACGGCAACGCCTTTTCCTGTTCTTTCCCTACACGACGCTCTTCCGATCTTTACAGCGTCCAGCTTGATATCTCTGAAATAATCCTCAATTTTATCGGCCTGAAGGATTCCCTTCTCGCTGAGCTCTACATCGGCGATTCCCTGATAGCGTCCCTTTTTGTTCCACAAAGTTTCACCATGACGGATCAGATAAATAGTTATCATTTAGCAAGCACCTCATGTAATGCATTAATGAGCTTATTATTTTCAATATCAGAACGCACTGCTACCCGGAAAAATGAATCATCCAATTCTTCATAATTTCCGCATTTCCGGATAATGATTCCGTAGTGAATCAGTTTTGCCTGAAGAGCTTTGGCATCCATTCCTTTAACAAGCAGCTCGCAAAGAACAAAATTTACCGTTCCCGGATACACCTTGATCTCGGGAAATTCTTTCAATCTTTCAACCAGTTTTGCTCTTTGCATCAGGCAGAATGAAATGGATTCTTCTATATACTCATTATCTTTGACCGCATGCACCATGTACAGCTGAGCTAATCCGTTGACATTCCAGGGAACGAGATTCTGATTGACCTGATCACGAATGGCCTGCGGAAGAAAAGCGCAGCCTATACGCAGCCCGGGAACTGCATAAAATTTAGTCAGCGAAGTAACTATAATAACATTTGAATGCGTCTCACTCAGATTGCGGTAGGAATATTCATCTCCCACAAAATCAATAAACGATTCATCTATCACAAGGAAGCTGGACGCAGCATCAGCAATCTCTATAAGATCCGAAAGATCCCTGGAGTCCAGCAGCAAGCCGTCGGGATTATTAGGATTCCCTACGTATATCAAAGAATTCTGCTGGATATTATTTTTTACTTCTTCCATGAAAGCTTTGAAGGATGCAGCCGGTTCACTCATGAGGCTCAAGACTTTTGCCCCGGCTGCTTCTGCAGACAGCCTGTACTCGCTGAATGAAGGAGCAGGTATCAAAACCAGATCCGGATTGATGATTCTCAGGATGGCATACATCAGCTCAGTGGCGCCATTTCCAACCACGATATTAGTTTCATTGACATGGTAACGTTCTGATAAGGCTTTGATGAGATCTCTGCATTTGACATCCGGATATCGCAAAGTTTCCTTCTCCCAGCCTGCGGTTAAGGCAGCCTTTCCTTTAGGGGATAGCCCCAGAGGATTTATATTGATGCTGAAATCCAGAAATTTATCTCTTTCCTCATCTGAAAATCCATAAATATCTCCGCCATGTCTACTCTTTGTCGAACTCATTCGCATCGCACTTTCTATCTATGATTCCTTGATTAATAATTTCCACAGAATCTAAATATGAAAAATCCTTTCCCATATATTCATTTATACTCTGCTTCATATTTTCAATATCACCATCGGCTGAAACAATCAGTCCTAAAACGGTTCCGCTATGCGCACAGATAATTCCCTTTCCTCCCACCTGCATCCCAACTTTATAGAAACGGTTGAGTTGTTTCTTATATAAGATCTTCTGGTTTGCAAAAGCACTGATGGAGGATGCTCTTCCTATTTCATCAATAGAACCGTTCTGAATCCCCTTCCTGAAAAGGTTAAGGGCTATTTTGATATACTTTTCGTTTTCCTTCTGAAGATCGACCAGATCCGCTCTGGTATTAAAATCGACTGTATCTATCTCTCCGCCGCAGTCATAAATTAATATTTTAAGAGGCGGGCAGTCACCGATCTGCTGAATGAGTGTGCCGCCGCGATGATCAAATCGTACTATCCCGTTGAAGAAAGTGGCGTCACTTGGTTCTATGGAAAGTGCAATATCTGCTATTTCATGCGCTGTCAGCCTTTTCCCGCAGGAAAGCGCAACAGCCTGAGCGACTGCGCTGATATCGGCAGTGCTTGATGCCATTCCTTTTCCAGGCAGAATATTAGATTTCAGTCTTATTGGAATATCACGGTCTTCCTCGCCCAGATAATTCAGCGTTTTCTTTACAGCAAGAGCTGCCTTCTTCGGTAAACGATCTCCCGGACCGTCGAATTGGCTCATTGCGTAAGAATATCTGTTAATCGGACAAGTCACCATAAACGATATTCCATCCATATATCCCTGAATAAATTCTCCGCAGGATCCCGGAGAACTGACTATATATGCCATAAGTCCCCTCTAATCAAAAGAACCCCCAGGAGCGCTATGCCTGCTTCTGTTATTTCTGTAACAAAACCGTACGTGTCTCCCGTAGTTCCGTCAATTTTTTTGACAACCCAGTTATTTAAGCCAAGGCCAATAATGATGGAAATCCCCATAAGGAATAAATAGCTGAACCCAAAATAAAGCGCAGGCAGCATGGCGAAGAAAATTGCCCAAAGCAGCGTGTACTTTGAGTGATAAGCGGCAAAAGCCTTCCCCATACCATATGGTCTGGCATAATTATAATTGCAAATGCTTATAACCAGGTTCAGCCTCCCCAAAGTTGGCATGGCAATAAGGAGCATCAGCATTGCCTGAGTATTATCCACATACCCTAAGCATAGTGTTGTCAAAAAAACATAAATCAAAATCGACAGCATGCCAAAAGAGCCTGTGAGACTATCTTTCATAATCTCCAGACTTCTTTCCTTTGACCTCCCGGAAAAAAGCCCGTCAGATGCGTCCATAAGCCCGTCTGTCAGCGTACCGCCGGAAATAAAAATTTCTCCAATCACCAGGAGGAATCCCGTTAATATGGGGGTATCCAAAGGCTTCGTAATCTGAAAAATCAGAACAAGAAAAAGCCCTATAATCCATCCAATCACAGGAAACCACATGACACTTTTACCGAATTCCTCATCTTTCCAGATTGCTTTGGAAGACAAATGAATCCGTGTTAAAAACTGGAGTCCTACAAGAAAAGAATTCATTGTAAATCACCATGTGAAGAAAATAACAATTGACTCGAATATAACAAAGATCGCTGTTGCCAGGTACATCATTATAATAGATTTCTTGATATGAAACGCCTTAAGTTCTACCTTGGGGTCCCCCATGTACTCTCTAAATTCGGCAACTCCGTGATAGTAGTTATATCCGCCCAGTCTTACATTCAGAGCTCCTGCCATCGGCGCCTCCGCATATCCTCCGTTAGGACTAGGATGTTTGCGGGCATCACGCCTGGTTATAGCGACAGCATTTTTCCAATCCAGCCTTAAAATATAAGCACTTGCTGCAAAAAGCAAAAATGTTATTCTTGCAGGAATATAATTCAGAATATCATCCAGTCTGGCGGCAATACGGCCAAAATAAAGATATCTGTCGTCTTTGTACCCAAGCATGGAATCCATGGTGTTTCCAGCGCGGTACAAAGCAGCGCCAACAGGGCCGAAAAGCATGAAATAAAACAGAGGCGATATAATTCCGTCAGTTGTATTCTCGGCAATAGTCTCTACTGTCCCTCTTACGATATCAGCTTCCGACAGGTTATCTGTATCTCTGCCAACAATCCAGCTGAGTCTTGCCCGTACCTTAACCAGATCACCGTCTCTCAAAAGATGGTAAATCTCCATTCCATCGCGTGCAAGGGCTCTGGGCGTAATAGTGACATAGAGAATCAACGCACTCAGCGAAAAATAGAGAAGAATTCCGCCTTTGTGTCCCAGGTACACGAAAAATGATGTGATCAGGCCAACAGTCAAAAGAACAAGACATACTGTCAATAAGCCCCTCAACATTAAATCTTTCGGGAGAGCCGGCTTCTTGGGATACAGTTTGTTTTCAATATAAGAAATTAAGTTTCCTATGAGCACAACAGGGTGAAAATTAGATCTCGGATCCCCGTAGACTGTATCAATAATGCATGCTGTGATCGGAATCACAGCATACATTAAAGAATAATAAAAATCACTCACTTATTCATTCCTCAGGATTTCATAAACAGTATCCATATCAAAATACTTCCTGACTGAGTCCGCCAAACGGTCATACTCAGATTCTTTATACTCTCTATAGCGGAATTGAATCGGAAGTTCACTTAATCCTTTTCTCTTGCGCAAAGCATTGATAATGGCACGTCTCAATTCATCATTATCGAAAACGCCATGGCAGTATGTCCCGAATACATTATGTTTTTCGTTGATATAGCCATCATTCACGTCAACATCCTTGCTGCTGCGGCTGGTAATGTGGAATAAAGTCTGGGCAGGTTTATTGAGTGTAGTTTCGCCCATATGTATTTCGTATCCCTTTAAATCACTGCCCTTAAACTGCATATCGAGGAATGGCAGATCGTCACAATCAAAATGAACCTGATATGTGTTCTTTACCCCCTGCATAACTGTCGTATACGGCAGCAGTCCCAAACCATCGACTTCATCATTCTGGCTTTCTACATGATCCGGATCGCTGACTTTTTCACCAAGCATCTGGTAACCGCCGCAAACGCCGATTACCGGAGTTCCCTGTTCTGCCAGCTCGCAGATTTCCTTTGCATAGCCTTCCCTCTTCAAATAGAGGAGGTCTTCTGTAGTATTTTTGCTTCCCGGAATGATGATCAAGTCAGGATTTCCAAGCAAATCTCCCTTTTGTACAAAGCGTACATTGACATCCGGTTCGTGATTCAAAGCGTCGAAATCTGTGAAGTTGGAAATCTTAGGAGTCTGGATTACTGCAATATGGATATCCCTCATCACGTGATCATCCGGGATTTCCTGCAGGGAAACGGAGTCCTCATCATCAATGCCAAGTTTGTTCAAATAAGGAATAACGCCTAAAACAGGTATTCCTGTACGTTCCTTCAAAAAGGTCAAAGCGGGTTCGAGAAGTTTGATATCTCCTCTGAACTTGTTGATGACAAGACCCTTAACGAGAGCCCGTTCGTCTTCATCAAGCAGTTCCAGTGTACCGACAATAGATGCCAAAGCACCGCCGCGGTCGATATCTGCTATCAAAAATACCGAAGCATTGCATTCTTTAGCAACTCTCATGTTTACGATGTCATTTTTCTTCAGGTTCACTTCTGCCGGGCTGCCTGCGCCTTCTATGACCATAACATCATAGTGGGATTCCATATATTCTATGCTTTCTTTTACGGATGCCCAGGCTTTCTGGCTATACTGGTTCTGGTATTCGGATGCAGAATAATTGCCTCTGGATGTGCCAAGAATAATGACCTGCGAGCAGGAATTGCCAGTAGGTTTCAGAAGGACAGGATTCATCTGCACAATCGGTTCCGCACCTGCAGCCTCAGCCTGTGCCACCGTTGATCTTCCTATTTCCCCACCGGAAGGAGTGACATAGGAATTTAATGCCATATTCTGTGCTTTAAAAGGTGCCGTTTTGTATCCATCCTGAGCCAGGATTCTGCAAAATGCCGTAGTCAAAATACTTTTGCCTACATGTGAACTGGTTCCCTGAAACATTAATTTCTTTGCTTTTTTCATGACAGCTCCACTCCTCTGCTTTTGAGCTCAACAGTAATTCCTGCAATCGAAAGGTATACCTCATCCGCCTTTTTGGCAATATACTGATTTGCTAGGCCGACAAGATCCCTGTATACTCTTCCCATTGCATTAGCCGGGACAATCCCCATTCCGAGTTCGTCTGAAACAAAAATAATCTCCCGGTCAGAAACTAAAGATATTTCGTTAAACATTCGATCCAGATCATTTTGCAATAAACTCTGAAGCTTCTCCAAATCCGAAACACCTAAAACCTCAGCATCTATATTACTGATATGATCCATCAATAAATTGCTTACGTACATTGTAATGCAGTCAAATAATATTGTATCTGTTTCATTTAATACAGTGCCTATCTGATTCCCTGCTGTATGCATGATTTCGTAAGTCTTCCAATCAGACGGCCGTCTTTCCTTATGAAGCAGGACCCTGTATTTCATTTCTTCATCTAAAATCTGACTCGTTGCTATGTATCCCTTTCTTTTCCCTGTAAAATGATACATCAGCTTTTCGGCAAATTCACTTTTTCCGCTGCGGGCGCCTCCTAAAACTAGAAAGATCTTATTCCCCATGAATGTAATTCACCTCTTCCGGATTTGATATATTTTAAAATTATTTTTAATATTTATATAATAACATATGTCAAATTCTATCGCCAATAAATAGCTTTTTATCGATTGTTGTCTATAAATATAGGAATTCATTGAATTTTAAGCCTGTCATGTCTTCATGTTTCTGAATTGATAAATCAATAGATAAAAGCACATAATGGGAGTGTAAAATAGTTTGTGTAAATCGGTATTGCATGAATCTACTTTATGCCCC
>OGJK01002648.1_pt1 | contig 13428 bp, 6 predicted proteins | sample 1571961 | NCBI WGS metagenome assembly OGJK01 (sample SAMEA2582120, study PRJEB24529) | metagenome | biome: Human gut stool | place: China | collected 2011 | reverse complement strand
ATGGGAGCTATCGTAGGCGGTCTTTATGCCATCGGTTATACTCCGGAACAATTGGATAGCATGGTACGAAAACAAGATTGGACATTCCTATTGAGTGACCGTATCAAAAGAAGTGCCATGTCATTAACAGATCGTGAGCGATCTGAAAAATATACAGTCTCTATCCCTTTCACCAAAACTCCCAAAGATGCCGCTACCGGAGGAATCATGAAAGGACAGAATCTGGCTAATCTATTTTCAGACCTTACCGTAGGGTATCATGACTCTATCGACTTTAATAAACTTCCCATACCTTTTGCCTGTGTAGCAGCCAATGTTGTTAATGGAGAACAAATTGTATTCCATGACGGAATACTCTCTACTGCCATGCGTGCCAGTATGGCTATCCCCGGTGTATTTACTCCGGTACGGCAAGACAGCATGGTATTAGTGGACGGCGGCATTGTAAACAACTATCCGGCGGATGTAGTGAAAGCAATGGGAGCCGATATTATTATCGGAGTAGACGTACAAAATGCTCTTAAGAAAGCCGACAAGCTCAATAGTGTACCCGACATTCTAGGGCAGATTGTAGATATCACCTGTCAGTCTAACCATGAAAAAAATGTAGACCTCACAGATACCTATATTCGTGTCAATGTAGATGGATATTCATCCGCCAGTTTTACTCCAGCCGCCATTGATACCCTGATGCGTAGAGGCGAAGAAGCAGCAAAAGCCCAATGGGGTTCATTGCTTGCTTTGAAAAAGAAAATAGGAATAGCCGAAGATTATACTCCGAAGCAACATGGCCCTTATTCTTCTCTTTCCAATGCACGCACAGTTTATGTGACGGACATCTCATTTTCCGGTGTAGAGGTGGATGATAAAAAATGGTTGATGAAGAAATGTAATCTGAAAGAAAACAGCGATATTTCCACTCAACAAATAGAACAGGCCCTGTATCAGTTACGCGGTACTCAGTCCTACTCCAGTGCCAGTTATACGTTGAAAGAGACACCTGAAGGTTATCATCTCAACTTCCTGTTACAGGAAAAATATGAAAGAAGAATCAATCTGGGTATACGTTTTGATTCGGAAGAGATCGCATCTTTGTTGGTCAATGCAACAGCAGACCTCAAAACTCGTATTCCTTCCCGCCTGGCTCTTACCGGTCGGTTGGGTAAACGATATGCTGCCCGCATAGACTATACGCTGGAACCAATGCAACAGCGTAATTTCAACTTCTCGTATATGTTCCAATACAATGATATCAATATTTACGAGGAAGGCGACCGTGCCTATAATACAACTTACAAATATCATCTGGCCGAATTCGGCTTCTCTGATGTATGGTACAAGAATTTCCGTTTCGGACTCGGTCTTCGTTTTGAATATTACAAATACAAGGATTTCCTGTTCAAGAAACCTGAAATTTCCGACCTGAAAGTAGAATCCGAACACTTTCTAAGTTATTTTGCCCAAGTGCAATATAATACCTATGATAAAGGACGTTTCCCTTCTAAAGGAAGTGACTTCAGAGCCGCCTATTCACTCTATACGGATAATATGGCACAATACAACGAACACGCTCCATTTTCAGCACTGAATGCTTCGTGGGCAAGCGTCATTCCTGTAACCCGCCGTTTCTCTATCATTCCTTCCATTTATGGACGTATCCTGATCGGAAGAGATTTTCCCTACCCGCTGCAAAATGCCATTGGCGGTGACGTACCTGGTTTCTATATTCCACAGCAATTACCATTTGCCGGGGTTACCAATCTGGAATTGATGGATAACACCATTATGATTGCATCTATTAAGTTCAGACAACGCATGGGAGCCATTCATTATCTTACACTGACGGGTAACTACGGACTAACAGATAGTAATTTCTTCGATATATTGAAAGGCAAGCAATTATTCGGTGTTAGTGCAGGTTATGGAATGGACAGCATCTTCGGACCATTGGAAATATCGTTGGGATACTCCAATCAGACGGACAAAGGAAGTTGTTTTGTGAATTTAGGGTATTACTTCTAGTCAATTAAAAAATATAATAGCATTCCAAAGAAGACCGGTTTTAATTTTGTGTTATAATAAGAAACATCTATCTTTGTATGATTACCAATTTAAATAGCCAATTATGAGCAAGACATATCCTATCGGTATTCAGAATTTTGAAAGTCTTCGGAACGACAATTATTTTTACGTAGATAAAACCAAGCTTATTTATCAACTGGCTAGATCGGGACGTTATTATTTTCTTAGTCGTCCGCGTCGTTTCGGAAAAAGTTTGCTTATCTCTACGCTCGAAGCATATTTTGAAGGCAAGAAAGAATTATTCAAAGGTTTGGCTATAGAAAACCTGGAGAAAGACTGGATAAAATATCCTATTTTACATTTAGATTTGAATATAGAGAAATATAATTCACCCGATAGCCTGGATAAAATACTTAATGATAAGTTGGAATATTGGGAAAGCATATACGGTACGCGTCCATCAGAGACATCATTTTCCTTACGTTTTGCCGGTATTGTAAGACGTGCCTATGAACAAACCGGACAACGTGTTGCCATTCTTGTAGACGAATATGACAAACCTATGTTACAGTCAATTGGCAACGAAGAATTGCAAAGAAGTTTCCGGGATACTTTAAAACCATTCTACGGAGTACTGAAAAGCATGGATGGCTGCATCAAATTCGCATTATTAACAGGAGTCACCAAGTTCGGAAAGATCAACGTGTTCAGTGACTTGAACAATCTAAATGACATTTCAATGGACGAACGTTACATTGAGATTTGTGGAATTACAGAAAAAGAGATTCATGAGAACTTAGAAGATGAATTACACGAACTCGCCCGCAGGCAAAAAATGACCTATGATGAAGTATGTAAAGAATTAAAAGAATGTTATGACGGTTATCACTTCGTTGAAGACTCTATCGGTTTATACAATCCCTTTAGCCTACTCAACACTTTTGACAAGATGAAATTCGGCAGTTACTGGTTTGAGACCGGTACGCCCACTTACCTGATAGAGTTATTAAAGCAAAATCACTACAGTCTCCAACGTATAGCACATGAAGAAACGGATGCAGACGTATTGAACAGTATAGATTCAGCATCTCAAAATCCGGTTCCCGTAATCTATCAAAGCGGGTACCTTACCATCAAAGGCTATGACCGCCGCTTCGGAATGTATCGCTTAGGGTTCCCTAATCGGGAAGTAGAAGAAGGATTTATTAAATTTCTACTTCCTATGCTAATGTAGATAAAATAGAGTCACCTTTTCAAATAAGCAAATTCGTCCACGAAGTGGAACAAGGCGATTATGATGCTTTCTTCCGACGCCTGCAAAGTTTCTTTGCAGATCCCCCTTACGAATTGGTACGTGATTTGGAGTTACATTATCAAAATGTGCTTTTCATCGTATTCAAGCTCATTGGCTTTTACGTAAAAGCAGAGTATCACACCTCGGAAGGACGTATCGACCTCATACTACAAACTGATCAATTCGTTTATATCATGGAGTTCAAACTGGACGGCACTGCAGAAGAAGCAATCAAACAAATTAATGATAAGCATTATGCGCAAGCATTCAATGCTGATAAACGTAAACTCTATAAGATAGGTATCAACTTCAGCAATAAAACCAGAAACATAGAGAGATGGATAGCGGAATAAAAGTAAACATTTAAGGATAAACCCGATTCTATCAATATCATTTCTAATGTAATACAGTATTTTCGAAAAGCAAAAGAGGAGACCGCTTCACAGTGACCTCCTCCTTCTATACTCTATATGAACATGCCCCAAAGGGTTTATTAAAAAAGGAACATATTCAAAAGGGTTTTATTAAAAATATTACATATCGATTCAATGAATCGTTTCAAATCATATCAACGATCTTCACAGACAGTTGATATTCAGGGAAATGTGCATCAAAATAAAATCTGATGCGTGGCCCCGATTAGGTAAAGATGTACCTCTGTACTTTTTCCTAATCGGCTAAGGCAGGGATTCAATGCTACAAACGAATCCAAGCCCCTTACTATAAAACATCTTAAATACTACCACCCTTACCGCCGCTATGTGTCGGATTATAAGTAACCGTCTTATATTGATGATCCGTTCCGGTATAACGAGTTGCTGTAATCGAAACCGTCTTGTTTTGACCATTAAACTTTACATTAGCCGTCAACGTGGTAGTACGAGCTTTTGCATAGCAAGTATAACTCATAGTGGTGTATCCGTTTACATTTACAGTGTTATAAACACGTTCAGTTTCCGTAATGCCAGATACCGATCCCATTAATGAGAACATACGAGTTTTCATGAAAGCAACCATTGCATTCACCGTTTTTGTATCGCTCTCACTAGTAGTAGCTCCTAATTGCGATTTAACTTCAGCAACAAGACCAGCATCATTCTTATCATAGTCCCAACCAGACTTTTCCTTATATTTCAGTTCAATACCAGTCACTGCTTTAGCATTCTCGCTATTATCACGACTAGCTTGTCCTAGAATATTAGTTGTCACAGTTTCATTACTAATCTTGCTGTATACTTTATTTTCTATTGCATAAGCAGAGAAGTGATCGACTTGGGCTGTATATGCAGTGACAGCTCCATTTTCTGTAGTAGAAGATATATTTTTAATTACATTTCCATCATTATCTTTTGCATCTCCCCATTCTCCTGTATCTGGATTCTGATAAGTAAGTATCATATCAGCATCAGCAAATGTTATTCCAGGGATAGGATTAGGAATAGAAATCGTAACATCATTTTTAAATTTCAAACCAGACGGTTCAAATTTAGCAGCAGCTAAAGGTATGCTTTTTTCTACATTTTGATTCACTTCTTCAGCCTTCACTTCAGTAGTCACTTCTGCAGGAGCAGGAACAAAGGTTGTTACACTAATGCCAACATTCCCATCACTAATAAGGCTTGCACTAGCTTCTGTATCAATTGCACCTGCCGGTATTGCCAATTCGACTTTCACGAGTGGTTTATCCTCTACCACTGCTTCCGGAGCAACTTCTCCCGGATCTTCAATGGTAGTATTAGATTCACTATTATCCTCTACTTTAATTTCTTCTTCTGCAGTTACTGACACAGTTTCCTTCCGACTCTCCTTTGTCAGAGCCAGAGCTACCGTTACCACACTACGATTCTCTGCATTCTCTGCAATGACAACTGACGTTTTCTGTGAAAGATATCCATTAGAAGACGCTTCAATACTATAAGTACCTGTAGCACTTTCTGTAACAGAGAACTTACCATTCGAGTCGGTTGTGTAATTTTTACTACCCACTTTTACCTTTACCCCATTCATTGCTTTTCCTCCGGAAGTCACCGTACCCATAATGTAATACTCCACTACCGGTTTTGGAGTTTCAATTACTTCCCCTTCTGCCGGTTTCGGATCGTCATCATCATCGTGACAGGCTACTGTCGCAAAAGTTAACATACCCAAGGCTATTGCCATGGCACCCACATAAAACCATTTTACACTTTTCATAATGTTTCAATTTTGTTAAAAATACTAGTTAAAATATCAATCATGTTTCACTTCTCACTCGTTTTAATCAAATAATATCGAATATAATCCGGCTGCCAGAAATGTGAATTCTCTGCCGACTTAGGTTCAACACTATAACTTTCGCCCAACGAACGATGGGCATATTCATTCCCGCTACGCATATCATACTGAAAAGCAAAATATTCGGGAAGCATCACCCGTAACGCATGTCGCTTGCGTTTCTTTCCCGGTAACGGGATAGAAAAATTAAACCCTGCATTCGTTGCTCCATCTGTGTACATACCATATATTCCTACAATATATTCACCGAAATAGCGGGAAAGAGTTCCGCGTACTCCATAATCTCCATAAATAAAGCGGGCCCCTTCTACTTTCACCAAGGTATTCACTTCTGGCACATAATATCCTACACTAATCTGTCCATTGACTCTTTTCCATTTACTCATTTTCCATTTGCTACCGTAGAAATGAGCAGAGCCGGTTATTCCTCCTCCACCTTCTACCGTCCACCGACCATTTGATGAAAAATAACCGATACCTGCAGCAAGCCCTTGACGGTCATTCGAGAAACTACCGCCTGTGAGGTATCCTTTCCAATGATTAGCCAAGCGAAAATCCTGACGCAAAGCCATGAATCCCAAGCGAACGCAGTTCCACTTGCCATCTTCATTACTTACAATAGGCAAAGAAACCTGCATCCGTAGCGAGGCGCCTTTCCATAATTGCATTTCCACGGCAGGTTGCAACTCGAGAGCCGCTTTATACAACTTATAAGTTACATTATTGACTAACATCACGTTGGGATATACCACCAAATCGACCTTACCGAAAGAACTTTCTTTTCGTTTTACGCCTTTCAGCTGCCGTACAGCAGTTTCGGTAGAAGTAGTCATCCCCATCTTGCGATACACTTCATCCAACGCACATTCACCGGCTTGATATTTTTGAATCAATTCTGCAGGGATGGTTATGCATAATTGTGGTAAGGCATTATCTAATATAAGTAGCTGCAAAGTCGGTATTTCCGGTATAGCGACCAAATGACGTATGGCAATACCGATTCCATTATAAATACCTCTATAAGCAGAGGTCTCAAAAGCCGCAGTTATCGTGTCCCTTTTCTCCACAACTGAAATATTCTCCATATCCAACTCTTTCAGTGTCTCACTCACACGAACTGGCTGTGCCTGTAACAAAGAAATACCACAGAGAAAAACAGCGGTCGCACTAACAATCCTTTTCATCTTCTTTTAATGCATTAATGTACATTCATACCGCAGACCGGCGGAAACACATGTAAATTCGCGAGTAAACACATTGACGGACAAATGCTTCCAAAAGCGCATGGCAGCACCCATATTCCATCCACGCGTATCATATTCCACCATCAACTTCAATTCTTTGCAAAAAGAAGGCGTATAGCGGACACCTCCGAAAGGTCCTTTATTAAATACACGACAATCACCTTGATGAATATACCATCCGGCCGTTACAGCCAATTGGTCTCCCGAACGAAATCCGATAGTCTTTGTCAACACACCATAATAAGCTCCCCAATACGGAGTCTTCTTCTCCGTCAAAAGATCATCTCCACCAATCACAACAGCTGGGAAATAGCGACTTTCTTTTAGCGGACGAATACGAATCGTATTAGAACGGTCCTGATTATGATAACCCGTTCTGCCTGTACCGGTTGTCATTTTGAGTAATGTCATCCGGTAAGTGAATTCGATAAAAGAAAAAAGAGTCATATCTACAAAATAGTTCATGGTAGGAAAACTGAAAACCGATGGAGTAACTTGCTCGGGTAAGAAATTGACTCCTCCCATAAATGTACCGGTCTCTTGCATTTCAGCAGTAGGTATCATCAACTGTCCTGTTGTTCCCATGGAATATTGCGCATGAACCAGACCGGTCATCGGAATGAGTATCAGAAATAGAATACTACCTTTTAATGAAATAAATGGCTTATTCCTAAAAGCTGCTTTAGTTTGTTTCATCTTTATTTGTATGTTATACTTTTAAATAGAGACATTCTCAAAGTTTTGATTAATCTACTATTTTTACCTTATATAATTCTGTTACTTCTTAGGTAACAGTAAACACACAATCGAGACCAACCGGAATGAGAACAGAGAAAAACATCGACAATTACAGTGAGAGAAGAGCTTTTGCCTTTAGCGAAGGGGAAAAATCTTTTTAAAACAGGACATATAAATCATTGGGCATGAAGATATAATTATTTCATGTTCGGATTTTTTTTTGCCGTATGCATCAGATAAAACGAAAAAAAATGGGGGAATATTTGTTTGCTATTTATATTTTTGTCTATCTTTGCGTCATATTCAATTCCGTTACCTAAGAAGTAACAGATACATTTAAATGCTGATTATTAAAGTTTTGTCTATATATTACCTGCCTGCATTGCAATCTCTAACGTAAGATAAATTCTTTCTATTTACTTCTGTGCGTTCTCTTAATCCAAAGCCTTTCAGATATATTTGTGTGGTTTTAATAGATTTGTGCCCCAACGATTCACTTATCATTTCAATAGAAACTCCGCGGTATTTGGCAGTAGTGGCCCAAGAATGTCGGAAAGTATATGAAGTGACAGGCGAATTTAAGCGCAACGCTCTCGCCAAATCCTTCAAACAATTATTAAATCTACGAAGAGCAGACTGATATTCCTTATATGCTTTTTCATCTTTTCGCTTCTTATCACTATGTAAAATATCGAATAAATAGTCGGGACAATCAGGAAGAGCAGGTTTATTGCTTCGAAGCTGATTCATCATCTCCTTTGCACTTTCGAGAATTTCCAGGCTCATTGGTGTTTTAGTCTTGATACGATTATATTGAAGCACATTCCGGTCTAAAGCCGACTTCTCTAAATGCGCCAAATCTGCGAATGACATTCCACAAAACTGAAACATTAAAGCGGCAATCGTCTGCGTACGACGCAAACGTTCGGATTTCGGGTCCTCATATAGAAGTTTGTGTAACTCGGTCACAGACAATGCTTTCTTTTGCCGGATATCCACGCCTGTATAAACATCATGAAACAACCGGGGAACATAAGGGGCACTTCCCGCTTCTACTCCCCGATTGTAGATACTACGAAGCATACGCATATAAGTAGAAATCGTATTGAGCTTTAATCCGGACTCGTAAAGATGCTGTCCATAGCAACGTAAACATTCCCGCGTGACTTGCCTGAACGATATGTTCAATGTTCCACAAAACTTACTAAAAGAAAAAAGAGCATTCTTATAAACATGAGCGGTAGAATATCGCCCTTCTTTCCGCAAACGCTCAATGTACGCTCCGGCACATTGGCTAAATCCATTTTTATTCATCTTTTGCATCACTAGTTATTTTAGATTATACAATAAATTAAGAGAAAGAACAAAAATAACCTACTTTATGATTGCAGCTATTATAAAAAAGAAAAATAAGAGAAACACCGTCATTCACGTGAAAGTTATTCTTGTACTTCGGTGAGAAAACAAGTGAAACCGATACAAAAACGAGGGTATCCAAAGAGGGCTGTACAAAGCGCTGAAACGCCTGCCAGTAAAGGGGGAAAAGCCAACGAAAACCAGTAGAGTAAAGTAGAGAAGAGAAAAGTATTATTTCTGTTATAAATAATAGCAATAATATAGGGCAGAGAAAATGGCTTTGGTTGCTACCGCTGTCGGTCCGGATCACTTTGTCGGTGCCGTTTCTATTCCCGTGTCCCTCATGAGTTGTTCGTCCGGCAGATGACCGACTCTCGTCCGGCAGGTTGTTGATGCTCGTCCGGTGGGTAACGGATATTCACACGGTAGATAACGTACGTTTGTCCGTTAGGTAAATTCTATATTATTTCTCGGGCTACCGCTTCACTAAAAATAACATTTGGCTCATACATAACCAACATTGGTTAAGTAAGTGACTTACCCTATCAACTGTTGAACTAAATAAATTATTCATTAGTGATCCGAAATGAACTAAATAGGAATTTATTGAAACGCAGATTAACAAGTAAATCATATAAATACTATTCAGGATCACAATCAAACCGTTATTCCATCAATAATAGCCTGTGAAATTATTTAAATGAAGAGATAGAGTTAAGAAGATGAAGGCCTGAATAATGTTTTTCCCTATATTATTCGCTAGAATCAAAGAAAGTGCCTATCTTTACCGCAAGTATTTTTATTATTCACCATTAAATGTAAAGATTATGGCAAGTAGAAGAGAACTCAAAAAGAACGTAAACTATATCGCAGGAGAATTATTCACCGAGTGTTTAATCAACAGTATGTTTATCCCTGGCACAGACAAGGTAAAAGCAGATGAACTGATGGCAGAGGTACTGAAGATGCAGGATGAGTTTGTCACTCGCATCAGCCACACAGAACCGGGCAACGTGAAAGGTTTTTATAAGAAATTCCGTGCTGATTTTAATGCAAAGGTAAACGAGATTATTGAAGCTATAGGGAAATTGAACTAACAACAGAATGAAAAAAGCAATTTATAGCTTTATCTATTACCGCCTGTTAGGGTGGAAGACAAACGTTACGGTGCCTAATTATGATAAATGCGTGATATGTGCCGCTCCACACACAACAAACCTTGATTTATTTATTGGAAAACTATTTTATGGTGCTATAGGCCGTAAGACAAGTTTCATGATGAAAAAAGAATGGTTTTTCTTTCCACTTGGAGTTTTTTTCAAAGCAGTTGGCGGAATTCCCGTCGACCGCAGTCGAAAAACTTCGCTAGTAGATCAGATGGTTCATAAATTTGCCGAATATAAAAAGTTTAATTTGGCTATCACTCCCGAAGGAACCCGCAAAGCGAATCCAAACTGGAAAAAAGGTTTTTATTTTATAGCTTTGAAAGCACAGGTTCCTATCGTCCTGATTGGTATTGATTACAGCAAGAAAACGATTTCGGCAACGAAAGCTATCATGCCGTCAGGAGATATTAATAAGGACATGAGAGAAATCAAACTTTACTTCAAGGATTTCAAAGGAAAACATCCGGAGAATTTTGCTCTTGGAGAAATATGATTTAAGTATTAGGTATTAAGTATTAATCGTAGCTTTTGATATACTTATCCGCACGGCTTAATACTTAATACTTATTACTTAATACTTAGTTATCATGGAGTCTATCCGTATTTCTATCATACAAACCGATATTGTTTGGGAAAATAAACAAGAAAATCTCCGTTTGCTCCACGAAAAGCTGCAAAGTCTTCGTGGAATAACGGAGATTGTTGTTTTACCGGAGATGTTTTCTACCGGATTCAGTATGCAGAGTAAAATACTGGCAGAGCCAAATTCCGGAGAAACCATTACAACACTCAAACAATGGGTCGCCAAATTCCAGCTAGCCATTTGCGGAAGCTATATAGCAACAGAGAACAAACAGTTTTATAACCGTGCGTTCTTTCTGACACCGGAAGGAGAAGAGTTCTATTATGACAAACGACATCTGTTTCGTATGGGACGGGAAGCCGAGCATTTTTCGGCCGGTGATAAACGACTCATCATCCCCTATCATGGATGGAATATCTGCCTGCTGGTTTGCTATGACCTTCGTTTCCCTGTATGGAGCCGAAACGTAGGCAACGAGTACGACCTTTTAATATATGTAGCCAACTGGCCTATCCCCCGCCGTCTGGTTTGGGACACTCTGCTCCGGGCGCGTGCTTTGGAAAATCAATGCTATGTATGCGGTGTCAACAGGGTGGGTATAGACGGATATCAGCTTACATATAATGGAGGAAGTAGAGTTTATTCTGCTTTCGGAGAAGAAATCAGCTCATTTCCAGATGAAAAGGAAGGAATAGCTACTGTGAGTCTTAATCTGAACACTCTCAACCAATTCAGAGAGAAGTTCCCGGTATGGAAAGATGCAGACGAATTCCATCTGTAACATTGGCAAAATAACAAATGTTAAAAACAGATTCTTGCAGCAACAATACCTAGAACTCGGTAGTTAATTATATAGACTTCTTTTGTATCTTTGTCGTGAAAATACAGTCGTAAGGACGCTAATCTTACATAACTTAATTAACAACTTTATGAAAACAAATCTTAGTTCTCAAATCAGTCTCCACCGGGTCTCCCCCAGATACTACAGACCGGAGAATGCATTTGAAAAATCAGTCTTGACAAGACTCGAAAAAATCCCTACGGACATCTACGAATCCGTAGAAGAAGGTGCTAACTATATTGCGCGCGAAATAGCACAAACCATCCGCGAGAAACAAAAGGCAGGACGTTTCTGTGTATTGGCTCTTCCCGGAGGAGATTCACCCAGCCACGTATATACCGAGCTTATCCGTATGCATAAGGAAGAGGGACTTAGCTTCCGCAATGTGATCGTATTTAATATGTATGAGTATTATCCGTTGTCTCCCGATGCAATCAACAGTAACTTCAATGCTTTGAAGAGTATGCTGCTGGATCACATCGACATTGACAAGCAGAATATATTCACTCCCGATGGAAGCATTGCCAAAGATACCATCTTCGAATATTGCCGTCTGTATGAACAACGCATTGAAAGCTTCGGAGGTATTGATATTGCTTTGTTAGGGATTGGTCGTGTAGGTAACATTGCGTTCAACGAACCGGGTTCCCGACTGAATTCTACCACTCGTCTGATTTTGTTAGATAATGCATCACGAAACGAGGCATCCAAGATTTTCGGAACGCTGGATAATACGCCGATCAGCTCCATTACAATGGGAGTAGCTACTATTCTTGGCGCAAAGAAAGTTTATCTGCTTGCATGGGGTGAAAACAAAGCAGCTATGATTAAAGAGTGTGTGGAAGGTCCGATCACTGACACAATTCCTGCTTCTTATCTGCAAACTCACAATAATGCACATGTAGCTCTTGATCTTTCAGCCGCTATGAACCTGACACGTATCCAACGTCCATGGTTAGTCACTTCTTGCGAATGGAATGATAAATTAATCCGCAGTGCAATCGTTTGGTTGTGTCAGTTGACCGGCAAACCGATTTTGAAGTTGACAAATAAAGACTATAACGAAAACGGTTTGAGTGAACTTCTGGCACTTTACGGTTCTGCGTACAATGTAAATATCAAAATCTTCAATGATTTGCAGCACACCATTACCGGATGGCCGGGCGGTAAGCCTAATGCTGATGATACCTATCGTCCGGAACGCGCAAAACCGTATCCGAAACGTGTAATCATTTTCTCTCCGCATCCGGATGATGACGTTATTTCGATGGGTGGTACGCTTCGTCGTTTGGTAGAGCAAAAACATGAAGTACACGTAGCTTACGAAACTTCCGGTAATATCGCCGTTGGCGACGAAGAAGTAGTTCGTTTCATGCATTTCATCAACGGATTCAACCAACTCTTCAATAACAGTGCAGATCAGGTTATCAATGAGAAATATGCAGAAATACGTAATTTCTTGAAAGAGAAGAAAGATGGTGATATGGACAGTCGTGACATTCTGACTATCAAAGGTCTGATTCGTCGTGGTGAAGCCCGTACAGCTTGTACTTATAATAATATACCGCTGGAACGTTGCCACTTCCTCGATCTGCCATTCTATGAAACAGGTAAGATTCAGAAAAACCCAATCAGTGAAGCAGACGTAGAAATTGTACGCAACTTGCTCCGTGAAATAAAACCTCACCAGATTTTTGTTGCTGGTGATTTAGCCGACCCACATGGAACTCACCGTGTATGTACAGACGCTGTATTTGCTGCTGTCGATCTTGAAAAAGAAGAAGGTGCCAAATGGCTAAAAGACTGTCGTATCTGGATGTACCGTGGTGCGTGGGCTGAATGGGAAATCGAGAATATTGAAATGGCAGTGCCTATCAGTCCGGAAGAACTTCGTGCAAAACGTAACTCTA
>OGJK01002643.1_pt1 | contig 13450 bp, 12 predicted proteins | sample 1571961 | NCBI WGS metagenome assembly OGJK01 (sample SAMEA2582120, study PRJEB24529) | metagenome | biome: Human gut stool | place: China | collected 2011 | reverse complement strand
GCACCGCCGCTTATACCTCACCGAAGAATATTATTGTACGCGCGCGAGAAACTACGCGCAGTTCCTATAGGAAAAGGGATTCCGATTCATCCCTCTTCCTCTTTTGCCGTGTCCGCTGGCCTGACCGCAAGGCCTGGATTAAGCGTGTCTTAATCCCTGTTTATCCGTATAAAACAAGTAGAAATCAACAAGCCTGAATTATAGTGCGTGCCTCTGTGCTGAAGGGTCTCAACTATCAAGCTTTAATACAGTAATTTAATAATTAAATGACAGAATTATGAGAAAAATCAAATGGTATCTTCTAACCTTGTTGCTGGCGCTTCTGCCGTCGGTGACACATGCTTACACCCAGGGAGAGGTGGTCAAGTATGACGGCTGTTACTACAAGGTCATCGACCTTGCCAATTTTTATGTCTCCATCATCGGCACGGACGATGCCGTGGCAGGACACCTCACCGTGCCAGGCACTTTCGACGACGGCAAGGGTACGACCTTTACCGTAACCGAGGTGGGTGGCGACGAGTCATACAAATGCAAGAATGTCACGTCGGTGACGCTGCCCGAAACGGTCGTCAAGCTACAGTCATCGAGCTTCGCCGGTGCCTCACTTACCGATGTGAGCATTCCCAAGAGTGTGAAGTGGATTGTCCACACGGCTTTCTACGACCTCCAGGCCAAGCCCAGGTTCACGGTAGATGCGGCCAACCAGTTCTTTTCATCAGACGCTGACGGCTGCCTCTACTCCAAGGACAAGAAGGAGTTTTACTCGGCCCCGTCGGCCCTGAACCCTGCCGGTGGCATCTACAATATTCCCGAGAGCGTGGAGAAGATCTACAGCGACGCGTTCCTGAAAGTCGCCGGACTGAAGAAGCTCGTGTTCCCGAAGAACCTGCAGGATGTCGAGCTCGGCTATCCGAGCGTCACCCCGACCGACGACATCGAGGAGTTCGCCATTGCCGGCGGCGGAACCACGGAGTATCGCGTCATCGACGGCGTGCTCTTCAAGAACAACACCCTCGTCGACTATCCGCGCGGCAAGACGACCGTCGACTACAAGGTGCCCGACGGCATCACCGAAATAGAGTGGAAGGCCATCGAGAGCGTCAAGGCGATGAAGACCATCGACATGAACGATGTGACCAAGCTCAACACCGCGTCGCTCTTCAAGGATGACAATCTGGAGGTGGTAGCGCTGCCTAAGCATCTGAGCACGGTCGGCGTGGAGGGCGGTATCTCCAACTGCAACGCCATCAAGGAGTACAAGACTCCGGCAGACTGCGATAACTTCGAGGCCATCGACGGCGTGGTCTATTCGAAGGGCGACCATTCCACGCTCTACTTCTTCCCACCGGACAAGGACCTTACCGCCACTGACGGGAAGTACACCATCTCGCCGGAGGTGAAGACCATTGCCGGTAGTGCATTCATGAGCGCTCGCCATCTGACGGAGCTGGTCATCCCCACCAGCGTGGAGACCATCCGCAAGAATGCCTTTACTAATGCCCTGAATATGACAAAGGTAACTTTTGAAGAAGAATCACATATTACTACAATGGAAGAGGCAGCTTTCTCGTGGTGTCGCTACCTTGAAGAAGTTACCCTGCCTAAATCGCTGACAAAGCTGACAAACGTATTCGACTATTGCAACAATCTGAAGACCATCAATGTGCCCGATGGATCAAAACTGACAACCATTGGCCAGGATGCCTTGAAGAACGATCCCGCGCTGACTACCGTCAACTTCCTCGGCAGCAACGAACTTACCACCATCGAGAGCGGTGCTTTCCAGGATCTGAAGAACCTTGAGACCATCAACATCCCCAAGGGCGTCACCGACATTAAGGAGAACGCCTTCATGGGCTGTACGGGCCTGAAGCATGCCATATTTGCCGACGACGCCGAGATCCAGACCATCGGCGCGGGTGCCTTTGCCAGCTGCGGTCTGGAGAGTATCGACATTCCTAACAGCGTGACGACACTTGAGCGCGAGGCCTTCCGCAACTGCGCCGCCCTCAACGTGGTGAATGTGTCGAAGAACCTCACCGACATCAGCCCCGAGGCCTTCAAGTACTGCGAGAACCTTACCGACATCAACGTGGACCGCGACAACCCCAAATATTCGAGTATCGACGGATACCTGCTCTCGAAGAACAAGCAGACGCTGGTGCTCTTCCCCCACGGTAAGGCCAATTCCAGCTATACGCTGCTGCCACCGTCCATCACCAAGATCGGCGACTTTGCCTTCTACGAGTGTACGGGTCTCACCAACGTGATGATCCCCAACAAGGTGACCTCCATCGGTACGCGTGCGTTCAGCCTCTGCAAGAACCTCAACACCATCGCGTTCCTCTGCGACGCCATGATTCCCGCAACCAACATTGACCAGCGCCCCAATTACAGGAGCTTTGACAACGGCGACGGCGGAACTACCAACATGCCGGCCAACATCAACATCTACGTGCGCAAGGAGCTGCTCTCGCAGTATCAGTCCGAGCCGTTCTATCAGCAATTCAAGAGCACCAGCCCTTCGTTCGAGGAAAACAAGACGGAGTATCTGCAGGTGTCCGACAACTCGGTGGACATGCTCTCCACCAAGTCGACTGTCTACACGTTCGTCGTGCCTACCACGGTGAAGGGCGGCAGCCTCCACGTGGCCCTTATCGGCGACTACGCGTTCCAGAACGCCAGCAACAAGATCAAGGAGGTCGTGGTGAAGGACAATGTGGGCTATATCGGCGGCAAGGCCTTCAAGACAGTGCCTTCGGCTAACACAAGTACCATCGAGAGCGTATTCTTCATCGGCAACGCGCCTACGAAGGACATGCTCAGCACCACAAAGTTTGAGCTCGACGACACCGGCGACGACTATAACGAGGTGGCCGGCACGACCACGATCTATGTCAAGAAGTCGGCGGTCAACGCTTACAAGACCGCCTGGACCAAGACGAAGTACGACATGGCGACACATACAAACGTGACCAGCCCGTTCAACTTCATCGACCAGATAGAGTACAAGATCCACGACATGAAGATCTCGAACAAATACGGCACCTTCGCCCGCGAGTTCGATACCGACTTCTCGGATTATTATAACGAAAACGGAAAGCCGGTCGGAATAGCAGCCTTTGCGGCAGGTTCAGCCATAAGGAATGGCGGCGGCGACTACAAATACGATGAGTCGGAGTATCATGTACGCATGAGGAGCATCGACGAACAGACCTCTCAGCCCTACAGCTATATCCCGGCGGGCGTGGGCGTCCTGCTCAAGCTCATCAACGAGGGCGAGATACAGACCCCGGCCGACTTCTACTATACCATCGGCGAGAAGGATGACCAGACCTACACGATCAGCGACAACATCATGAAGGGTGTCACCGAAGACTACGCACAGCTGTCGGCCACGGCGACGGAGCCCGTCTACATCATGCAGGGCGGCGTGTTCCATAAGGTCACCGGCAACGTGCCAGCCTTTACGGTGCACCGCGCATACATGAAGCCCGGCACGATGTCGGCAGGCGCGAAGCTGAGGATGGTATTCGATGACGAGACGACGGTGACGGGTATCTCGACCATCGACGCCGGACAGGCCGACCAGACGGATGCCTACTACAACCTCAACGGCCAGCGCGTCGGCAAGCCTGCACACGGCGTCTATATCAAGAACGGAAAGAAGGTCATTATAAAATAAAAGGGAAAGACATGGAACGAAAGAAATATATCAGACCGGTGACAGAACAGATAACAATCCCCGTAGAGCAACTGATGATTACGGCAAGCCCGGGCATAAGTGACGGCGGTTACGACCCCAGCCAGCCCAGCGATGCCAAGAAGCATGAGTTCCTGGATGATGATTGGGGTAACTACAAGAACCCCGACCTTTGGGACGATTAAGAATGTGCGTAGGGACGGTTCCCGGTGGACGGAAGTGCTACAGGGCACCGTCCCTGTTGTTCTCATGCAGGACATCATGCCCATATATACGCACAATCTCTGCAAGGCACTAAGAGAAACATATTACTAACCTGTCGCCAGTGTAGCATATTGAGACAGCGACTACTTATACTTCGGTGGGACACTACTTATACTTCAGATGCCCACTACTTATACTTTAGTTACTGTTAACAGTTCAGCTCCCGGAGACAAAAAAACGATTACGCTATGGCTTTTTACAAGAAAATGAAGATGAAGGTGAACGGCAAGTGGTATCCTAAGTCCGTTCTCGTTGGTTCTGCCATCACTACCGAGCAAGTCTCCAAACGTGTGGCAGCCGAATCAACCGTAAGCCCAGCTGACGTGCGTGCCGTCTTAACGGCACTGGGCGGTGTGATGGGTGACTATATGGCGCAGGGGCGCTCGGTGAAACTCGACGGCATCGGCTCGTTCTACTTCACCGCAGCCACCAACAAGAACGGCGTGGCAACCGAAAAGGAGGTAACCGCCGCCCTCATCAACGGCGTGCGTGTGCGCTTCATTCCCGAAACCCGCTTCCGTGGCGGGGGCACACGAACCGCCGGCAGCGGTCGCCGTGCCGTTCGCGGCCTGTCGGACGTGGACATCGAATGGGAAGAATGGAAAGGCAAGCTCGATGCCGACGGCTCAAGCTCATCTGGAGGCGGAAAAAATACTGAACCATAACCACGAGATATTTATAGCTCTCTAATTTTGTATGGCGCAAGGCTTTTTGGGAAACAGGGCATGCGCCTGTTTTTATTTTGGCATCGCAAAGTTCTCTTGCTTTCCGTGTTCAAATAGAGCGGTGAAAGCAGTGTGGAGCCATCACACTCATTTATGACGTGATAGCGAGATACGGCTTTGCATAACACTTAGCTACACTCGGCCATTTGAAAGCAAGCTTTCATGGCTCTCATTTGCAAAGTGTTTCAGGGTAAGGTGTATCTTCGTATATTTGTCTTGCTTTTAACGTGAAAAAAAGACTTTTGTTTCTACCAATCTTCATTCAGAGGGGTAAACCTCTCCCAAACAGGCAGCGGACTGTGACCGCTGCCCGATTTTGAAAACCGGGCATACCGTGCCTGATATGCCCAGCCGAACCTTACTTCTCCCTGCTTATTCTGCCCACCTGCTTATAAGGGTGGTTGCAGAAAGTCCAGTCTATCTCATTGTCTGGCAGAGTGGTTTGTATGCCGCTGCCCATGACCATGCCACAGTGCTTTAGGATTTTATCCTTGGCTTCCCCGCGGTTTTCAGCTTCCACCTTGAAAGTACCCTCGAAGATGTATCGGGCTGGTACGCTATATGTTTTCTTCATCGTAAATTGTCTTTGTGGAGTATGCCGAAAACTCGGCACACTCCTGGTTCCACTTAGTCAAACATCGCATTGACGTGGGTCTCAAACTCGTCATCGGAATAGTTGTAGAAGATGTCGTCCTCCACATATCCGTAAAACAGATTATCCACCGATGGGTAGTCGCCCTTCCACTTGTCGCACACACTACAGGGTGCAAACAGGGCATCGCCCAACTGCGCATTGCAAATCTCCCTTGCATCAACGCCCTCTATCGAAAGAATACTGATATTATCCATACGCTTAGAAATGAAAATCAATGATACCCCCGATATAAAGTTCGTCGCCCTCCGTCAGATGCTCCATTCTGCGCATCAACTCCGCCGACTTCTCCGCAAAGGTCTGATAGTCGTCATTGCAAAGGTAGAAGTGTGCTGCGGTATCGAGTGGGTTCTGTAATTCGTTTTCCAGCCGGTACACCTCACCGCAAAAGTTCATCACGTTTTCCGTGTTCACCTTTGCCACCTTCGTCTGAATACGCTCCACCCACTCACGTTTCCACTGTTCGAAACCACCTTGATACACCAACGTCATTTCATCTTTGAGGCGAAACATACCCAATGGCAATATGTCATCAACAAGCGAACAAATGGCTCTCTTCCGCTCTTCCTCCGATATGGCGGCACAATAGTCGTAGTCGCTGCTATCACCCTGCAACAAGGTATCTTCACATAGATAGCCCTCGATACGTTCTTCCGATAATTGAAAAATCCATGCGTGCATAACTTACAATTTTAAGAGGTTATCAATCTTAATCTTTTCCCTTTTGTGAAGTCTTCAGACTTCTTGCAGGTACTTGATTTTCGAGCAAAACAGGACGGCATAATCGGGGAAGATAAGGCAAGCAATGCACGGAAAAATCGACGGAAAACCCCAATCCATGATTGTTGGGAAGGCTGCCGTCTATTTTTCTGCGCATAGCCGCAGCGGTGCTTGCCGTTCTTTCCTATGCCGTAACTTTGCAAAGAAAATGAGTACTTGCAGCAAGGAGGCAACTGCAAACGAGGAAATGATAAAGAGGTTAAATCCATTGTTCTTCCATTGTTTTTCCATTGTTTTTCAGTAGAATTCTATGGATTTTACGCTTTCCCAGAAATTTTTATTGTATTTTTGCAGATACAAAGGGCATAATATTAACACGACTGAGGCATCTGCCCTATGCTATGAACCAGTCTTAAAACAAAATATGTATGAATAAACTTTTTATTTGTGCGTAGATTGAGTGTGGAAGGATGACTCAATCTATTAAGCACGGGTTAGCGAAATTCTGTTTCCAACTATCCTTTGTTTTGTGTCTTATCAACCTGTGGTCTGCCTATCAATAGAAACAGCAGATTCCGACTCTTAACAACGAACTTAAATATGAGTTTAAGATGCTCGGAGCTTCTGAGAAGGTGAGGAAATAGGAGTAGACCGCTTCATGGAGAGAGAGAACATCTAAAAAACAAGACTGACAAACCGGATTAAATCACTCTTCGTTGTAGAGTTGATAGGTGGTTCGACCCCACCTGTCAGTCCTTTCATTATTTGTTTAGATACAAAAAATACTAAGCTGAATGGTAGAAAGAAGCCCCATCAGTCTAAAAAGACTATGGGGCGAAAATGATTATAATATTATGGCAGCGGTAGCTCAAACGTCCTCACCACCGCCTTGCCGTCCTTGCTAATGAAGAACCACCGCTCAGCATTGTACTTCATGCCATGATGTGTTACCGCCTGATAGTCGATCTTCACTTTCCAGCCCGTCCATTCCTTCTTGCCGGTTGCCTGACTAAGCATCTGGCGAATATCCGAGTTGGCACGCATCTGCCTTTCGGCGAGATCCATCACATAGAAGTCATTGATGTCCAGCGACTGCATATTGTCGGTGCGCCTCATAATGCTGTCCGTTACCGATTTCATGATACGGACGATGCCTGCCTTCTCCTTTTGCGAGAAGTAGCTGAATCCAAACGCCGAGTCTGGTTCTGATATAGCCACCACCTGTAACTGCTTAGGATATTCCACCGACTGTTTCAGATTCTCCACTGCCAACTGCTTCAACGCATGACGTTTATTCGTACAACTAGTGAGGCATAACAATGCCACCACTATATATATAATACTTTGTCTTTTCATCATCAACAATTACTTAAATCATGATTATTCTGTCCTTTTCAGGCGTTAGCTGCAACCGCTTGTAGTACACCGTACCGTCCTCCTTGTAAAACTCTATACTGTCCTTGGTCACGCCCTGCTCACAAATCTGCTTCACCTCCTCCACCGACACGGCATGACCGCTGATGTTACGCCAAATGGAGAACTTGCAGGGATGCTCGGTATTGCGATAGTTGGCACAGTTGTACGCCTTCAGCCCCACATGCAGGTCGCCCCCACAATGCGGACACTTCGCAATGCGCGATTCCAGCTTCACCTTGCCCTCGGCTATCGACAGCGACGAGGCAAACATCTTCCACTCATTCGAGGCAAAGCCCTCCAAGGCGATATGTCTGCCATTCAGGAACGCCACGGCATCCTGCTCCGTGATCCTGCGGTTGCAGATGATGCCCGGAATCATGAAATCGCATGACGGATGCTCTCCGATGGAGTTCTCACACCGGTAGCCTTTCGAGGTCTTGCGAATCCTGCCTCCGCAGAGAGGACATACGCCGTCGATGTAATGCACACCCGACGAGACCTCTACCTTTCCATTACGGATGACGAGAGCCGCCTTGAAATGCTGGCCGTCCCTGTTCTGTAACTGCAACGGATTGGTATGGCCATGCTTGACAAGCTGCGCAACCAGTTCCTCCGTCATTTCCAGATTAAACACACGATTAGGGATAACGAACCCGCAGGACTGCTCACTGCACTTCCACTCCTGTTCGTTATGTACCATTGTGCCCCTGCCACACACGGGGCAGGTCAGTAAATTGTCAGTATCACTCATTTTGTTATTTCTTTACGTTATATGTTACTCTATCTTTGGCAACCCTCCGTTTGCACCGCTCCTCCTCGAAATAACAAAGTGTAGCGAGTGCAAAAGTACAGAAAATTGCCCATATTCAGGCCTGTCAGATGTATTTCCACTCATAGACCAGTCCATCCACAATCGCCTTCCCCGACATCACCGTGGCCCAGCCTTCTGGATCAAGCCCGAACCAAAGGTCATTCCACGAGTACGTCCTTACCTGCCATGCCAGCAACCAAAGGTCAGTATTGATGGTCTCCAGTTTCGTTACCACCTCATTGGCAATGTAATACCGTTCCGCCGAAGAGAGCAAGTTTACCTTATGCTTCTCATTGATGGGCTTGCCCGTGGCATCATAGCCACTCACGTTGTATGTGCCGCTTGTCACCAGCTGCTTCATGAACGGATAGAGCGAAGCCATCTGCGTGGCAGCGTCCGTCAGCTCATCAGACACCAGCAACGCAATGGCCGTTCCTTTCAGACGACCGGGCAGCGACTGGCGTAACAGGCTCATGTTTCGGGGTATTTCTACCGTCGTCAATTCCGCTGCCCGCTTAATCTGATAGAGGTTCTGCATCGCACCCTGTGCATTGGAAAGATACTCCAGCATCTTGTCCTCTACCTTGTGCATCCTGTCCATGGCTACCGTGACCGCTGTTTCCGCTGCAATGATTTTCTTCTGCGTCTTCTCGCGGTCTTTGAAAATCTTTTTCAGCATCTCGCTCTGCGCTACCACGGCACCCGTCAGCGTCGGGTCCGTCTGCTGCGCCATCAGAGGACAGAAAGTCAAACCGCCCAACAACGATATGATGAAAATTCGTTTCATAAGCACACTCCTTTCTCTCGGCGGTCAGCCAGATTGCGGTCCCTTGCAAACTTATTCTCTATGGGCACAACTTCCAACTGCTTACCCATCAACTGGTCGTTCCAGTCCTTGTAGTTCTCGGCAGCCTTCCATTCACCCACGTTATAGCGGATGTGGACATGCTTGCGAAGCTCACGGATCGACAACTGGTCGTTAGGAATGTCAAAGTTCTTATCACCAATGGTAATTTTTACCTCGCTATCTTCCTTATGTATATTCATGCGAATACCCTCCAACAGGGCAGCCATACGAATGCCATAGATACGCCCAGCTATGTCATTATCAAAGCAGTCCATCGCTTTAGCTTCCGGGTAATGCGCCATAATACCCTTCACCTGTCCGTCTGAGAAAGTACCGCCCAGCGATACGAACACCGAATGAGCAGCATCCAAGCGTAGGTGATTCAGCTGATAGAACGCCATGATGTCGTAGGCACTCTCTGCGAAATACACATTTCGGATGTCCGCTGGATTACCACCTCTTGACAGGTCAGCAATCCATGCGCCTATTGTCGAGTTGGTACCAGCTGCTTTACTTTTGAATGAGCCAAAACCACGGATTTCATAGCCCACCACCTTCTCCTTACCAGCCTCCGTATATGGGAAACCGATGTTGAACTGCTTATAGGCAGCATGGCTGCTGTCCCTTACCTGCTTGATGAACGGAGCAAAGACAGCCACCGTCTCCTCGTTGATGCCACGCTGGGCAAAGAACGCCATCACCTCCGAGGGCGCACCGTCAATGTCCTTCGTTTCATAGCGTTTGGGATCAAATACAGTGTTACCCGTGTACCCTGCTTTCGCAAGATACTGGCTATCCCCATAATCAGGAATCGGCTCATTGGCGAAGCGGGCCATCACCTTACCGATGATTTCCCACTCGTTCTTGCCAGACTCGTGAAAGCTGTTAAGGTTCTCACGTATCAGCGACACTACATCCCCGCCTTTCGCCCCGTTACGGCGAAAATAAGTCTGTGCGGCCTTCTCCTTTGGATTCTTGATGATGAGCTTATCCTTATGTCCGGTGGTATCAGGCAAGACCATTTCAATATATCTGCCCACGCCAGCCGAGCGGTCGAGACGATAGCCCAGATAATAGGCTATATCATCTACGCCTACCTTGGCTTTCAGGTCTTTGAAGTTTACTGTCTGTTTCATAACTGCCTACAAGTATAAAGGTTAGATTTTTACACGATGAGCTTGCTGCTGAGTCTGTGCCATGACCACATCGCCATAGCTCTTTTCCAGCGTGCGAGAGAGCAGGCGAGCCTTCTCCGCTTCCTCCGACAGAGAGAAATAGAGGATGCCCACATTCCGATCAATCGGCTTGAGTCCCAGCTCCTTGCCTTGGAAGGAGGCACGCACCGCATAGTCCCCGTCGTTCTGCTTGATAATCGAAGCGTTCTCAAAGACAATCTTGTTTTTAGGGGCTTCGGTAGATTGATTCCTGTTCTTGTCGAGCAAAGGTTCCTCGCCCAAAGCCATCTTCTGCTTGTCCACCTCTTCCAGCACCATGTTGGCAGCCTTGTTCACGTCGGCTATCACCGATACGATGAACTTTGGATTCTCTTTTAGCGTGGAGATCCAACCGTCGAGGTAGGCAGCGTTGTTATTCAGGATACGCTTGTCAAAGCCCATCGAGTTGCCCACCATCGCCGCCGTCAGCTCAGCCACCAGTTCCTCCTTGGCGTATTTCGCGTCGCCGAACTTCTCATGGCTGCCCCTGTTCAGCCGAGGTTCCGTACCCGTGGAGTGAGCCATCTCGTGCAGGGCCGTGGAGTAGTATTCCATACCGTCCTTATACACTTCCTCCGGTGTCTTGCCGATGTTGAACTGCTCTTTCCTTGGAATGACGATGATGTCCTTGGAGGGAGAAAAGTATGCACCGGGTACCTGCTTGTCATATTGGATAGGACAAATCCACTCCTGTTTCTCAAACATACGGTCGAGTGCCTTGCTTGTAAACATCCCCTCTGCATCACGCAGTTCAGGCGGTGCAAATAGCTTTTTGAGTGCTTCCACCTTATCAGGCTTCACCTCAGCCAGATTGGTCTGATCAACATTGAACACATTGTAGGCCTTTAGGAATGGAATGGTCTGCACCTGCATCCGCTCCGCAAGGCTCATCTTGCGGTAGGTGTCTTTGGTGATTTTGCGTCCGTCCTTGTCCCTTGCCATGATGTCCCAGTAGAGCACCGGCATGGCCGACTCACCCTTCTTGACATACGCTCCCAAGTCATTGGTTTGCTTGAAGGTGAGATACACGGGCATTGAGTAGCCACGGAGAGCCGTGTCCAGTTGGAGGAAGAAAGAGTTACTTCCCGAATATCCACGCCCGGACACATTCTGAGGCATGGCACCGGGGGCGGTGGCACCGCCTATCCACCCCTTGTGCCAGCCCACGGACTTCATCTGTTCCATGCGCCCAATCATCATCTCCGTGAACCTGTCCACGGCTTTCTGACCGAGCGTCTTTGTTTCAGTTCCAGCTGTAGTCATAGTCGTCCTCTGCCAAGATTTGCTTGTCCTGCATACTCAGTTCCACCGACTCCATGTAGAACTCTGCGGTATCTTCACTCGGATGCGTGTTGTGTTCCTTGCACCACTGCATGAAGCCGTCCGCATGCTCGCCTTCGAGCGTGAACTGCAGCCACCCGATCCGTCTGTCCTGTTTGAGCTGGACCAGCTCTTCAAAACTATATGCCATTTTCTTTGATTTTATTTTGCCTGTATTTTGTAATTCATACTCACTATACCATAACCAAGCTCTACATCTTCAGTCCGTTGCTGATGGCTTGTTTCTGTCCCGACAGCACCTTGATGTCGTCCGAGAGATATTTGGCGGCCAGCTGCTCCCGTGTGACGGTCTTGGCTTGGAAGAGCGAAAAGCCGTCGTCAAAGGAAATCGCCTTCTTCTCCGTGCGCCCATTCTCACCCACGGCAGCAGATATTTTCCATTTGCCGTCCATGTTGTCCTTCGCCACCCGGATGTCCTCCACCTTGATGTTGGCGGGGAGCTGATAAACCGAGTATGCCGATGCCAGATGCAACCGCTCACCGAAGTTCCTTTCCACCAATGCCGCCGGTGTCGTCACACGGTCGAAGAAGGCACTCTGGTCCGCCTTGGTCATGGGCACCGACATACGCTGGTCGCCCACCTGTGCGTAGAGCTTGTACTTGCCATAGTCGGCACGCTGCTCGTCCTTCTCCTTGTACACCGTCATCTTATCGATGATTCTACCATCAGAGAGAATGTTGGCAGCCTTGTATTCCTCCACCGACACCTTGGGAGCCAGCTTCGTGGGATAATACTTCTGCATCATGTCCTCCACCTTCGCCTCCCGTTTCTGGTAGGCAGCAATGTCGGCAGCGTCCATCTTCATGGGGTTGAGCTGCTTGCCATTGAGCTGTGCCACATAGAACCAGTCGGCAGGATTCACCTTCGACTGGAAGGCATGGGCATGGGAAACCTTATCTCCGTTGACCGTTACCATCTGCGGCTCGCGTGGCTGATGCTCCTGCTTGGCGGTTGCCGATTTCTCTACGGCCTTCCCTTCCTCTTTCTTTTCCTCAGCTTTTATTTCCTGTGCTTTCGCTTCCGTTTTCACCGATACGGACTTCTCTACACTTTGCTTCTTCTCCAGACTGTCCACGATGGCTACTCGGAGACCGGCACGGATGAGTTTGGGCAGATTCGTGTCTAAAGCGTGATGAGGGAATGTCACTTGCAGAGAACCGTCTTCCGCCTTGGCAGTTTTGTTCGTTTTCAGTCCCAATGTGTCAGCCACCTTGGGGGCATCAGCGTTCACGGCTGTATAGAAGTCTCCCGTGCGGAAGAGCAGGACGGCATCAGGGTGCTTCTCCTTCATGTTCTCGTACAGCTCTGCCAGCGTCTTCGACTTCGGGAGCTTCGCTGTTTTCTTTGCAGCTTTTTTCTCAGTCTGAGCCTTCGGCTCTTCCTTCGGGGTAGCTTGCTGTTGCACCTCTTCTTTTTTCTTGCTTGCCATATTGTTGTCAATTAAAGGGTAAATATCCGTTTTCCATTTGTTGGGCGTGAATTTATGCGTGTCACCGAGCACCGCCATCAGCGTGTCCTGTCTGCCCAGCGCTTCATAGGCCGCCATGGCCGTGTGCCCGGTGTCGAGTACATTATCAATGAGAATGGGTATCTTGTCTCTGGGCACCCTTCGGATGCGATAGAAGTAGAGCGGCACTTCATCGAGCGAGCCATTGGCTTTCTTCACCAGATAAAGCGGCTCGTGGGTGTTGCTGGCCAGTGCGTCGATGACAGGCAGATGCAGCGCCTCGCTGATCTTCTCGGCCAGCGTTTT
>OGJK01002596.1_pt1 | contig 13693 bp, 18 predicted proteins | sample 1571961 | NCBI WGS metagenome assembly OGJK01 (sample SAMEA2582120, study PRJEB24529) | metagenome | biome: Human gut stool | place: China | collected 2011 | reverse complement strand
AACAGTTCGACGTTACCCGCGAACGTATCCGTCAGATCGAAGCGAAGGCGCTGCGTAAACTGCGCCACCCGAGCCGTTCTGAAGTGCTGCGTAGCTTCCTCGACGATTAATCGTCGCGGGGCATCGTCTACAGCCTGTTAAAAAGCTCCCTGCGGGGAGCTTTTTTTATGGCGTTCAGGTGGCCATCCCGGGAAAGTCGCCTCTCTCCGCTACTGGCCGCGGGTTGCCAGGGCATCGTCCAGTTCACGATAGGCCGCCACCAGCTTATCGAGCGTCGCCCGGTTTAAGCCGCTGGGATTAGGCAGCACCCACACCTGGGTCGTCCCGATGGTCATGGCCTGTTTCCCCCACTTCGCGCCGCGCTGGTTAAAGGCCAGCTCGAAGGCCTGCTTGCCGAGCACCGCCAGCGCCTGCGGCTGATACTCCTCAATCTTCCGCACCAGCTCACGGCCGCCGCTGCGCAGCTCCTGCAAGGCGACCTCGCTGGCCTGCACCGTCGGACGCTCTACCAGCATGGTGATGCCGCAGCGCGTATCCAGCAGCTGCAGCTCCTCTTCCGGCCTGAGCTGCCGATCGGTGAACCCGGCCTGATGGATGACCTTCCAGAAGCGATTGCCAGGATGGGCAAAATGAAAGCCGGTATGGGCGGAGGACTTCCCCGGGTTGATACCGCAAAAGACAACGCGCAGGCCCGGCGCAAGGATATCGCTAATCATGTTTTCTCCGGCTGTATGGCTAAAACATGATTATAAAGGATTGAAAATGCATTGTTTATAAAAACAGCAGCTGCGCGCTTTACGCTGGATTGCAATCGCCAGTTACTTTATAATCCCTCGCCACGGCCCCTTAGCTCAGTGGTTAGAGCAGGCGACTCATAATCGCTTGGTCGTTGGTTCAAACCCAACAGGGGCCACCAGACAAAACAAGGAGTTACGCTAAAAACGTAGCTTCTTTTATTTTTTGGGGATATGCCGGGGATATTGCTGAGAGGTATCAATAGTGATTTATGGTTATTTAATGACCGTTTAAAACTCACAGCATTCGACAGCCTTTGAACAGCTTTTAGCTATCGTGCGCATGATTTCCATCTCTGATGGTTTTACGCCTGCATCCCCAATCAGGTTCATCCCACCGAAAACAGCATATCGGTCAATGCAAAACTGAATAGGTAGCCGCCACTTAGCTACATCTGAATCATCTAAAAGCCACATTTGCGGATATTCATATAAACCTAACACTCCCTTGTCCAAATCAACTTGTTCTACCAGCCATGCGTCTCCATCCCATCCCATCCAACAGCAAACAGCAAACAGCAAACAGCAAACAGCAAAATATCGAGCATAGCCCCCCTCCTTATTCAATCCGCAGTGACGTTCTGCAAGCGCTAGTTAGGCTAAAGCAGGTGAATTTTCACACGTCGCTTCACATCGCTTCCAGCCCATCTGGTGATAATGGCCAGCCAAAATTTTTCATTATTAAATTCAATTCACTAGCCGTGAAAGCAGGTTCTAAGAGCCCCTAAAAGATGTAAACAAAGAATAAAACCCAAAAAACATATACACACTTTTTGCAATGATATCTTACACTTGTTTTTGCGTAATCGCGCACACAGCATTCCAACTCAGTTCGATAAAAAATGAGGATTGTTTATATGGCAAATGTAAGAATTAAGTGCATTACCTTGTCAGGAACCGTGAAATCTCACCAACATATTACTCATGTAGGTAGTGACCAGTTTCAACCAGCTGGTTCAAAATGGACTGTCGCTCAGGTTGTTCGTGCGATTGAAAATAAAGAACATACTTTCTATGTCCAGGATTCAGCAGGCAATGTTGCGTATGTAGGTGTTGTAGACCCGGGGAATGGCGGGGCTAAATACATTAGGACTTACGCCGATGGTAAGTGGAGTGACAATTTACTCTCCCTGCCAAGTTGCTAATCTTTACGGCTTTTAGACAACATTTTATAAGATAGAAAATTACCTGGTGGTTTCGGCTTTAGCCACTGGAATGTCTCAGAGTTAATTCGGTGCTTTTGCTGTTTCCTGAACGACAGCGCTGCGGCCACACAGGTAATAAGCAGGCGAAATTAAGCCTGCATTCGCTGTAAGCAATTGATTTATGCGAGACCGTCACTTTGTCATCCTGCTTTAGTGAATTCAACCTTATGTCACTGGTAAACTTTTCCAGTATATGGCACGTTTAAAACATTTCAGCGACTCAATGTTCAGGAGGCTATCGCCGAGGTGGTGGCTTGCGCCAGTGATATTCTGGGGATGTCATCCGCTGGCGATGTCGGTCTTTGGCGGCCAGAGCGGTCGCTACCTGCGTGCGAATATCTAATAAATCTTTTCCATTCAGGCTCAGTCCCTGTTTTTTGGCGAGGTTGATGAGCGTTACTTCTATATCATTATGATTTAACATGTGATTAATCTCTCAGAGGGAATTTTTTGTTATGGGTTTACGAAATATTTAACCCGGGATTTTGCATAAATTGATAAAGCCTATAATATGAGCAACGCCACTTCCCCCATCGCTTGAGATCTGTAACATGAAAATAAAAAGTATTATGGCTGTATCTCTCGTCCTCACTTCATACAACGCACTCGCTTTCGTATCACAACCTGTCGCTACAAACGAAGCGAGTTCAATGCAGGCTGAAACCCTCGCCGACAACATCACCAACAATTTTTACAGTCGACAACAGACCGGAACATCTCAGGCAGTCAATATCGGAACCTGTACTGCCAGCCCGGTAAGTGGCTGTAACTGTCCTTTCTGTACGATGCTTCGCAGTCATAAAGCTTAAAAAAACCAGCCCCAAAGGGCTGGAATAACAGGAGCCCGCTGGCACACTTTGCTTTAGTCGGTATCGTCGGCCAGGGCATACAGCAACGAAGGTATAACCCTCCGCATGGCTGTTTCTTCGGTTTCATCACTCATGAGAGTCAGGGTGTAATCCCGGCACTCGTAAACCACATCATAGGCAGACAGACCAAACGCACCGCCCGCGATGATCTGCCCGATTTCATCATCTGGCCTTTCAACAATCGACAGCCGGTAGCCGCCGAACGTTACAGGCGGGTTATAGGGGCCTTCGCTTACAAACAGCTCTACGGCCTTTGCAGCAACCTGGGCTCGTTCGTCCGGATCCATCCCGGCCACCCTGGAGATGCCTGATGCTATGATGCGCTTAATCTCCGCGACGCTCATTTCCACCAGCATATTCCCCTGCACCTCACCAGCTGGAGCAGGCTTGGTTTTACCCCTGGCATTCTTCGTACGCGGGTCACTGGCGCTGCGGTATCGGGCCAGATAAGTATCACAGGCCTCCTGGTCAATCTTCCCGTCAACCCGCGCAGGAAATCCTTCATGGCTCTCCCAGTTATACAGCGCCTGCCGGCTCATTCCGGCATGTTTTGCGTACTGACTGACGCTCATTAATGACATAACTTTTTCCCCTGCCTCATTGTCGCCGGCTGGCCAGAGTGTCAACCCGCCAGCGGAAAACTGTCAATCAAACGTCAAGTGGTCAACCGCTTGACACATTTTTCTGTCAACTTGACACTTTTCGGGCTGAAAGTGTCAATCAAACTGTCAATCAAAATTCTCACGAACTCCCCTGCATCACGCGCCGCTTCTGGACTTTAACAACCTGTCAACAAAAAGTGTCAAGTGTAAAGTGTCAATCAAATTGAAAACCTGTAGCTGCACAAACACTGCGGCGCGCAATGCCCGTGCCTTACAAAAGTCTCAGGAAGGACCCATTTTTGTAAGGCAACGGTGGAAGGCGGCATCAATAGTTCATGGGCGTAATTATTTTCCCATTGTTTTCAACGTTGTAAGTTTTCCGCTCGCCTTTATCGTTAGTCATAACGATCTCTAACCTTAGAGGTTGTTCTGTGAAAGCATCCTTGAGGGAGCGAGCCAGGTTATCGGTGACGGTACTCGAGTCACTGTTGGTTTTCTTTGGCGTCAGTATTGATTCGGGACGATAGCCACCAGTCGGCATCGAGTTGATATTGTCCCGCTGCTGAGAGAGTATCTCCGGGCTACGCTTTCCTGACCACCGGTCATCCATGATGGCAGTTCTTATCGCGTTTTTGAGTTGTTCTTCTGTGAAGGGTTGAGAGCCCTGCTCATGCCTGATCATTGATGCCATCAGCGTCTTAAGGACTTCCGGGTTATGAAGATCGAGCCGCTGCTCTGGCCGATATCCAGTTCTGGAGGTCACATCGTTAATATATGCACGCGTGTTGTTTTCCGAACTCGGAGCATATGTATGAATAATTCCTCCAGGAGTATTATTCCCACGATCACCATAAAGCATAAGTTGGCGAGCCATAGCCGACAGACCATCATCATTGCTGGCAAATGTGGAAAATTTGCCCCTCCTCCCAGTTGAGTTAGGTGCAGCTTTCAGGTTTCCTGGATTATGATTTCTAAATCCCGGTGTATTTGGGACGTTGTGCCCATCGTCATAAGGTATTTTTTCATTGCCAGGAACTTTTTTCGGCACAATTATGGACATGTCACCGCGCAAACGCTCAGCAGCATCAATAGCCCCATATTCTGCATCATAACGCTTACGCACGGCATCAGTCATAAAACCAGCATCGACCGCCCCGCGCTCCCGGCGAGTGAGTTTGTTATAAAGCTCTTTATTGCCCTGAATGCGGCGTAACTTCTCAGCCTCGTCAGTATTTATAAAACCAACCGCATGGGATAATGCGGTAAAATCACCGTTAGTGAGTAAATCTGTGACCCCCTCCAGTCCGTTCTTAACGGAACCATCGGACATGACAAATTTCAGAACCTTTTTTTCAGCCTTATTAATCAAGCCATCCCAGGAAGCACCCAGCTCATTCATCGTCACATTGACATCTGAGAGTTGTTTGTTCAGCTCGGGGTCAACAGTTAGTCCAAACTTCTCTGCTTTTGCCAGAAGTCCAGCATACTTCGAGCCTTCACGTAACAGCGTTAGCATCTCAGGAGTAAGCCCGACAGCATTAGCGAAGGATTTTTGTTGCGATGGGCTCCAGTTTTGAAGGGCGCTGGAAATAGAGTTGAGTGTGCTAAGCAGATCAAGAGAACCATCTTTATTTTTGATTATTTGAGCGCCAATTTGCTCCATCGCCCCCGCAACTGTTGCATTAGACCCACTGGCGGCCTCATTCAGGGATTTAAAGACGCTCTCAATTGATGCAGCTGCGGTCTCACTATCTGTACCAAGAATGCGCAATGCCCCCGATAGCGCCGAAAACTCCTTAGTGCTCATAGCAGTATTTTGCGCATGTGTTTCTAGGTTATATGCCTCTTTTGCCGCATCTCGGAAGCCGTCGGCAACTTTTTTCATGCCGAATCCAATAACCCCCACAGCGCCAAATCCAGCCATTTTCCCGGCCAGCTCACCAACAATCTTCAATGGAGGAATAATATCTCCGATGAACTGGACGTTATCCCGCGCACTACGGGACATTTTATCCAATCTCTCACTGACATCATCAAGGCTATCAACAGTATCATCGCCGCCGAGGTTAAGCTTTTCTTTTGTCTCATCCAGGTGAGGGAGGAGGTTTTTTATGGCCTCGTTGATCTCATCAATGGTAGCGCTGACTCTGTCGTCCGCAATCAGCTCAAAATCGAATGAATTACTCATGCTTCCTCCACCAGCGAATTAACGCTATTGGTGATGTCATCAAACGTAATGGGCTCTACAAACTTCTCCAGCGCCGACAGGGCAGCATTAAAACCTGCACGATAGCCGTTTGTGTCACCGTTAATCATGCTGTGCTGGAATGCCGACATGTTCTGGTCTTCGGCATCAAGGAACTCCCAGCCAGGATAAACTTTCTCCATAGCCCGACGGGTAAAACGACTGAGCTGGCGAGCGCTGCCTTTTAGTCTGGCAATAGCCTGCTGATGTGGGATCCCTTCCGCGATAAGATGAAATGCCTGTATAGGATTTTGTTTTGCCTCTTTGCTCACCGCTATCAAATGCGCATCAGAATGGGGGCATTCAGGGAGTTCCTCTTCTTCAAGCGATTGCTGAAGCTGGTGCATACGCTGCATACGGCGCCCGGAAAAGCCATATGCCTGCGCATCAGATTGCGGCTTGTTGAGGTGCTGAAAGTTCATAACGCTCATCTCCGCAGCTCTCAGAGAGGAACCTGTGATTTAAGGCGTTCGGCTTCGCCTGCTGGCCCTTCAATCTTGCCATTCACCCGACGGGTATCCCCCGGCAGGCTCACACCAGATGCCCGGATACGATCGTTACGGCGTGCAGCAGCCTGCGCGACCTCTTCCCGGTACTCTTCGTCAGCCTTACGGCGAGCATTCACATTCTGAGGTGACATAGGGTCATAGTCGTTTTGCATCTTAGATGCCTTGCTGGCTAATGCTTTAATCTCGTCTTCTGTCAGAGGCTCTTCCATCTTCTTCAGCGCCTTCAGAGCGCTACTCTGGGCAGCAGAGTAACCATTTGCATCACGGTTCTGCGTTGAAAACGTTAGCGCCGATCGAGCTTTCTCTTCGTCGTCCTGAAATTCCCAGGTCGGGTCATTCTCTTCCATAAACTTTTGGGTAAACACAGAAAGCGCCATCGGCGACGATGCCAGCTGCAGCTTTATTTTCTTCGAAGAAAGCTCCGTTTCCTTCAACAAACGAACCGCCAGAACCGGGTTATTTTTTGCCTCCGGGGAAACCGCGACATTGTGGCCGCGACTGTGCTGCTTAGGTCTGGCGATCCTGGTGTCGTCACTGTCCAGTTTCAGTGGCACATTCCCGTTATCAGATTCACTCTTCGTTTTGGTTTTGCCTGACAGATGCGAGAAATCAAACATGGATGGGTTTTCCTCAGAGAGTTGGGGCTGTTTTTTCTTACCTTTCATACCGAACGCTGTTTGCGCCCATGCAGGTAGTTTCATTAGCGGCATTGCTTTCTCCTTTCCGGGCAGCAGAGTTACTTCTTGCCCGCCTCATGCCGGTGGATACCCTGGCGCAAAAGGTGACGCGCCAGCTCCTGAATGCTTGGGGCTGCGCCTACGGTAGAACGCCGGCATTCATCATCCCGAAGACGCTGTAACCCTTCGAGAATCGGCTGATCAACAAGAATCGGCTTTTTGTTCGTGACTGCCATTTCCTGACCTCCTGACACTGGTTAAACATACAGACTTCTTCTGTATGGGGTTAACTTATGATCAATAAATTAAATCGTCAAGATAAAATATTTTAATCATAAAAATTACGAATTCAGTGAGAGGTACTGGATGAGTTACCGAATGGAGGGGGAAGTTAAGTAGTCTTCAAGGGAGCTAAAGAAAAGATGTGTGGAGATGAGGGCGAGCTGGGCCTCTTCCTTGCCAGATGAACCATAAATCTGCCCTTATAGGCAGAACATACCATTTCTGCCATACATAGCCAGAACATGGCGTTTCTGCCTATAAATAAGATATGGGCATTTTGATGAGGCTTTTGATTTTACATATAGCGTTCAAACTGCCACGCAGCGATTGCCACCAGCATGAACAGAACGACGAGGACTACCCCAGCACCCTACGCCTCATATAGAATGCCACTCCTGCAGAGAGACCAAGTAACGCCAGTGTGGCTGGCCAGGCTGCAATAGCTGTAAGGTAGGCTACGATCAGGTAGTCCTTTATCACGGAGATCTCCTCTCGTTTGTTTTCTTCCCGTTATAGGGTGATCGAAACGCTAATCCATAGAGTGGGGATAACTACCCCACCTTTTTTAGTAGGTATGCTAATGGGAAAAACTGAAGAGTAGCAGAAAAGCGTTGTTCGGTGGGTTGCCACGAAAGCCCTGATAAATACCCAGGTATACCTGTTCCTTTTTCCGATCTAAGATTTCAATGGTTTGGTCGATAAGAAACACTAACTCAATGGAATTGAGACTATTTAACAAACTTTAGTGGAAAACTGACACCGCAGCTAATAAATAAGGTGATAAATGGAAGGAAGAGCGAATTATTTAATTGACCCCATTGAAGAAATAGGTAACGGTGGGTATGGTGTTGTTGAAAAAATAAAGTTATTCAACACATCACATCATCTATGCGGACTTTATGCAAGAAAACTACTAACTTCTGGGAATAGTGATAAGGATGTATATCAAAGATTTATAAGGGAAATAAAAGCTCAATGCGATTGTCTACATAATAATATTGTTCAAATTTTCATAACCAACCTCGAAGCACAGAAACCTTGGTTTATTATGGAGCTAGCAAAGCACAGTCTAGACGATGAAATAAAATCAGGCACAATGACTACAGAAGACAAAATTAAGGTCCTCAAAGATGTTTTAAATGGTTTATTATTTATCCATAATAAAGGTTATTTACATCGGGACATAAAACCACAAAATATATTAAAATTTAACGATGGGACATACAAACTATCAGATTTCGGGTTGGCAAAAAGTATGACACCATCAAAAAGCCAGTTTGTAACAAGAGTTGGTGAATTCTACGGCTCCCCTGAATTTTTTGACTATGGCGTAATGGCACATGGCTACTCTAAACAATCAGACATTTATTCAATTGGAGTGCTCATTGAACATTTAAACATTGACGAAACCGAAAGTATAATAATAAAATGCAAACATAAACAGCTTAACAAACGGTATATAAATGTTGAGCAAGTCATAAGCCAAATTTCTTTGCTTGAGGAAGGATTATAATGACAACTATTTATTCATGTTCATCATTCTCTTTTCCCAAGAGCTTAGATACCATCAGCCAGGATAGCATCCTGCTTCCCAAGAAGCTAGATGGTGGATATATTTTCTCTGTTGCTGATGGAGTTGGTGGATACAATGGAGGAAAAGAAGCATCCAATCTAGCCATCAAAGAAATATCAAAACTACAACATAAAGTAAAACCATCTGATATTGATCGCATTTTTAACTCCATCAAGGACTCGATATCAGCTTTTTCGGAAAACAATGAAGAATATTCATCAGCCGCTACGACACTTACCTTTGGTTATGTTAGTGATGAAGGTTTATTGATAGGCCATTCTGGAGATTGCCGTTTATATATAAAAGAAGGTTCAAAACTTAAACAGTATACAAAAGATCACACTCAGCACCAGATACTTATTGACAAAGGTCTATTTACAGCTCGACAACTCAGAAAACTTCAAGGGGGAAATGTCCTGACTACCGCAATATCATCAAAAGTTACTCTGGAATTTCAGTCAATATTTATAAAAAAAGAAGACCTACCTATAGAAAATAATTTATTAACAATATACCTTATGTCTGATGGTGCACATTATTACTGGGAAGACCGCCCTAGATTTTCCTTAAATACGCTAAATAACGTCAATCGTTTTTCTGCTAGCTTAATGAGGAGAATAGAGAGTAAAGGTCCACATGATGATTATTCATTAATTGGATTAAATATCCATTTTGAAAATGAGAGCACTATTAGTCCTGATGCTCATTAGAAATCATAGAAATGAGTTGGATTCTGGACTCACTTTTCATATTGCCTGGTGAGCTATTGTTTGCTATGGGCTCTGCGCAGGGCGTCAGTAGCTGTCTCTGCTGCCCTGTTCACCAGTTGTCGGCCAACACTTATAGCCCTGCTGTGCGGTGCCATCCTGCTCCGTCCACTGGTTGAGCTGCATATTGCCCGCCACACTCACGAGATCGCCTTTCTGGTGTTTGGCCAGCGCATCGGCCTGCTTCCCAAAGGCAATGACGCCCAGCCAGAAGGTAGCCTGCCCGTCCGCTGCGGCATTGCACGGCAGCGATACCGCCAGCCGGGCCATAGCCATGCTCGTACCTTTTCCCGTTGTCCGGGTCTCAGGGTCGGCCACCAGCCGACCATATGCTGATATTTGTGCTGTCATTTTCAGAGCCTCCACGTTTAGAGGCTCATCGGTTCGCTCTGTGATTTATGACAGCGAGCCGGGCCATAAATCCAGCGTTTCCACCAGTGACCGGATATACATTCCCGCCTGATCAATAGCTGCTGCCTGCATGAACCCCGCCACCAGCTCAGGGTGTGCACTGGCATAGCCATCGCCAAACTGTTTATCTATTACCTCTGCAGCCTCACGCATCCAGAGGGCTGCGCTTCCTGCTGATTTCTTCTCAACCATTCCGGCTTCCAGCATTTTTACACCTCTCATTTTTTACCATATATAAACAAAACTATCGTGGTTCACGTGGTTCACGTGGTTCAATCTGTAAAGACCTTTGTTTTATATGAATAAATTACAGAAACGTAAACCACGTAACCCCTGTTTTGAACCACGTAAGGGCTTCTTTTACGTGGTTCACTCAGTCGATGATTTTATTCGTGGTTCAAAGATGCATATTCGTGGTTCAAAATTGCTGTTTCGTGGTTCAGTCGTGGTTCAATTTTGACAATAAAAATCCATATACAACATATACATAACACTTAACCTTACAGACCGAACTACGTGAACCACGTAAAATATTACTCATGCATGTAAGTTATTCCTTAACACCATCAGCCTGATACTGAAGGACGTAAACGTTAATCTGCCGCCCATCAATACGCGGTGATTTCTGCTGGAAACGCTGACCATCAGCGGAGGCTGACAGCACACCAGCGCTGGCCAGAGCCCTCGCAAACTGCCTTGCGTTAAAGCCCTGCGCAATCTCCTTCTCAAACGTTGCTGGGAACGTGTAGAACACCAAGGGCGCATCATCATGGCTGCTCTTGCGCTTGCGGTATCCGGCAAGGTTGCTTATTGGCAGACTTGCCGGATCATATGGCAACGGAGCAAATCGGCTCAGACCATAGGCATTAAGAAACGCCTCACATTGCTCGATAATCTGCTGGTGCTCCTTGTTCCCCGTGCCGAACTCTTTCACCCAGGCGTTAAAGCTGTGCTGGATAGCATCACGGCTGGCCTGCTCACCCCATCCGGTGACTGGAGCCCCAGTTACAAGCGCCGCCTCAAGAATGGCGAAACGTTCGGCTACGCGGTGTACCTGCTCACCATAATCAGCCGGAATAAGACCGCGCCAGCGTTCCTGCGCATCCCTCACAGCCTGTTTAGCCTCCTGCTGGTGGCCTGCCAGCCATTTAACCCACTCACGCCCCGCCGCGCCGTGGTTATCAGTCCAGGCTTCTTTCAGCGCGTCGGCGTGGGCCTTACCGTTCAGCAGACCATTAAAGACCGTCGATTTCTCCATCGGGATATTCAGCAGGCGCACCAGCTGGCCCGCCTTAACTCTTATCCCACCGGCCGACAGGAAGGTTTCAATATCCATTTCCCCGGTGCTGATCGCCACGGTGCGCCAGCGTTTCAGCTCCCGGTTGCCTCCCTCTTTGGCTCCCTGCAGCTTTCCCGCACCGTTAAACAGGGTGTAAGCAGACGTGGCAACATCTTTGGCGCTGCTGCCCTGCCCTACCTCATCAAGCGGTAACAGGCTATCGTTATGCGCCTCCGCCTCGTTGGCGATGCCAAGCGCAGTACCGTACCAGGTCAGCCGCAACGCATCCGGCTCTCCCCACAAGCTGCTCGCAATATTGGCGGTGGTGGTCTTACCGGCGCTCGACTGTTCAAACAAATGGACGCCGAAACCATCAGCACCCACCAGCCCAATAAGCGGTGCAGATAACGCCGCGGCCACGCCCAACATCATGGAAGGGTTACCGCCGGCCAGACGGGCGACTGAATCCCGCCAGCTGGCAGCCGTACCAGCAACGGCATAACCGGAAGATGCCGCGCTGCGACCGTTAAAAAGAATGGGCGTCTCTGGATCACCAATTACTTCACCATCAGGCATGATATATGCACCATGATGCCATCCAGTGGTATGGGTGATAATCCACTCATGACCCGCTCCGCACTGCTGCAGCCAGTCTGCCAGAATCGCCCTGAATGTGCTTTTCGTCGTCACGTTCACTCCGCCAGCCTTGAGAGAGCGCCAGCCATCACGCTCTCCGATATCAGCACAAGGGATCGCTCTGGTAATATCTTCGTGACCGCGCGGAGAGCGCCAGCGCAAAACAAGATAGCGTTCAGCCCCGTCACTGCCGGAACCAACCACCTCAAGCGGTGAGCACAGCCACGTTTCATTATTGATGATCTCGCCGCTATCCTTGTCCACCTTTGGCGTAATCCAGTACAGACCATCGTGGCGGCTATCGACGCGTGGCTTTAGTTCATCGCTAGGGGTTGGCTTAGACTCCCGTTTCTTCACTGGCAGATCGACCACCGTGCTTTCCCTCCGTTCCGCTTGTTCACGCAGTCGACTCAGATAATCGTGCCAGTCCTCAGGCTGGCGATCGGGAATACCTTTATACAATTTGGCATCCTGTACACCTGCCAGCGCCAGCTTTTCACCAATAGCGTTAATCTGTATCGGTTCAATATCTCCGGCCAGATATACGCGGGCACTCCGTCGCCCTTTATCGACAATATTCAGGTTTGCCAGCTCAGCCAGCTGTTTTGGTCCCAGGTAGATAGGAGGGGTTGTATCCTCTGCAACCTGTTTACCCAGGCCTTCCTCCCATCCTTTTGCATGCGCATATGCATCTGCTCCCGCAAAAATAATCGCCTCAGTAAATTTTTCCCTGGGAAGATGTTTAAGGTTCGGTGCATTTTTCACTTAGGGACCCCTCCGCTCATCTGGAATTTACCTAACAACGGGTGATACCAGTACGCCGATCCGTATTTACGTTTAGCGCTACGCAACACCTGCCTGGCCACTTCTCTGAATTTCTCTTCCGGCGCAACAAAGCCACCCGCTTTTAACTTCACCATCATCACGCCAGTATTTTTCGCCAGCTCTTCCGCCTTTTTGGTGGAAATACCAAACTCAGCGGCCAGAGTAGATACCGGCGCCATACCAGGGGGTATTTCTCCCCCCTGGCTGTCAGTCAGTGATTTAACCTGCTGCTCAAGGAACAGCACCTTTTCAGTCAGCAGGTCTATACGCCTTTCAAGCGATTCGTTTAACTCTGCCGGGTTATGCATGGCCTACCTCCGGCAATTCTTGATCAAGCATGAAGGAAGCGAGCTCACACGAAATATCGTAAGAAAGCTCAACCAGCTGCTGTCTTTCATGCTCCTGCATAGCGTTCTCTGAAATCACCATAAGCAGCGTTGAAAGCTGTAAAGTTCGCGATTTCGCCTTCTTCGGGGTCAATATTTCGAGCCTAGACATTTCGCACCTCCCCAAGGCATAAATCGGTATTTACCGACTTTTTCGGGAGCAGATATAAATTACTCACGATTTGCCCTCCCTAAAGTCACGCATAACATAATCATGTAGCGCACTTTCTGCCTCGCTCATGGCTTCCGGTACGCCATTTAACAATGTCATGACCGAACCTAAGGAAGGTGCGAATAAGCAGGTCATTTCTTCCCAAGCTGACTCGCTGATTAAAATTTCGCGGATCTGGGCCGATTTTTTTCCCGCAAACACATCGAATCAGCCTATTTAGGCTATTTTTTCCACCATTTCTGGCGTTATTTCCGGTTTTTACTGAGATCTCTCCCACTGACGTATCATTTGGTCCACCCGAAACAGGTTGGCCAGGGTGAATAACATCGCCAGTTGGTTATCGTTTTTCAGCAGCCCCTTGTATCTGGCTTTCACGAAGCCGAACTGCCGCTTGATGATGCGAAACGGGTGCTCCACCCTGGCACGGATGCTGGCTTTCATGTATTCGATGTTGATGGCCG
>OGJK01002590.1_pt1 | contig 13730 bp, 14 predicted proteins | sample 1571961 | NCBI WGS metagenome assembly OGJK01 (sample SAMEA2582120, study PRJEB24529) | metagenome | biome: Human gut stool | place: China | collected 2011 | reverse complement strand
TGCCACATGGTGCGTGCTTCCCGTTCGGCCTCTTTTTTCATATCGTCCACGGTGATGGTGTCCTTTTTGCGCAGAATTTGCGCCATATTAGCGCATACGCAAGTACTATACAACAGAATTTGCAGAAATTCCACCGCCATACTTGATTTTTTTCGCGGGATTGGTTATAATCATGCGTGCGTTCGTGAAACGCATTCATGGATAGGTATCGAAGTGGTCATAACGGCCCTGACTCGAAATCAGGTAGTCGCGCAAGCGGCTCGTGGGTTCGAATCCCACCCTATCCGCCAGAAAGTTCCGCCGCGCTCCCAGCAGGAGTGCGGCGGATTTTTTCTATCTAGCCGCGTGGACGATCTACTGTTATTTTTGTAAAGATGACAGGTATTTTCGATAATATCTGACAAACATTGTAACTGTTGCGGTACATGCCAGTGTATCTGTAATCGGCTCTGAAAGGTAAACGGCAACGACCGGGTCCGGCAATATAAGAGGCAGCAAAAGAATCAGTGGTACTAATAAAAATACTTTACGCACAAGCGCAAGAAACAGGGATGTTTTTGCGTTTTCCAAAGCCACAAACATGATGAAGCTTGGCTGCTATCTGTTCATGGCAATTGTCGGTCTCATTGGGTTTATGAATCTGGCAAACACCATGATCATCAATATCACCACGAAGAAGCAGGAATACGGTGTGCTGCAAGCGGTAGGCATGACCAATAAGCAGTTGAATCTGAGCTTACAAATACAGGGCTTGATTTTTACGGTTGGCACCATCTGCGTCGCACTTGCTGCCGGTCTGCCCCTTGGCTATGCACTGTTTTCCTATGCGAAGCATAATGGGATTTTTGGAATGAACGTTTATCACGTTCCTCTTATCCCGATTCTTGTTATGATTCTTCTGGTTGGTATTCTACAAATTGTGCTTTCCTGTGTTTTAAGCAGTAATCTGAAAAAGGAAACGCTGGTAGAAAGAATAAGGTATCAGGGATAGCAAGTAATATGTAATGAACTAGGTCTTAACGAAGAGGAGAAATAGATAACTTCCATTTGAGGAGGTGAACACTTTGGATATTGAGAAAACCAAATCATATTACAATCAAATAAGAAGTGAAGATTTATGTGATTGTGATTATTGTAGAAACAATATTCATGAAGTCAAAGCAGCTTATCCTACCTCTTTTATAGACACTCCATAACCGTGAGTTCCATAACGTAAATTGCAGATTCTGTGGTGCAATTCACAGTGTAAATTGGGCAAATATAAGCGTCCTCTCACAAGTCATCCATAACGTGAATGAAAGAAAAACGGTATAAACAAATATTATTTTCTTTGTGAGCTATGGAGATAGGATTCTAACAATCTTGGGAAGCACTGCTTCTCAAGATTGTTGCTCAGAAGCCTATCGGAATGTCCAGCGAACAGAAACATAATATTTCGTTTATACCGTTTTTCTTTTCATAAACCTATAAAACCACGACTTGCGAGAGGACGCTTATATCTGCCCTTCAAGCCCTAAGAAAGCACCGCAGAATCTGCAACACTACGCAAATTAAACTCCGATTATGCAGACAGCGCGTTTTTCTTGACCTGAGCCAAAGCCTTTGCAACAGGTGGCAGACTGATCACGATCAAAGTAGCGATCGCTTCCGGTACGATATAAGTTGCATTGTAAGTTAAAGAGTACACAATGGCAGGTGTTCCTTCCGGGGCATATGCACCGAAGAATACGACACCGGAGATCACTGCAAATACATAACGTCCAAACACGGCAACGATATAACCAATCTGCAGTCCGTGTTTTTTATTTGCAAAAAATCCGGCGAGCCCTAAAGCACCAAATGCCAGAGGGTAGTCTAAAATCATCTGTGGAACGGTATAGAAAATTGGCTCCATAACAAACTGAACAAGACCGTAGGCAACGGCAGTCATAAGACCAACATAAGGACCGTACCAGTAACCGATCAGTGCGATAAACAACATGCTGAATAAAGTAACGGAACCGCCCATTGGCAGATTCGCAAACTTAATCATGGAGCATACTACTGCAAGCGCAATCGCAACGGCAGAGTAGACAAGCTGTTTTGTGGTGAGAATTGTTTTTTTCTCTGCATTTCTGTGGCGGATCACTGCTGCGACAACAACGAGAAGTGCGATAATGACTACTACAACTGCGATTCCAGGTGCAGTAAGACGTACAGAGCCATCATCCCAGGCTCCGATCGTGGTAGTAAAAAATTCTTTCATAAAATAAAATCCTCCTTGCGTTTCAGATCTTTTGCGCCAGGAGGAAAAAACTCTATATTCTATCGTCTGATGAGAAATATCATAAAAGCTTCCTTACGCCGGTATTACCCGGTTCAAGTAATAAGGGTTGATGAAAAATCATCTCTCAGCGTTGGAATGTCTGGCAAATGCAGCATTTTTTGCGCCCCTAGCGTTTTTGATTCTGTTATAAATACTGTTAAGGTCTATGATGCCTTAACGAGTATCAATATAGCAAGATGCAGCGGGAAAGTCAACCTGAAATTTTCATAAAAGTTCTTGAAATCACAAAGACTCACAAAGATCACAAAGATTCCAACAATTTGTGGGCAAAGCAAAAGCCGCAGAACAAAATCTGCGACTTTCTTTTCAGATATAAAGATCGATATTACTTCCAAGATATGGTGTGACGGAATTTTCCATCATCTGAACCATGCCGGCACCTAATGCCTGTGTCATATCTAAAGATTTTCCGAGCATTGCAACTCCGATATCTTCCTGTAATGTAACAGGGCTTGTGGAAGAACCGATGTCATATGCAGAAACCGTACTTAATGCTGCGTCTAAACCTGTAATATCCATAAATCCTACCTCACTTTCATTTCCAATTTTTGCATATAAAATGCAATCATTCATGACTCATTGAAGCACTTTTAATATAGCACAGATCGGTCGTTCTGTATATAGAAAAGAAAAATGTTACTGTTCACGCAGCAGTAAAACACTTGCTGTTTTGCTGCGTAAGAAAGTGATTCAGAAAAATCCTCTTGACAAATAAAACAGAAATGCATATACTTTGCCTATCAAATAGTTTGACAATCAAATAATTAGAAAGCCAAACAAACCAATATGAAAAACAACAGGCGAAAGCCAGGAAAGAATGAGGAAAAGCAAAATGTTAGAAAAGATGAAACCGATTATTGCAGAACAGTTAAATGTAAATGAGGCAGAGATCAAGCCGGAAACAAAATTCAAAGACGATCTGGGCGCAGATTCCTTAGATTTATTTGAAATGGTGATGGCTCTGGAAGAGGAGTTCGGAATCGAGATCCCATCAGAGGATCTTGAAAAGATTGTAACAGTCAACGATATTATGGGCTATCTCAAAGAAAAAGGTGTGGAAGCTTAAGACCATTTACAAATATTCAAAGAGAGGCAGGAAACAATGAAAACGAGAATTACGGATTTGCTTGGCTGTCAGTATCCTGTGATCCAGGGCGGAATGGCATGGGTTGCAGAGTATCATCTTGCAGCGGCAGTTTCAGAGGCAGGAGGAATCGGACTGATCGGTGCAGCCAGTGCTCCGCCGGAAGTAGTCAGAGAACAGATCAGAAAAACAAAAGAATTGACGGATAAACCATTTGGAGTCAATGTGATGCTTTTGAATCCAAATGCTCCGGAAGTCGCAAAAGTGGTCGTGGAAGAGGGCGTAAAAATTGTGACGACAGGAGCCGGAAATCCGGGAAAATTCATGGAGATGTGGAAACAGGCAGGCGTCACCGTAATTCCGGTTGTAGCAAGTGTTGCGATGGCAAAAATGATGGAACGCGCAGGGGCAGATGCCGTGGTCGCAGAGGGGATGGAGTCCGGCGGACACATTGGTTCACAGACCACGATGACGCTGGTACCGCAGGTTGTGGATGCAGTGACCATCCCGGTCATTGCCGCCGGAGGCATTGCGGACGGCAGAGGAATGGCGGCAGCCATGATGCTGGGAGCGGAAGGTGTGCAGATGGGAACAAGGTTTGTGGTCGCAAAAGAATCGATCGTACACCAGAATTATAAGGAACGCATTATCAAAGCAAAAGACATCGATTCCGAAGTGACAGGTATGAGTACTGGACATCCGATCCGGGTACTGCGAAACCAGATGACAAGAGATTATCTGAAATTAGAAAAGGAAGGTGCCTCTTTTGAGGAGTTAGAGCAGTTGACACTCGGCTCTCTGCGTAAAGCGGTGATCGAAGGGGATGCAGTTCATGGAAGTCTGATGGCAGGACAGAGCGCCGGGCTTGTGAAAAAAGAGCAGACCTGTCAGGAGATCATAGAGGAAGTTGTCACAGATGCCAGAGCGCTGCTTGCAGGAAGAAAATGACCTGACAGGCGCAGATTTGAAGATTTGAGAAAGGTGTGGTTATCAGGATGGGAAAGACAGTATTTATGTTTCCGGGACAGGGATCCCAATATATTGGCATGGGAAAAGAATTTTACGAACAGATCCCTATTTGTAAAGAAGTGTACGATCTTGCTTCAGAGGTGACTGGATTGGATATCCCGGCACTGTGTTTTGAGGAGAACGAAAAAATAAATATCACAGAGTACACGCAGATCTGTATGCTGGCTACGGAAGCTGCAATTTATATGGCGTTGGAACAGAACGGTTATCAGCCGGATGTCACAGCCGGATTGAGTCTTGGTGAGTATGGTGCGTTGATCGCATCCGGAGTCATGACTGCTGAGGAAGCATTTGAACTGGTGCGGAAAAGAGGCATTTTTATGCAGGAAGCTGTCCCGGCCGGTGGAGCAATGGCAGCAGTGCTGGGACTGGATGCAGCGGCAATTGAGCAGATCTGCAGAGATACAGCAGAGCAGACAGGGAGCGAGGTTTCCATAGCCAATTACAACTGCCCTGGACAGATCGTTATTTCCGGTCAGGAGGAAGCAGTGCATCTGGCAGGAGAAACATGTAAGGCGTCTGGGGCAAAACGCGTTGTTCCATTGAAAGTCAGCGGCCCGTTTCATTCGAAAATGCTGCAGGGTGCAGGAGAAAAGTTAAAAGAAGAATTAAAAAAAGTAGAGATCAGTGATTCATTTGTTCCTTATATTGCAAATGTAACGGCAGACTATGTCACAAAAAAAGAGGAAGTGAAACCATTGCTTGCCAGTCAGGTATCTTCTTCTGTGCGCTGGCAGCAGACCATAGAACGGCTGCTTGCAGATGGTGCGGATGAATTTGTAGAGATCGGACCGGGAAGAACATTGAGTGGATTTGTGAAAAAAGTGAACCGGGATGTAAAAGTGAGCAGCATTGATAAAATGGAAGATTTTATTCAGTTTATCGGAAGTCATGTGGAGGCAGGAGCATGTTAACAGATTCTTTGAAAAATAAAGTGGCACTTATCACAGGAGCTGGCCGCGGAATCGGAAAAGAGATTGCAAAGACACTGGCATCATGTGGAGCGTTTGTCATTGTCAATTATAACAGTTCGCCGGAAGCAGCAGAACAGACTGTAAAAGAAATCATAAAACAGGGTGGAATGGCAGCACCTGTACAATGTGATGTTTCTGATTTTGATGCCTGCGGAAAAATGATGGAAATGATCATAAACAACTATGGACACCTGGATATTCTGGTCAATAATGCAGGAATCACAAGAGATGGACTGATCATGAAAATGAGTGAGGAAGATTTTGACAGGGTCCTTGATACGAATCTGAAAGGTGCATTCCATACGATCCGCCATGCTTCGCGTTATTTCCTGAAACAGAAATCCGGTAAGATCATTAACATTTCTTCTGTTTCCGGTGTCATGGGGAATGCAGGACAGGCAAATTACAGTGCAAGCAAAGCCGGAGTGATCGGTCTTACCAAAAGTGTGGCAAGGGAGCTTGCGTCGAGAGGAATCACATGCAATGCAGTGGCACCCGGATTGATCGAGACAGAGATGACAGAGGCGATGCCGGAGGCTGCCAGGGAAGCGGTAAAAAAACAGATTCCGCTTCAGCGGACAGGGCAGGTGTCAGATGTGGCCGGTGTGGCTGCATTTTTAGCATCGGATCTGGCAGATTATATCACCGGACAGGTGATCTCCGTGGACGGCGGCATGCACATGTAAAGAATATATATCATGAGGAGAACAATATGGCAAAAAGACGCGTAGTGGTAACGGGAATGGGAGCAGTCACACCGATCGGACTGAGTGTGGATGAATTCTGGCAGAATGTAAAAGCACAGAAAACCGGGTTTTCTGAAATTACAAAATTCGACACCACTAATTATAAATGTAAGCTTGCAGCAGAAGTAAAAGAGTTTGATGCAAAAAATTATATGGATGCAAAAGAAGCAAGGCGCATGGAACTATTCAGCCAGTATGCCGTGGCGGCAGCGAAGGAGGCAATTGAGGATGCCGGGCTTGAAATGGATCAGGAAGATCCGTATATGGCAGGCTGTGCCATTGGAAGCGGCGTGGGAAGCCTTCAGGCGATCGAGCGCGAACATACAAGGCTGACAGAAAAAGGACCGGGGAGAGTGGGACCTTTATTCGTTCCCATGATGATCTCCAATATGGCAGCAGGAAATGTTTCCATTCATTTTGGATTAAAAGGAAAAAGTATCAATGTTGTGACAGCCTGTGCCACAGGAACGAATACGATCGGTGAGGCATTCCGTGCCATTCAGTATGGTGAGGCAGACATTATGGTTTCCGGGGGAACCGAGGGAAGTATCTGTCCGACTGCAATCGCTGGTTTTACGTCACTCACCGCACTCACAGCAGAAACCGATCCGGAGAGATGTTCCATTCCGTTTGATAAAGAACGCAGCGGCTTTGTCATGGGAGAGGGCGCAGCGGTGGTCGTGTTAGAGGAATTAGAGCATGCAAAACGCCGTGGCGCAAAGATATATGCAGAGGTTGTGGGTTATGGCTGTTCTTCGGATGCGTATCATATCACATCTCCGGCAGAAGATGGCAGCGGCGCAGCAAGAGCTATGTTAAATGCCGTTCAGGATGCAGGGATCACAGTGGATGAGGTCAATTACATCAATGCACATGGAACATCCACGCACCATAACGATCTCTTTGAGACGCGTGCGATCAAACTTGCATTTGGGGCGCATGCCGGTGAAATGAAGGTCAATTCCACAAAATCCATGGTCGGACATATGCTGGGAGCTGCCGGAGCGATCGAGTTTATCACTTGTGTGAAAGAGATTGAGGAAGACTATATTCATGCCACAGTTGGCTATAAAGTGCCGGATGAGGAACTGGATCTCGATTATTGCAAAGAACCGGTTTCGATGGAGGTGCAGTATGCACTGAGCAATTCCCTTGGATTTGGCGGTCATAATGCAAGTATTCTATTAAAAAAATATACCATTGTATCTGACAAAGATATCAATGGCTGCAGATAAGGAGGCAGCGATGTCAGTATTAAACATCAGTCAGATCATGGAAATCCTGCCACACAGACAGCCAATGCTGCTCATTGATTCGGTAGAGGAAATTGAGTATGGTGTCCGTGCAGTGGCGAAGAAATGCGTAAGTTTCAATGAACCTTTTTTTGCAGGACATTTTCCGGAAGAACCGGTGATGCCAGGGGTGCTGATCGTGGAGGCACTGGCGCAGACCGGTGCGGTCGCAATCCTTGGAAAAGATGAAAACCGTGGAAAAACAGCTTATTTTGCGTCCATCAATTCTGCAAAATTTAAAAGAAAAGTAGTTCCCGGAGATATTCTCACGCTGGAGACGGAAATTATAAAAGTAAAAGGACCGATCGGGGTGGGAAAAGCGACGGCAAAAGTCGGAGATGAAATTGCATGCATTGCAGAACTCACCTTTGCAGTTGAGTAACAGAATAGAAAGGCATTACATAGAAGCTGTAACAGAAAGGAAATATTATGCCAGCAATTTTGAGAAGAAGAAAGCTGATATCCATAAAACCTGAACGAAAAAATGCAGTAACTTACCGCAAAGAGGAAGTGCAGGCGGAAGTTATGACACCACCACCGGCAGCGGATCAGCAGAAAATACCGGGAAGTACAGTGGTCTGCCCCGCATGTAAGAGAGAAGTGAACAAGGCGGAAGTGGAAAAGAATAAGTATGTCTGCTATGAGTGTGGAAGCTATTTCCGCGTGCGGACTAAAAACAGGATCCGCATGGTGGCAGATGCAGGAACCTTTGAACCATGGTTTGAATATCTGGAATCAGAAAATCCACTGGATTTTCCGGAATATACCCAGAAGGTGGAGGCAGCCAGGGAAAAGACTGGACTGCATGAGGCAGTGACCATCGGACGATGCAAAATATATGGGGAAGAGACAGTTCTTGGAATCTGTGATGCAAGATTCCTGATGAGCAGCATGGGACATGTGGTCGGAGAAAAAATTGCGCTCGGTGTGGAACGGGCGACAGATTTAAAGCTTCCGGTTATTTTGTTCTGCTGCTCTGGTGGGGCGAGAATGCAGGAAGGTATTATTTCCCTGATGCAGATGGCAAAGACTTCCGCAGCTTTAAAAAGACATTCGGACGCAGGACTTTTGTATGTGCCGGTATTGATAGATCCGACGACCGGAGGTGTGACCGCAAGTTTTGCAATGCTTGGAGATATTATCCTGGCAGAGCCGGGCGCATTGATCGGTTTTGCAGGTCCCCGCGTGATCGAGCAGACGATTGGACAAAAACTTCCGGAGGGATTTCAACGTGCGGAATTTCAGTTAGAGCATGGATTTGTGGATGCCATTGTTGAACGGAAAGATCTGAAAATAACCTTAAACCGTATTTTAAAAATGCATCACAGCAGGGAAGGATTTGCTGATTTTGATCCATTGCGCATGGATGATAACTACGAGCCGACAGAGTTAATGCGGGAGCGCGCGGCAAGGGCAAAAGGGCTGACGCCGTGGGAAAAGGTAAAAGCCGCAAGGAAAGTAGACAGACCTTCTGCTACTGATTATATGGAAAATATTTTTGATGAATTTATGGAGTTCCATGGTGACAGATACTTTCGGGATGATCCGGCAATCGTAGGTGGAGTCGCATATCTCGACGGCCAGCCTGTGACCGTGATCGGAATCCAGAAAGGAAAAGATTTTAAGGACTGCATGAAGCACAATTATGGAATGCCGTCGCCGGAAGGATACCGGAAAGCGATACGTCTGATGAAACAGGCAGAAAAATTCGGACGCCCGGTGATCACATTTGTAAACACAGCGGGAGCATACTGTGGAATGGAGGCAGAGGAACGTGGGCAGGGGGAAGCGATCGCCCGGAATCTCTATGAGATGTCAGCATTAAAAGTGCCGGTTCTCTGCATCATGATCGGGGAAGGCGGAAGCGGCGGAGCGCTTGCCTTAGCAGTCGGAAATGAAGTATGGATGATGGAAAATGCAACCTATTGTGTGCTTTCGCCGGAAGGATTTGCATCCATTTTGTGGAAAGACGGAAAACGTGCAAAAGAGGCAAGTGAGATTATGAAAATCACGGCCATGGATTTAAAATCGCTGGGTGTCATTGAACAGATCATCCCGGAATATGGTGTGGCAGACGCAAAAGCCTGTGAATCAATCTCACGCTATCTGAAAGGAAATATAAAAAAATTTCTTGAGAAACAAAATGGCAAGACAGGAGAACAGTTTGCGTCCGAGCGCTATGCGAGATTCCGGAAATTTTAGCAAAATCACAGAGGCTATGTGCACAGAGAGTACGAACCGTTTTGTGACCGGACAGAGAAGAGAGGAATATTATGAAGGTAAAAATAACAGGAACGGGAAGCTGCCTTCCGAAGCTTCGCGTGACAAATGATGATCTTGGTCAGATCATGGAAACATCGGACGAATGGATCCGGTCGAGAACCGGGATTATTGCCAGACATATTGCGGTAGAGGAGACAACCACCGGCATGTCCACAGAAGCAGCAGACAAGGCGTTGAAAAATGCAGAAATTTCAGCGGAAGATGTGGATATCATCATTGCGGCAACTGTTTCTGCAGATAAACATCTTCCGGGACTTGCCTGTGAGGTGCAGAAAAATATCGGTGCAGAAAATGCAGTTGCGTTCGACATCAATGCAGCGTGTTCCGGTTTTCTTTTTGCACTAGATACTGCGGCGCTGTATTTGGAACATGGCGGATATCAGCATGCGCTTGTGATTGGAGCGGAAACGCTGTCGAAAATGATGGACTGGACGGACCGGAGCACCTGCATCCTCTTCGGCGACGGCGCGGCCGCCGCCGTGGTGGAGTGCCGGGAGGGCTGGCCCTCCATCGGGGCCGTGCTGGGCAGCCGGGGGGACGACGTTCTCCTGCGTCTGCCGGGCCTTGGCCGGGGAGAGCCAAACGTCCTCTCCATGGAGGGGACGCAGGTGTTCAAATTCGCCGTGGAGACCGTTCCCGCCTGCATGGACGCCACGCTGAAAAAAGCTGGACTGACCCCGGCGGACATCGACTTCTTCGTGTTCCATCAGGCCAACGCCCGCATCATTGACCTGGCGGTGCGGAAATATCGCATTCCGCCGGAAAAATACTACAAAAACATCGACCGTTACGGCAACACCGCCGCTGCCAGCGTCCCGCTGGTCCTCAGCGAGCTGGTGGAGCAGGGCCGCGTGGGTCCCGGCAGCCGCCTGCTGCTGACCGCCTTTGGCGGCGGTCTTACCTGGGGCGGCGCGGTGCTGGAAATGGCGTGAAATTGAGGAGTACACTATGAAAAAACTCAACGAGCTGCTGGGGACGGAGTTCCCCATTATCCAGGGCGGCATGGCCAACATCGCCACAGGCGAATTTGCCGCCGCCTGCTCTAACGCGGGGGCCTTGGGCGTCATCGCCACCGGCGGGATGCTGGAGGCGGACCTGCTGCGCCAGCAGATCCGCATCTGCAAGAGCCTGACGGACAAGCCCTTCGGCGTGAACCTGATGCTGATGAACCCCTGCGCCGACGAAATGGCCCAGATCATCATAGAGGAGGGCGTTCAGGTGGTGACCACCGGGGCGGGCAGTCCCGGCAAGTACATCCCCGCGTGGAAAGAGGCCGGGATCAAGGTGCTGCCCGTGGTGGCGGCCTCCATCCTTGCCAAGCGGCTGGTAAATCAGGGAGCCGACGCCATCATCGCCGAGGGCATGGAGTCCGGCGGCCATGTGGGGGAAATGACCACCATGGCGCTGGTGCCGCAGGTCATCGACACGGTGGACGTCCCCGTCATCGCCGCCGGCGGCATTGCCGACGGACGGCAGGCGGCAGCGGCCTTCGCGCTGGGGGCCTGCGGCATTCAGGTGGGCACCTGCCTGCTGACAAGCCTCGAGTGCCCCATCCACGAAAACTACAAGCTGGCCCTTCTGAAGGCCAAGGACAGCGACACCACCGTGACGGGCCGCTCCATCGGCGGGCCGGTGCGGGTGCTGAAAAACAAAATGGCCCGGGAGTATCTCGCTCTGGAAAAGCGTGGAGCCACGCTGGAGGAGCTGGAACACGTCACCCTCGGCGGTCTCCGCCGCGCGGTGTTCGAGGGAGACATGGAGCGGGGCAGCGTCATGGCCGGTCAGGTGGCCGGTATGCTCCATGAGATCAAGCCCCTGCGCCAGATCTTCGAGGAGCTGTACACCGGCAGTCAGGCCGTTTTGAAGGCCACGGAGGCAGCATGGCAGTAACGATCCGGGGAAAGACCCTCCCCCTCCCCATTTTGCAGGGGGGCATGGGCGTGGGCATCAGTCTGGACGGCCTTGCCGGGGCGGTAGCCGCCTGCGGCGGCATGGGGACCCTCTCCACCGCCGTCTGCGGTTTTCAGGAGCCGGATTTCGCCAAGCGACCCTTTGAAGCCAACCTCCGGGCGCTGGACCGGCAGGTCCGCCATGCCAAGGTTTTGGCCCACGGCGCAGGGCTCATCGCCGTCAACGCCATGGTCGCCACCACCCAGTATGCTGACAGCGTCCGCACCGCTCTCCGGGCGGGGGCTGACGCCATCGTCTGCGGTGCGGGACTGCCCAAGGATCTCCCCGCGCTGGCCTCCGAAGTTTCCGACAGCGACGCCGCCATTGCCCCCATCGTCAGCAGCGGCCGGGCGGCGGGGCTGCTGTGCAAGCTGTGGGACCGGCACTATGGCCGCATCCCCGACTTTTTGATCTTGGAGGGACCGGAGGCCGGGGGGCATTTGGGCTTCTCCCGGCAGGATCTGGACGCGCCCCCCTCCCTTTCCGACCTTTTGCGGGAGGTCCTGACCGCCATCGCCCCCTTCCGGGACAAGGCAGGCCGGGACATTCCGGTTTTCGTGGCCGGCGGCGTGAAAAACGGCGCAGACATGGCCCGCTACATGAAGGAGGGCGCTGCTGGGGCGCAGTTCGCCACCCGGTTCATCGCCACGGAGGAGTGCGACGCCTCCGAGGGCTACAAGCAGCGGCTCTTAGCGGCAAAGGCCGACGACATCACCCTGGTGAAAAGCCCCGTGGGGATGCCGGGACGGGCGCTGCGCAGTCCCCTGATCCGGCGGGTAGAGGCCGGCACCCAGCCGCCTCCGGAGCGGTGCGTGAAGTGCATCGTCACCTGCGACGGCAAAAACGCCCCCTACTGTATCTCCCGGGCCCTCATCGCCGCCCGGAACGGAGACTGGGAAAACGGCCTGTTTTTCTGCGGAGCCGCCGGCGGCGAGGTGAACACCCTCTCCACCGTGCCGGAGCAGATGGCTCAGATCATGGACGAATGGAGAGCTGCACAATGAAGTTAGGATTTTTATACGCGGGACAGGGCAGCCAGCACCCCGGCATGGGCGCTGACCTGTATGAGCGCTTCCCCACCTTCCGCGCCGTGCTGGACAGCGCCGCCGAGCAGGTGAATTTCAATTTGAAGGAAGTCTCCTTCACCGATGCGAAGGGCGTTCTGAATCAGACCCGCTATACCCAGCCCTGCATGGTGGCCTTCGCCGCGGGCATGACCGCGCTGCTGGCGGAGCGGGGCATCGTCCCCGCCGCTGCCGCCGGACTGTCTCTGGGCGAGTATTCCGCCCTCCACGCCGCCGGGGTCTTTGACGCCGACACCGCCGTGGAGCTGGTGGCCTTCCGTGGCAAAGTCATGGAGGAAGCCGCAGCCGGACGGCCCTCTGCCATGGTAGCGGTGCTGGGGCTGGACCGGGCGGCCTTGCAGGAGGCCTGTGACGAGGCTTCCGCCCACGGCTGCGTGGTCATCGCCAACTACAACTGCCCCGGCCAGCTGGTCCTCGGCGGCGAGAAGGCCGCCGTGGAGACCGCGGCGGCTCTGGCAAAGGAAAAAGGCGCCCGCCGCTGTCTGCCGCTGAAGGTCAGCGGCCCCTTCCACACCCCCCTCATGGCCCCCGCCGGAGACGCGCTGGCGGAGCGGTTCCGCACCGTGGAGTTCCGGGAGCCGCAAATTCCCGTGATCTTCAACTGTCTGGGTGCGGAGCGTCCCGATGGCGCTGCCATCCCGGAGCTGCTGGTGCGGCAGGGGCAGAGCAGCGTTTACATGGAAGATACGCTCCACCGCCTCGGTGAGCTGGGCGTAGACCATATTCTGGAAGTTGGCCCGGGCAGTGCTCTGGCTGGCTTTGTGAAAAAGACCCTGCCCGGCGTGGTCTGCGCTTCGGTGGAGACCCCGGAGCAGCTGAACGCCGCACTGACAGCATGGAAGGAAGAGCTATGAGCGAAGAAACGATCATCCGCACCGCCGTTGTTACTGGCGGAAGCCGGGGCATTGGCCGGGCTGTGTGCATCCAGCTGGCAAAGCAGGGCTGCAATGTGGTGGTGAAC
>OGJK01002586.1_pt1 | contig 13759 bp, 13 predicted proteins | sample 1571961 | NCBI WGS metagenome assembly OGJK01 (sample SAMEA2582120, study PRJEB24529) | metagenome | biome: Human gut stool | place: China | collected 2011 | reverse complement strand
GGCTACGAAAAAGGTCAGGAAAGTGAACTTGGTGCAGTGAACGTAATGACAGGTGTATACACTGGTCGTTCCCCTAAAGATAAATTTATCGTTATGGATGAGAACTCCAAAGATACAGTTTGGTGGACATCTGACGAATATAAAAATGACAATCACCCGGCTACTCAGGAAGCATGGGCTGCTGTAAAAGATCTTGCAATTAAAGAGCTCTCCAATAAGAGACTTTTCGTTGTAGATGCATTCTGCGGAGCTAATAAAGATACTCGTATGGCAATCCGTTTTATCGTTGAAGTTGCATGGCAGGCACACTTCGTAACAAATATGTTCATCAAGCCTACAGCAGAAGAGCTTGAGAACTTCGAGCCAGATTTCGTTGTTTACAATGCTTCCAAGGCAAAGGTTGAGAACTACAAAGAACTCGGACTTAACTCTGAGACAGCCGTAATGTTCAACATCACAAGCAAAGAGCAGGTTATCGTAAATACATGGTATGGCGGAGAAATGAAGAAAGGTATGTTCTCCATGATGAACTACTTCCTTCCACTGAAGGGAATGGCTTCCATGCACTGCTCAGCTAATACAGACCTGAACGGTGAAAATACAGCAATCTTCTTTGGTCTTTCAGGAACAGGTAAGACAACACTTTCCACAGATCCTAAGAGACTCCTCATCGGTGATGACGAGCATGGCTGGGATGACAACGGAGTATTCAACTTTGAAGGTGGATGCTATGCTAAGGTTATCAACCTTGACAAAGAATCCGAGCCGGACATCTACAATGCGATCGTTCGTGACGCTCTTCTTGAGAACGTTACACTTGACGAGAACGGAAAGATCGACTTTGCCGACAAGAGCGTAACAGAGAACACTCGTGTATCTTACCCGATCAACCACATTAAGAACATCGTTCGTCCAGTATCTTCTGCACCGGCAGCTAAGAATGTAATCTTCCTGTCTGCAGACGCTTTCGGAGTACTTCCTCCGGTATCTATCCTGACAGAGGATCAGACACAGTACTACTTCCTGTCTGGATTTACAGCAAAACTTGCTGGTACAGAGCGTGGAATCACAGAGCCTACACCAACATTCTCAGCTTGCTTCGGACAGGCATTCCTTGAGCTGCATCCTACAAAATATGCAGAGGAACTTGTTAAGAAGATGAATGTAAGCGGAGCTAAGGCTTACCTCGTTAACACAGGATGGAACGGAACAGGAAAGCGTATCTCCATTAAAGATACTCGTGGAATCATCGACGCAATCCTGAACGGAGCTATCAACAATGCTCCTACAAAGACAATCCCATACTTCAACTTTGAAGTACCTACAGAGCTTGAGGGTGTTGATACAGGAATCCTTGATCCTCGCGACACATACGCTGATGCTTCTGAGTGGGATGTTAAGGCAAAAGATCTTGCTGAGAGATTTATCAAGAACTTCGCTAAATACGAAGGAAATGAAGCTGGTAAAGCACTTGTTGCTGCTGGTCCTCAGTTATAAGAATCTGGCAATAGCCTGAAATGATTCTGATCTTCCATTTTATGGATGAATAGAATATAATACGCGTAAAAGCTATGGAAATGAAAATGAGATAACCTCTCAAAATTTCATTTTCCATAGCTTTTTTAGTTTCGCTAATCAAAAGGTATTGACTTTTCTACGTAAGATGATATCATAATGATATCAAATAAATTCTTTTTATATTAAGGAGGGGTTTTTATGGAAGAAAAAATCTTAACAACCAAAAAAAATGGTATGGCAGTCCTGCTGCTTACCTCTCTGCTTTATCTTGCAGCGGTTGCAGTCTGTGTCCTGTCATCTGTCTCTATGAGCAATGACATCACACCACTCAATATAACCGGACTGGTTCTCAGCATTATCTGGTTAGCTCTTGGATGGATTCCTTTTGCCGGACTGAAAGTATTAAAGCCACAGGAAGCACTTGTCCTCACTCTTTTTGGAAAGTATATCGGCTCTCTGAAAGATTCAGGATTTTATTTTGTAAATCCATTCTCTATCGGAGTCAATCCTGCTGCAAAGACAAAATTAAACCAGAGCGGTGATGTAGACAATCACTCTAAAAAAGATACTTCTATCGCAAGCCTCTTAGGCAGCAATAGTCTTTCCCTTTCAGAGGAATCTTCTAACAAGAAAATTTCTTTGAAGATCATGACTCTGAATAATTCACGACAGAAGATCAACGACTGCCTTGGTAATCCAATCGAGATCGGAATTGCTGTTACGTGGCGTGTTGTGGATACTGCAAAAGCAGTATTCAATGTAGATAATTATAAGGAATATCTTTCTCTCCAGTGCGACGGTGCTTTACGCAATATCGTACGGCTCTATCCTTATGACACAGCCCCTGATATCGATACAACCGGAGACGGGCAGGCAGACGAAGGAAGCCTTCGCGGCTCCAGTGAGATCGTAGCGGCAAGAATCCGTGATGAGATTCAGAAAAAAGTAGCCGATGCAGGACTTGAGATTATTGAAGCCCGCATCACTTACCTTGCTTATTCCCCGGAAATCGCTGCCGTAATGCTTCAGCGTCAACAGGCATCTGCGATCATTGATGCAAGAAAGATGATCGTTGACGGTGCTGTCGGAATGGTTGAAATGGCTTTAGACCAGTTAAATGAAAAGGGTGTAGTAGAACTGGATGAAGAACGAAAAGCTGCAATGGTATCCAATCTGCTCGTTGTTCTCTGCGGCAACCACGACACCCAGCCGATCATTAATTCAGGAAGTCTTTATTAATTTTTATGGCTGAAAAGGATAATAAGAAAAAGCAGATTCCGCTTCGGCTCTCTGCCCAGCTTTATAATGCCATTGCAGCCTGGGCGGAAGATGATTTTCGTTCCGTCAATGGACAGATTGAATATCTGTTGACCGAATGTGTCCGCCAGCGGAAAAAGAATGGGAAATATGTATCCGAACACTTAGATGAACCGATAGAACTGGATATCAAATAATCGGCTTAAATCCAGCCGATTATGAATCTAACTGATTATAAGCACTCCCGGATGTCTGACAGCATCCGGGAGTGCTTATAATTTCTCTTATTTACAGACTTTTCTTCATCGTCTCTTTCTTCCAATTACTCTTTTTTCTTCTGTACATCCACCAAAAAAACTCTCCAGTTCCATCGGTTCTACCGGCTCAAATTTCAGTCTGGATGTATTAACCGCTTTCTCCCCTTTACTGACTGCCAGTGTAATATGAGGAATTTTTATCTGTTCTGACATTTTCTGCAGCACCGGATCTTCACATTCCAATTTTACCTTAAGTCCTTCATTTCTCCCATCATTTCCATATCCGGTAATCCATACCCTGACCGCTGTTCCGAAAAGAGACTCCTCTACCTTGTCCGGCTTATAGGAAAACGTAATATGCGGGATTTCAATCTGCTGTTCCAAAGGATTTTTTCTATATTTTTTTACTTTTTTATAAAAATCTTCCGTAGCAAAAAAGCAGCCGATATAATGATATTTCTCCCACATAAAAAACTCTCCTTTACCTCTCTTTTCTCTTATTCTTTCAGTTTTTCTTTTTTTGAAACGAATAAACTTTTCAAAACTCCGGCCGCAGTCAGAAAAATAAGCAATATGCAGACTCCCTGGACACCATGTACTACTGCCGGACCAAACTTCAATGTTCCTCCTAAAAAGGAAGCTGAAAAATCAAAGCTGTCAATCAGAGCCGAAAAGACACTCAGGATCGAAAGAAATAACAAAGATCGATTCAGCTTTGCCTCTCTGCTTTTCTGTTCTTCCTCCGTTTCTCTTTTTCTTTCCTCGGTCAATGCACGTATTGGCTCATTGATATCTTCATACATATCTTTTAATGCAAATACATCTGTCATCCTGTCATACAGTCTTTGATACTGTGCTACTTCTGTCACACACGAAAACACAAAATCTGCCTCAAATTCATAAAGCCTTCTTCTATATTCTTCCAGAGTTTCCAGGGTATTATACCTTCCCACTCCAATTTCTGTCAGAAACATATACAGTACATACTTTTGATGCAGCAGTAAAATATACATATACAGATATTGATAATTAAAATTCCTGTAAAATGTCGTTCTGATGAATGTTCCTCTCCCCATTTCAGGACAGGTAATACAGACTGCCGCCTCCTGGGATACTCCCCAGATCATATCGTGCGAAGACTGATATATTTCTTTTTTCTCTCGCTCCTGATCTTCTGTATATAAGAACCCCTCGCTATAGCAATACCTTAGAAAAAAGAGGTCTTCTCGATAATCTTCTTTTTTCTCCATTTCAAGATAACTCAGAACATTTGCCCGCTCAGTGGAAGGATTCGCATAATAAAAATAATCAAATGTACCGATTTCTTCTACTTCTCGCATCAGCTTTTCTGCGATTTTCAAAAATGTAATCTCATTGGGATTCTGATCAGAAAAAATCTTCTCTCTTCCGACCTTTTTCAGATAATACTCTGCCGAAGCAATATAGTTGGGATCATTTTTCTCAAACTGTACCTGAAATACCATAATACATACAGAAGTACTGAAACAATAGAGCTGGATTCCGATTAATTGAAACCTGAAGCTGATCTCTGTCCCCTGAAACGGGTGCTTTTTGGTCGAAAACCAGTCTTTCAATCCTGAAAAATCTTCTCTTTTTCTGCCATTCCATTCATAATGAAAGCACAGACACTGCTCCGGTTTGCGGCTGTCCAGCTTATCTGCAACATACTTCATCATATAAATGATCTCATCATGCACCAGATCCCATGAATCACTTTCATCCAGCATCCGGGTCAAATCTTTAAACCGTTCGTATTTTTCATACTTAAACGGAACAAAAAAATAACTGGTATTTTTCATATATTCCATATTTTTTCCATTCCTCTGCTTTTCACTTTTGTCTACTCTTTTTTTACTTTACCTGCACTTTAGAAAATTTTCGATCCATGCCCGGTTCGATGGATAATATAAATGAGGATATCCCGCAAAAAGACCCGGTTCTGCATGAATACAGCTCCAGCTTCTTTTTCCATCCGGTTTCACAGCCATACAGTCTTCTCCATTTTCTGTGCTGTCCCAGTAATGAAATTCATGTCCACGCAGGCTTGTTCCCTCCGGCAGCCACTCCTTTTTACAGGTTTCACTCATCGGAATCACATTAACATAACCGAATCTGACAAGCTTTCCTGTAGGATATGAAATTCCCCTGATCCGACCAACCATTGACCATTCTTTGCCTTCCCGATCTCTTATTTTTTCGTGAAGATACATAAATCCTCCACATTCTGCCAGGCAGGGAATCTGTTTCTCCAATGCCGCTCTTACTGACATCAACATACTTCTATTTTCCGATAACTGCTGTGCATACAACTCGGGATACCCACCTCCGAAGATCATTCCCTCTATTCCATCTGGAAGCTGCTTATCCCGCAATGGACTAAAATAGATCAGCTCACACCCCATCGACTCCAGGATTTCCAGATTTTCTTTATAATAAAAGCAGAACGCTTCATCTCTTGCAACTGCAATCCGCTTTTTTCTCTTCTCTCCACTTTCAACCTGATCAGCAGAAAAGGATGATTTTAGAAAACAGGCATCCCTCTGCTGCCACTTCAGTTCTTCCTGCTGCCATTTCAGTTCTTCTGCTCTTTCTGCGATTTCTCTGATCCCTTCCAGATCCAACGTCTCGTTTGCAATCTCTCCTGCCTGTTGCATCTGTAATTTCAATCCCTGTAATTCCTGCGGTGTCACCAGCCCCAAATGCCTGCTCTCAAGCACGAATGGATCTGCCTTCGGCAAATACCCCACAATTTTGATCTCACTGTGGTTCATCCTCTGTAAAGTCTGTTCCAGCATCTGCTTCAGTCTTGGATAGAGCATACCGGATATCTGATTTAAAATGACTCCGCAAATCCTGCTTTCCGGTACATATTCCGTCATTCCTTTCAGTACTGCCGCCAGCGTCATTGCCGCTCCACGTGCATTCACAACTAAAATAACCGGAAACTTCAGCACAGAAGCAATCTCATAAGAACTTCCCCTGACTGTATCCAGACCCATTCCATCATAATATCCCATAACGCCTTCCGCTATCACAAGGTCTGCTCCCTCCGTATGCCGGATAAAATTCTTTGTCAGTTCTTCTGCATCTGAAAAGAACAGATCCAGATTTTCAGAATCGACTCCCAGCACCTCCCTGTGGAACATTGGATCAATATAATCCGGTCCGCATTTACAGCTCCTTATATTCAGTCCCTGCTGCACATAAGCAGACATCATACCGCAGGCCGCTGCCGTCTTTCCACTGTTACTTGACACTGCTGCCAGTAAGATCCTCGGTATTTTTTTCATGTTTCTGTCGCTCTCCTTTCAGACCGGATAATATAAACCGGATTCTGACCTGTCATCATATGATAATCTCCGAGGATTCTGGAACGTGCTGCAGACAACTGAGTCACCTGAATTTCTTTTAAAAGACCATCTTTTGAAAGTTCCATCACCTCTCCAAGTGTTTCCAGTGAAATTGCATTCAATACAATCTTCACTTCCGGATTTGCAGCCGTCACCTTCTCTATGATCTGACGCAGATTTCCTGAACTTCCTCCTATAAATACATGCGTTGGCATTTCCAGGCCTTCCAGTACCTCAGGTGCATTTCCCTCAATAATCCTGATTCCATCCACACGGAATTTTTTTCTGTTCTGCCGGATCAGTTCCACTCCTTCCGGATTCTTTTCAATCGCATAGACTTTTATTTTTTCTCCTGACAATGCTATTTCCACTGAAACTGATCCGGTTCCCGCCCCTATATCATAGACAACAGCATCTTCTGTCAGTTCCATTTGTGCAACACTCACTGCCCGGATTTCTGCTTTCGTCATCGGTACTTTTCCACGTAGAAACTCTTCGTCCTTTCTATGCGGTCCTGTCGCCTTAGATGGAACTGGATTTTCAACCATCACTGCTGTTAATCCCTCAAAATCCTCCTCCTGAAAATCAGAAAGTACACCAGATCTTACGCATTCATCTGCATAAGAAAGATTTGTTCCGATATGGATCTTTACTTCATTCATCTCATACTCAAGCATTCTTTTATAAAACACTTTTCCGGCATCCGTTCCTCCAAGCAGAAGAAAGGTTTTTTCTCTTTTATCAATCGTCTGTATAAAATTTTCATTTTTTCCGTGAAGACTGATGATTGCTGCATCCTCCCATGCAATCCCGATTTTTGCACTCAGATATACAATCGAAGAAATTCCCGGAACCAGTATTACCTCATCTGCAAAACCTTCCAGTACCTTTTCCAGCTTTTTTGCTCCACTGAAAAATCCAATATCCCCTGAAAGAAGAATCCCTATTTTCCAATCCTCCTTTTCCGCTTTTATAATCTCTGCAATCTGCTCTGGACGGTATTCCACCATCATCTTTTTCTTCTCCTGCATCTCACCAGGAAGAATCCGCTTTGCACATTCCAGCATCCGCTTTGCACCGATCAGGCAGTCTGCCTGATCAATCACTTCTTTTGCCCGGGCGGTCAACATTTCCGGCATTCCCATTCCAATTCCTGTCAAAAATATCTTTCTTCTTTTTTCTCCGCTGTTCTCTCTGTTCTTATCTACTCTCATGCCTCGCTCTTCCCTGTGCTTTTTTCATTCCTTTTTGCTCATGATCTTTTTCTCATGCCTTTTCTTTTTTCATCTCTCTATATCCACGGGGAGTTACCATTTTTCCATTTAACTCCATCGTCTTTTCAGTTCCGATATAAACTGTAGTAAACATATCAACTGCCGTTTCCCTTAATATTTCCAACGGCAATATCTGATAAGTTTCCCCTTCTCTTCCGATATTTTTCACAAACCCACAGATTGTATCAGGGCGACGGTATTTCAGAAAAATATCACATGCTTTTTGCAGATAGTCTGCTCTTTTTTTACTGGATGGATTATAAAGACAGATTACAAATCCTGCTTTTGCCGCAGCCTCCAGACGTTCTTCAATCTGTTCCCACGGTGTCAGCAGATCGCTCAGACTGATCACCGCAAAATCATGCATCAGCGGTGCTCCCAATACTGCTGCTCCTCCGGTAGCCGCTGTAATTCCCGGAATAATCTCAATTTTTATCTCAGGATACCCTCTTCCCACTTCATAAATCAGCCCTGCCATTCCATACACTCCGGCATCTCCACTGCACACCATTGCAACATCCTGTCCTTTCACAGCTTCTTCAAATGCCATCTGACAGCGTTTCACTTCCTGCTTCATAGGTGTACTCAGGAACTTCTTTTCCGGGTACTGCTCTCTGACCAGATCAATATATACCGTATATCCAAGGATCACAGGACACGCCTCCAGTATCTTCTCCGCTCTGACCGTCATCTGTTCTCCTGCTCCCGGTCCAAGACCAACCACATAAACTGTACTCATACTTCTTTTCCTTTCCTGAATTCCGTCGTAAATGCCGGATCATACAATTTTGATCTTTCATATTCTGTGTTCAGTATATTTCCAACTACGATCAGTGCAGTCTTGGTGACCTTTTCTCTCTCTGCAGTTTCTGCCAGTGTTCCAACTGTACAGTGCATTACTTTTTCTTCCGGCCAGGTCGCTTTATACACGATCGCCGCCGGAGTTTCTTCCTGATATCCGCCTGCAACCAGTTCTTCTGACAGCTTCTCTAACATACCGGTACTTAAGAATAATACCATGGTCGCCTGATGTGCCGCGAAACTTCGGATTGATTCTTTTTCCGGTACAGGTGTTCTTCCTGCCATCCTTGTAATAACCACTGACTGGGAAATACCGGGCAGAGTGTATTCTGCTTTCAATGCTGCTGCCGCCCCACAAAAAGAACTGACTCCCGGACAGTCTTCAAATGGAATCTTCCGTCTGTCCAGTTCATCCATCTGTTCTTTGATTGCACCATACAGACAGGGATCTCCCGTATGCAGACGCACGACCTTTTTCCCCGAACTCTCTCCTTTGATCATGACCTCCATTACTTCTTCCAGTGTCATCTCTGCACTGTTATAAATCTCACACTCTTCTCTGCACATCTTCAGCAATGCCGGATTCACAAGTGAACCTGCATAGATCACAACGTCCGCTTCTTTCAGTTTATTCTGCCCTCTTACAGTAATCAGATCTTCTGCTCCCGGTCCCGCTCCGACAAATGTAATCATTCTTTTTCCTCCTTCATAATCAGCAATGTATAATAGCCGGCTTCTTCAGGGATACACTCCGCCCCCTGATAAACCGCTTCATTCTCCATTCCACAATTTTCTATCATAACGACCTTTTCTGTCCGGCCCTGTAATCTTCTTTTTAATTCAGGCAATTTTCTTCCTGCTTTCATTAATATCTTCGTCCCTGAAAGTTCCAGAGCTTTCCCAATCTCATAAGAAGCCGGAATAATATGAATCTGTTCCTCTTTCTCTGCCAGTGAATCATTGATTCTCGATGCAGCCGCACAAAAAGAGGGAATTCCGGGAACCATTTCCGCTTCATAACCCATTTTCAAAATCCGTTTATGAAGATACATATAAGTTGAATAAACGGAAGGATCACCAAGCGTAAGAAAAACCAGCTTCTTACCCTCTTCCAGCAATTCACAAACCTTATCTGCATCCATATCATGAATTTTTTTCAACTGGTCTTTTTCTTTTATCATCGGCACAGGTAAATACATTTTTAATTTTTCTTTTACCTGGGGAACTGCCTTTTTTACAATCTGATAAGCGACACATCTATTTTGATAATTGTTCAGTCCGTCCTCTTCTCTTTCATTCTCTCCTGAAAATACCGGTACTTCCAGACCTCTGTCTGACACCGGAAGAACAACTACATCACTTTCCCTGATCCTCCGGACCGCTTTCAATGTCAGAAGTTCCGGGTCTCCCGGACCGACCCCTACACCTGTCAGTTTCCCTTTCGTCATTTCCGCTTCCTTTCATTTTGAATCTGCTCCAGTAATTGTTCTGCATTCGGAGTTTTTCCCAGGATTCCATCCTCATTTGAGAACATGATTGCACCGATCTCAAATTCTCCCCCGGCTCTTCCCGATAAATAGAAATCAATCCGATCCATCACGCTTACCATAACCGGTTCTAATATTCCAAGCTGCCGGATGATTTTCAGGGCTTCTGTCGTATTCAGGCATTGCATGATCCTGCATACACTTTCCCGGTCTGCTCCCTGCATGGCTGCATGAACTGCCAGCACTTCCATCCGGCAGTCCGCCTGCCGTGAATGTGTATTCATTACACCTGCCGCCAGCTTGACCCATTTTCCTACATGACCAATAAGAAGGATTCCCTTCATACCAAGCAATCTTGCATCTTCAATAGCCTCTCCCACATAATTACTGCACTTTACGGTAAGCTCTGCATCCAGTTCTAACTGCTCTGTCAGAAAATCCATTCCATAATTTCCCGGAACAATATAACACCTCTCATACCCACTGCTCCGAATCATTTTCATTTCCAGATAAATTGTATCCGTCAGTGCCTTTTCACTCATAGGCTCTACGATCCCACTTGTTCCAAGAACCGAAATCCCGCCTCTGATACCAAGTCTCGGATTGAACGTCTTTTTCGCTGCATCTACTCCCTCCGGAATAGAAATTTCAACAGAAAGTTCTCCCTGATATTCCTTTTGCAGACAAATTTCCTGAACCGCATCAAAAATCATTTTTCTCGGAATCTGGTTAATTGCTGCCTGTCCTACTTTCTGCTCCAGTCCTGGATGCGTGATCCGTCCAACACCAACTCCTCCTTCCAGGCTCAGATTTCCTTCATAAAATGCAGTATCTGTTGTCTGTCGTTCCTTTTTTACTCTTGCAAAAACCAGTAATCCATTGGTCACATCCGGATCATCTCCGCTATATTTCCTTATGGCACACTCCACGAATTTTTCTGTCTGCCGAATTTTCTCTACATCCAGATAAAGTTCTATTCCCTTTGGAGTCATCAGCTTTACCTGCTGGATTGTCTCTCCTGAAAGCAGCATATAAGTTGCCGCCTTTGCTGCTGCAGCAGCACAACTTCCTGTTGTAAATCCCATTCTCAGTCCGGATTTTGTCCTTCCAATCTCATACACCACTTTCTCACCGCCTTTTCAATCTTTCAGTACCTTCTCAGTATTTCATAATGCTTTTTCAGTATTCAATCCCTTTCCTTGCATAGATTCCCCGGTCAAACGGATGCTTTCTTTTTTTGATCTCCGATACATAATCTGCCAGTTCAATCAGCCGCATGTCCGGATTTCTCCCGGTTAATACAATTTCCATCCTTTCCGGTTTTTCTTTCAGAAAGGTAATCGCATCCTCATTTGGAATCAACCCATAATTGTATGCTGCCATAAATTCGTCCATAACAAGTACATCATATTCTTCTTTCCTTGCCTTAACCAAAATTTCTTTCCAAAGGCGAAAATACATCTCGGACATTTCTTTCTTTCCCTGTTCTGAAAGAGTTTTATAAAAGCCAAATGATTTCTTGAGATGAATCACTTCAATCCCGCTGATCTGATCCAGAATTTTCAATTCTCCCGAATCTTCCGTCTTTAAAAATCGCGTAAACAGGACCTTCATTCCATTCCCTGCTGCCCGCACTGCCAATCCGATCGCCGCTGAAGTTTTCCCTTTTCCATCGCCACAATAAATATGAATCAATCCCTTTTCCATCCACTTTTTACTCCTGTTCTTTCTTTCCAAAGTTACTTTCTATAAAATGGCAGACTTCCTGAACACTCCTTCCTCTCTCCTGTGGTCTCCCGATCACGATCAGTACAGCTCCTGCCTTTTTTGCTGCTTTCAGCTTTTCCTCAAATCCACCGGCTTTTCCGGATTCCTTCGTGACAAAATATCTTGCACGGGTCTGATGAAGCAATGCAAGATTCATTTCTTCCGAAAACGGTCCCTGCATAGCAATCAGATGCTTACCTTCAAACCCAAGCCTCACGCTTTCTTCCATCGCTGCTTTTGTCGATAACACCCTCGCAAAGCATCTTTCCTGATAATTTCCGATCTTTGTATATTCTTTCAATTCTTTGCTCCCGGTCGTAATCAGAATCTTTCCTTCTGTCGTACTTAAAAACTCGGCTGCCTCTCTGACAGATTCAAAAACTCTCACCTGCTCCTGACCTGCCAGATCTTCACTGGAAGTTTCCATCTTCCGCAGGCACCTGATATAGCCGGTCTGCGTCTCTTTGCAGGCATTCACGATATTTTCCGTGACAATTTTTGCAAATGGATGGGTCGCATCAACAACACAATCAATTTTTTTCTCTGTCAGGAATGTCTTTATTTCCTCCTCATTCATCCGCCCTGCAAGGATTATAATATCCGAGAGCTGCTCCTCCTGTAGAAGACTCTTTCCATATTCTGTGGCAGTACTTACATAGCATGCGATTCTTTTTTTCGATAAATATTCAGCCAGCATCCGCCCTTCTGTCGTTCCTGCAAAAAGTAATAATTTCCGTTCTTTTTCTCTCATTTTCCTTTTTCTTTCCTCCTTCAGAAACGGATTCTGACTGGTTCTTCCACCAGTGCAACTGTCATTTTTTCTTTTCTGCATTTTGGACAGATCAGTTTTCCATCTGGTACATAAGTTCTCACCGCACGTTCGCATACATTATCCACTCCCGTAACCTTTTTCACAAAATCCGATGAATCTGATACACTTCTAATTTTCATCAACTCATCTGCATTATAAGTTACAAAAGGAATTTTATATTTTTCTGACAGTTGCAAAAGTCCGGTTTCTTCCTTTTTCAGATCAATACTGGCAAGTCCACAGAGCTGCTCCATCTCTAATCCATATTCCTTCAATACTTCCTTAAGCCCCTGTTCCAGCACTTCCTCGGATATGCCTTTTCTGCATCCAATCCCGGCTGCAATATTACGGGTTCTCAGCAAAAGGAACCCCTCTTTTTCTGCATCCGGATTTTTCATTTTCCCCGGCTCTTCCGCTTTCTCCATTCTCTTCTTTCTGAAACTTTCCAGCTTCACCTTATACGGATATGGTTCCCATACTTCCTGGGATCTACAGATAATAAGCTCCTTTGGAATTTTTCCTTCTATTATAATATCCTGATCCTCGATCAGACATGCTATTTTTTCTCCTTCAAGTACTGCTGCTGAAATTTCTTTTGCTTTCTTCCGATCCTTAAACAACAGATGATATTTTCTGGCAAAAACATCTACTGCAAATTTCTGCTGCACATCAGTCGCTGTCGTATGAACGACTTCTGCCTCTATCCACATACCGATCTGCTCTGCAAGCTCAACCGCACCGCCTATATGACCGGACAAGATCGGAATTACATACTTTCCCTTTTCATCCATGACAAGTACCGGTGAATCTGTAAACTTATCCTTTACAAAAGGTGCGATCCAACGGACAGCTATGCCAGCCGCCCCGATAAAAATAAATCCGCTCTTTCCCCAATTTTCTCTGATAAACTCCTGGCTTTTCTGTGGAAGTGGCAGGATTTCATTTTCTGCATACCTTTCCACTGAATAGCTTTCCACCGGAATCTCATTTCTTTTACAAAATTGGTTCAGTTTCCTGTTTAACTGCGTGCCTTCTCCTGTAAAACTAAAAATTATCATCTTGTCCATTTTAGCTGCTTTCTCTGAACTTTCTTCTATTCGACCTTGCTACTTTAATATTTTAGCATGAGAGAAATAAGTTGTAAATTTGTATTTGTTGGGGTGATACGCTTGTAAAGCAAAAGACTTCTTTATGGCGAAGCGGACGCGGAAAGCAG
>OGJK01002578.1_pt1 | contig 13794 bp, 12 predicted proteins | sample 1571961 | NCBI WGS metagenome assembly OGJK01 (sample SAMEA2582120, study PRJEB24529) | metagenome | biome: Human gut stool | place: China | collected 2011 | reverse complement strand
GTTGCATTTATCCCGGATCATGAAAGCACGGGGGTTATCACCTGTCGTGTTGATCGGTACCCGAACAGATAAAGATATTCTTCGGAAAGAAGAGTACGAAAAATATGCCACGGTATACTATACAACTGAAGACGGTTCCTTCGGGGAAAAAGGATATGTCACGCAACATTCCGTTTTGAAAGAAAAATTTGATCATATCTTTTGTTGTGGCCCGGAAGTGATGATGAAAGCGGTTGCAGGGTATGCGAATCAAAATAATATTAATTGTGAAGTATCTTTAGAAAACACAATGGCTTGTGGTATCGGAGCATGCCTCTGTTGTGTAACCGACACGAAAGAAGGTCATAAATGCGTGTGTACGGAAGGTCCTATTTTCAATATAAAAGATTTAAAATGGCAGATTTAAATATAAATATCAACGGCTTATCCCTGAAGAATCCCGTGTTAACAGCATCCGGAACCTTCGGATACGGGACTGAATTTCAGGATTTTATTGATTTAGAACGTTTGGGTGGATTTATCGTGAAAGGAACAACGTTAAAACATCGTGAAGGTAACCCTTACCCTCGGATGGCCGAAACTCCTTCCGGAATGTTGAATGCCGTGGGATTACAGAATAAAGGTGTAGACTATTTCATAGAGCATATTTATCCGACGATAAAAGACATAAATAGTAATATACTGGTGAATGTATCCGGTTCAACTATCGCCGATTACGTTGCCACGGCAGAAAAAATAAACGCGTTGGATCATATCCCGGCCATCGAATTGAATATTTCCTGTCCTAACGTGAAAGAAGGTGGTATGGCTTTCGGAACAAGTTGTGTTTCAGCTTCTGAGGTGGTTAAGGAAGTTCGAAAAGTCTACAAGAAACACTTGATGGTCAAATTATCTCCTAATGTTACGAGTATACAGGAAATTGCCTTGGCTGTAGAAGGCGCGGGTGCAGATTCTGTATCACTTATCAATACCTTAATGGGGATGGCTGTTAATGTAAAAACTAGAAAACCTGTATTAAGTACGGTTACGGGGGGATTAAGTGGTCCTTGCGTGAAACCCGTGGCACTTCGTATGGTTTGGCAAGTTGCTAAAGTCGTGAAAATTCCTGTGGTTGGTTTGGGTGGAATAAGCTGTGCCAATGACGCGATCGAATTCTTATTGGCCGGGGCTTCTGCTATACAGATTGGTACCGCAAATTTTATTGATCCAACGGTAACAATAAAAGTGATCGATGGTATTAACAATTACTTAGATCTAAACGGTTTCAAGTCTGTTAAAGAAATTATCGGTTTGATATAAGATATCAAAAATAAAAGAGGATGAATCTCAACGTGTCGCTTCAAAATTGACTTTTGACATCATCCTCTTATTCTTTTTCATAATCCTCAAAACTACCATCTTCAAAAAATAATATAATCCGTTTTACTTTTTTGGTCTGTTTCGTGAAAGACTTTACGGAGGTTATCGGATTTTTAGTTTCTTCTGATTTTATATTTTTATCAGGAATAACAGAGGTATTTTGTTTTTCAATCGGTTCCATCTCAAATAATGTAGGCTCGGTTATCACCGGATCTTTTTCTTCTTGTACGGGAAAATTATCCATCGATCCGTTGCCTGTAATTAACCAAGTCAGATTGAGATCCGGAAATGTTTTCGCGATATTATTGATAATATCAAAACCGGGTTTATTCCTGCCTGCAAGAATATGGGAAATTGTAGAAGCATTTACTCCAATCATAGCTGCAAATTTCGTTGCAGTCAATCCCTTTTTCTCGATAATTTGATTCAAACGTTCTTGCATAAGCTTGTTATTTTGTAACTTTGAATATTACAAATGTAATTATTTGAATCGAGAAATCAAAATTACATTTATAATTACCACGAATTACAAATGTAATATGAAAATAATCATTACATATGTCTGGTCGTGTTCGATTCTTGTAACGTGGTTGTTTTCAATATAATCTATCGCGTTTATACATTCTTGTTGCATAACATGTATTCGTACACGTTATAAACTCTAACAATCAATTAATTACATGCAAATTGCTCAATAAGCTATCCTTGTATTTAAACTTCACATACACGCATCATACAATATGATTATCAATGCATTAAATTTTAAATTTAAATATAATTAACGTACACTACATCTAGAAATCACGATTACGGTTAAATTTTAGTTGAATATAAACATCATGTTAGAGGTAACTATCTATTGATGTTCAGTAATATATACTGGTTTGTTTATAATTGTTAACTAGTAAAACATCTTGAATTGCCTGACACTTGTAATAATGACATGTGTACTCTCCTCTCCTATATCCTCACTCTTGTATACATTACAAATGTAACAATCAAACACAACTCCATGCACTTTACAAATGTAATTTACCCCTGTTTTGTTATATTCAACAAAAACTCTACATTTGAGAAATAAAAAAATATAGTCATGAATATACCAGAGAAATTAATCGAATTAAGACGCATTATGGATCGAGAAAATATTGCGGCTTATATCATATCCGGAACAGATCCTCACAATAGCGAATATCTTCCCGCTCCATGGCAACAAAGGAAATGGATATCCGGTTTTACCGGATCATTTGGAACTGTCGTGGTGACGAAAGACGAAGCCGGATTGTGGACTGACACCCGTTATTTCATTCAAGCGGAGAAAGAATTAGCCGGTTCCGGGATAAAACTACATAAATTGCGAATTCCCGGGGCTGTAGATTATCCACAATGGTTAGCCGAGGTACTTGAATCTGGAGATAAAGTCGGAATTGATGGCTTTTGTATGTCTGTTAGTGATGTACGTAACCTAAAAAATGCATTAAGCCCTAAAAATATAACTATCCAGGAACAAATAGATTTGCTGGGAGAAATGTGGTTTGATCGTCCGGCCCTTCCCATGGAGAAAATAATTCGTTTGGAAGCAAAGTACGTCGGGGAATCAGCAGGAGAACGAATAGGTAAAATTCGTGAATTTATATGCGACAATCATGGTGATGCCATGTTATTCAGTTGTTTGGATGAAATTGCTTGGCTATATAACATTCGCTGTAATGATATTGCTTACAACCCGGTTGCCATATCTTACGCCATTGTAGAAAAAGACAAAGCCCATTTGTTTATTAAATTGGATAAAATTTCTCAAGAAATAGCACGACAATTGGCTACAGACGGGATTGAATTACATGATTACCATCATTTATTCCTTTTCTTGGATGAACAAAAGAAGGAAAACGTGTATTTGGCAGATACTAACACATGCAACTATGCTGTTTTTAATCACCTGTCGAAAAAATTTGAGGTACGTGAAGTCGAATCTCCTATCCCTTTGCTGAAGGCTGTAAAAAACCCGACGGAGTTGGAAGGATTCAGGTTAGCCTGCCGGAAAGATGGAGTTGCTTTGTCTAAATTTTATTATTGGCTGGAAAACAAATTATCACAACAGCCTGTAACGGAATTGGAAGCTGCAGAACAATTAACTCGGTTGCGTTCTCAAGATAAAGAATACGTGTCGGATAGCTTTGGGTGTATTTCAGCCTATGGTCCTAATGCGGCCCTACCGCACTATTCTGCAACCTCGGAACAACAATCGGAAATACATCCCAAAGGATTGTACCTCGTGGATTCCGGAGCCCAATACACGCATGGTACGACGGATATTACCCGTACGATGCCGTTGGGAGAGCTGACAGAATTGGAAAAAGAGGATTACACGCTTGTTTTAAAAGGCATGATAGATCTTAGTATGTTGTATTTTCCCAAAGGATCGAAAGGATGCAACATTGATATAGTTGCCAGGTTGCCATTGTATATGAATCTTAGAAATTTTGGACATGGAACAGGGCATGGCGTCGGCTATTTTCTCAATGTACATGAAGGACCGCAATCTATTCGTCCGGATTTGAAGAATCAAGAAATATTACCGGGTATGGTCACTTCCAACGAACCGGGATTGTATCGCGAAGGCTTGCATGGCATTCGTCACGAGAACTTGATCGTGTGTCAACCTAAGAGCGTGAATGAATTTGGTGAATTCTATCAATTTGAAACAATAACTCTTTGTTATTTCGATACTTCTGCTCTATTAACTAAACTTTTGAATCAAAATGAAATCGATTGGTTAAATGCTTACAACGAACGGGTTTATCAAGAAGTATCCCCTTATCTTGAAGAACAGGAAAAGATTTGGCTACGAAATAAAACAAAAGCAATTTGATAAGAATTAAGCAGGAGTTTGTTTCGAGATAAGTCACTATAAACGAATTACAGCCGTTTCCCCCACGTTTGAAACACGTGTGATGAAACGGCTATAATTTGTAAATTGAACGTTTGTTCATCTCTTATCTGGTACTATTTCTATAGTAAAACGAGATAAATTCTTAATTAATCCTTCGTAAAGACTGTATGCACATCGCTTTCTTGATAAAGAACTGGAAATGATGACGAAACAATTGCAGCAGCAATGGTTAGATAATAAGATCCTGCATCTAAAGTTGCAACTTTAGATGAATATTCACTTTCAAGTAATGTAATTGTTCTTTCGGATTTATCAAGTGCAGCATCTTTATAACTTGCAACAATAATAGCATTATCATAAAGAGTGGAAGATGATGATTTTTTTATCATTACGAAGTAGTCTGTTGCTCCTTCAACCTTGTTGAAAGTTGCCGTAATTTTAGCATCTTTAAACTCCACGTTTCCTTTTAATTTTGCCTTCATTTCTGTAGTGTTATTTATAACAGCTACTCCTTGTGCTGGCTCTTCCTCTTGATTATAGGCAGTAATTTGAAAGGTGCCGCTAGGAAGTTTATCCATGCTACTATTATATGAAAAGTTAGATAACCAGTAATACCCGCCAAAATTTTCTATTTGAGTCATCAAAATAGATTCTCCACCAGGAGCTTTTACGCTGCATTTCGTCATAGGTTCATTTGCTCCCGCATAAATGACAGGCGTAAATTTACTACGAATAGTTGTTGTTTCTTCTTCTCCAGGTACTTCACTAACAGATTGAATTACATATCCTGTACCTACAACTTGAAAATCTGGATCATCGCTATCCAAACAAGATGTCATTGCGAAAGCCGCAACCAATAAAATAACGTACTGTTTTAAATTTAAGATTGTCTTCATTTTAGTTGTTTTATAGTTTTAAATATTCCGTGATTATCACCACATATTTTCATTTCACACTGCGAAGATTCGCAAAAAAACAATACGATGCAAAAAAAAAGAGAGCTTTTTAGCTGATAATGATTTTTTTTCATTTTTTTCGCGTAGTGAACGCAACCATTTACAAAATAGCGCATCTAAGCAATAGTTATCAATGTGTAATTTGGACAAAATAGTAGACCGATGCAAGAAGGGAGACAGAAAAGCGGGAGAACAACTTTACCATATGTTCTCGGCTAAAATGTTTGCCGTATGCATCCAATACTCCAAATCACGCGAAGAAGCGGAAGATAATTTGCAAGATGGTTTTATTAAAGTATTGGAATCAATCAGTCAATACAAAGGGAAAGGCTCTTTTGAAGGTTGGATGAAACGTATTTTTATCAATACGGCCTTAGAGAAATTCAGAAAAAATCGATCCGTGCAAGTTGTCGAAGAAGTTCCGGAAGTGGTGGATGAAGATGATTTTGATAATGACGTGAGCATACCTCCCGAGGTGCTGTTCGAGTTTGTCAATCAATTACCGGAGAAATACCGACTAGTCTTCAATTTGTATGTCATGGAAGACATGCAACACAAGGAGATAGCAGCATTGTTGGGTATATCCGACGGTACGTCGAAATCTAACTTGGCTCGGGCGAAAGAAATTTTGAAAAGGAAGATAAATGCATATTTGAGAGATGAGTGAGAAGATTGAAAAATTATTTAAAAACGCTTTGGAACAAGCTTCCGTTGAACCTCCAGCGCGAGTGTGGGAAGGTATAAACTCCCATTTTGTGATGAAGCAAAAACGTCTAAGGCGAATTTACACGTATAGTGGTATTGCTGCTGCAGTAATATTGCTATTTGGTGTGGGATTTTTCATGCAAAGCAAACATGTGAATTTTTATACCCCTACACCTGTTGCCACTCTAAGCACCGATATGAACAATCAGGATAATAATAAGATACTAGCATTTACTTCTACCCCTTATTCAATACCAGAAATAAAGAAAAAAAGAGAAGAGTATACCGTAGAGCATCTTGCTCCGGTTCCAATTTCCATTTCCGCTTTAACCGGTTTGGAGAACGAGCAACCGGAAGGTGATTTAAAGAAAGCATCCGTTCGTGCAGGTTTTATCCCTTTGGTAAATCAAAATGCGATAGAAAACCAACGTAAATATACGGAACTTTTGGACGGGAAAAGTATAACCACGGTAAAGACTACCAATAAAGTAAAATCAGAAGATGCTAAAATGTTTACTGTAGGTGGATATGTCTCTCCCGGATATTCGTCCGGTAGCTATAAAACGAGTGGAACAAATGCCCGCTCCGCCCAGTATGAAAGTAGCCAGATGAGTGGTATTTTTAATGTAGGTGGAGGGTTGACTTTCGCTGTTAAACCAACAAAACGTATCTCAATAGAAACCGGTTTAGGATATTCCCGTATGGGACAAAAGACGGATGATGCACAAGTGTATGTGCCTCGTTCTGATATGGTGTCATATAATGCTAACACTCATGCCTATACCCCACTTGGTAGCGTAAAAAACAAAGCCAATGCGACCGTTTCTTCTCCCGAAACCTTTGTTTCGTTAAAAACAGAACAGGATGAAGACGGAAGTATCGAGCAGCAATTCGATGCTATTGAGATTCCTTTAATTTTCCGTTATCATTTGAATGATAATAGAGTAAAATTTAGTGTGTTAGGTGGGTTTGGTGCCAGTTTTATGGTACGTAACCATACTTACGTGAATTACAATGGGAAGAAAGAATTTATGGGAGAAGCCGAGGACATCAGAACGTTTAATATCAGTACGAATATCGGTTTCGGTATCGAGTATCCCCTTTCAAAATCAATCCACATAAAAGTGGAACCGGGATTCAAATATTATTTACAATCCTTGAGTAAGAGTGCAGAAATTGATTTTAAACCTTACTCGTTCACGTTCTCCACTGGAATCGGAATTAATTTCTAATTAATATTTACGATTTAATATCTCGCTGGAAATTATCGCTTGACGAATATCAAAATCAAAATGTTCGGTAATTGAATTATTTGGTTGCTCGTTAGACTCTTCATCATCTTTAAAGAGAACCACCTCTTTCTTAGTCCGTCCTCTTCTGGCTTGTTGCAGTTGTTCAAGCATGGCATAACGTTCTTCATCTGTTTTACCAAAATTATTCACGTTTCTCTCTCTCCCCGCTCTTTCTACAAGTTCATCGTTATTTGATATCGGAGCAAAAACAGGTTCCGGAGATGGGATTTCCGGTTCTTGTGAAATCACGACAATCTCATCATCCAAATCATCATGTTCTTCTTCCGGAAGATGAAATTCGGGAGGTGTATTTTTTGCTTTTTTCTCCTTGGAAGCCTTAAACCAGCCTATTGCACTCGCACCTAACGTCAACAGTAAGTAAACAATTAAATCAACACCTTTATCGCTCATAATATCAACAAATAAATTATTCCGAAACCTTTAATAATATCCAATTATTTATCAAATATACTGTTTTTTTGAACACGGGAAAGCAATCGCAAGAAAAATATTGCATGAAACGCTTTTTTATATAAAAAAATAATATTCTTTTTTTACCTTTGTCTGCAAGTAATATTACGTTTGGAACAATAAAAATTAAATATCCGGATGAGAACGAAAAGAGCATTAATCAGTGTATTTGACAAAAGTGGGATTGTTGATTTTGCTAAATCGCTAAATTCTATGGGTTGGGAAATTATTTCTACCGGGGGAACCTCTAAGAAATTGAAAGAAGAGGGACTACAGGTGAAAGATATTTCAGATTTAACCCAATTCCCAGAGTGTTTTGATGGAAGAGTGAAAACCCTTCACCCAAATGTAGAGGGAGGTATCTTAGCGATACGAGACAACGAGAAACATAAGCAACAGATGACCGAACTTGGGATAGAACCTATTGATATGGTCGTTTGTAATCTATATCCTTTTAAGGAAACCATTCTTAAAGCAGGAGTTTCACACGAAGAAATTATCGAGAATATCGATATTGGCGGGCCGACTATGATTCGTGCCGCAGCGAAGAATTATCCTTTCGTGACGGTGATTACAGATCCGAAAGATTACACAAAAGTAATCGAGGAAATTCAAGCTCATGGGGATACTTCACTTGAAACCAAAGAGCTATTAGCTGCTAAAGTATTTATTCATACTGCACATTATGATGCTCTAATAGCCAACTATTTCTCTAAACGATTAAATATTCAATCACCGAAGACCTTGACCTTAACGTTCGAAAAGAAACAAGATCTTCGTTATGGAGAGAATCCACACCAGTCAGCCACTTTCTATACCCAAATTCAGGAGACAGAGGGCACGTTAACCGGGGCAGTTCAGTTACATGGAAAAGAATTATCTTACAATAATATCGGTGACACCGACGGGGCTTTAGAAACCTTGAAAGAGTTTGAAGAACCGACGGTTGTTGCTGCAAAACACGCAAATCCTTGTGGTGTTGGTAGTGCTGCGACTCTTGCAGAGGCCTTCAAAAAAGCTTACGAGGCTGATCCTGTTTCTATTTTTGGTGGAATCATTGCGGTAAACCGGGAAGTAGACAAGGCAACGGCAGAAGTCATGTCCCCTATTTTCCTGGAAGTGATTGTAGCTCCTTCTTTCTCAGAAGAAGCTTTGACTATTCTTACCAAAAAGAAGAATCTGAGATTATTACAGGTATCTAATATTAGTAAGAGAGATTATACTTCACCCAAAGCAAAAACAGTATTGGGAGGTCTGTTGATTCAAGATATGGACCAACAATTACTTGACGGTGAGTTGAAATACGTCACCAATCGTCGTCCTTCGGAAAAAGAACTAGAAGACTTGTTGTTTGCATGGAAAGTTGTCAAGCATACTAAATCTAATGCAATTGCGATTGCAAAAGACAAATGTACCACGGGAGTTGGTCCAGGACAAGTAAGCAGAATCTGGGCATTGGAAAATGCCATTCGTCAAGGCGGGGAGAGAATTAAGGATAGCGTGATGGCATCGGATGCCTTCTTCCCTTTCGCTGATTGTGTTGAGGCTGCTCACAAAGCTGGCATCACCGCAATCATTCAACCGGGCGGATCTATCCATGATCAGGATTCGATTGATGCGGCCAACAAGTATAATATTGCGATGATTTTTACTGGAATGAGACACTTCAAACATTAATTGATTATGGGTTTGTTTTCTTTTTTAACACAAGATATAGCGATCGACTTGGGTACGGCGAATACGATCATCATCATGAATGACAAGATGGTTGTAAACGAGCCATCCATTGTTGCCGTCGATAAAAAAACAGAGAAGGTAATTGCTATTGGTGAAAGAGCTCGCCAGATGCAGGGTAAGACGCACGAGTATATAAAGACCATTCGCCCGTTGAGAGACGGTGTGATTGCGGACTTTAATGCGGCCGAACAGATGATTCGGGGTATGATCAAGATGGCAAACGGAAAGAGCAAGTTTTTCTCTCCTTCTTTGCGTATCGTGGTTTGTATACCTTCCGGAAGTACGGAGGTTGAACTACGTGCCGTACGTGACTCTGCCGAACACGCCGGAGGACGTGATGTTTATATGATTTACGAGCCGATGGCAGCCGCTTTGGGTATCGGCTTGGACGTGGAAGCTCCAGAGGGTAACATGATCGTGGATATAGGTGGTGGTACCACGGAGATCGCCGTGATCTCTTTGGGAGGTATCGTTACCAACAAGTCTATCCGTATTGCCGGTGATGACTTGACGGATGATATTCAAGAATACATGAGACATCAACACAATATCAAGATTGGAGAACGTACAGCAGAAGAAATTAAAATTCATGTTGGTTCTGCTTTGTCCGAACTGGATGAGCCTCCTGCAGATTTCGTGGTGCAAGGACCGAATCAGATGACCTCTCTTCCGGTTGAAGTACCTGTTTCCTATCAAGAGATAGCTCATTGTATCGAGAAATCCATTTCTAAGATTGAAATTGCAATCCTAGCCGCTTTGGAACAGACTCCTCCCGAGCTGTATGCAGACATTGTGAACAAAGGAATATATTTGGCTGGTGGTGGTGCATTGTTGCGCGGGTTGGATAAACGTTTGACCGACAAGCTAAACATTCCATTCCATATTGCTGAAGATCCATTGCGAGCCGTGGCCAGAGGTACGGGAATTGTACTAAAGAACGTAGACAGGTTCTCATTCCTTATAAGATAGTGATGTGAAAGAGATTATAAAACTGATATTAAAATATCATTTTACTATTATTTTTATATTACTGGAAATCGTAAGTTTCTCTCTGATTATTCGTCATAACGAATATCAGAGAGCAATTTTCTCTGAAAGTGCTTCTACTCTATTCGGGAATATCTCGTCAACGATCACGAGTATAAAAGATTATTTTCGTTTAAAAGAGATGAACGAATCTTTGGCAAATGAAAATATCCTGCTGAAAAATCGTTTGGAAAAGTATGAGTTTTTACGAGATACGATTATCCATGGTACGGTTGTGCAAGATAGTATACCTGTTTACGAGTATATCGGGGCAAAACAGGTCAATGCGACATATAACCGGACGAAAAATTACATTACTTTAAATCAAGGACGAAAAAACGGTCTTCAGAAAGAAATGGCCGTTTGTACACCTGAAGGGATCGTGGGACTTATTCAAGATTTAAGTGATCATTTTGCCGTAGTCATCCCCTTGATCAACGTGGATTCCCGAATTTCAGCCAAAATAAAAAAGAATAACTATTACGGTTCTTTGCAATGGGATGGTAATGATTATGCTTATTCTTATCTGAATGATATTCCCTATCACGTGGAAGTAAATGCCGGGGACACGATTGTTACTTCCGGTCTCTCAAAAATCTTTCCAGAAGGAATTGTCGTGGGATATGTGGAATCTGTTGATAAGGAAACTGCGAACTTCTTAAAGATAAAGGTCAAACTAGCCGTTGATTTCAAACGCATAAACCATGTTTATGTCATATTGAATAACAAGAAAAATGAGCAAACAAGTTTAGAAGCCATAAACTATCATGAATAATATAAACTATTTCATTCATTTGTTGATACTTTCTTTATTACAGATTGTAATCGTGGATAATATTCACCTTGGCTCCTATTTCTATTTGAATATTTATATTCTGGCTCTTTACATTTTACCTTATAAGATGAAAGGTATACCATTACTGTTATTCGGGTTCTTTTTAGGTTTAATCATGGATTTGGCAGATAACACAGTCGGTATTCATGCTGCGGCATCTACTTTCATCGCTTATATTCGTCCCCGGTTATTGCAATTGACCTCTACCCGGGAAGAAATAGACGACACGCATGGAGGGCAAGGTCTGACGGATGTCAGGTGGTTTCTGAAATACACGTTTGTTTCCACGCTGTTATTCAACGTGGTATTGATTTTGACAGAAGCCTTTACTTTTAACGATATTCTGATCTCGATTATCCGGATTATTTTAAGTACCTTTATCTCAATGTTGTTCATGCTACTCTACTATTTCATCGGAATTAAGAAAGTACAGCAATAAAAGCGTGGTTTTAATCGATTAATGAATTCTTGAAATGAACAAATTCGGGTATAGACAAGGGATTATATCAGGAATTATTATCAGTGTATGTGTCGTGTACCTCCTGCGATTGTTTACCTATCAGGTGGTGTCCGACAAATATAAAGTTATGGCTGAAAATAATTCCCAGCGGACGGAAACCGAATATCCGGCACGAGGATTAATATATGATCGGAATAACAAACTTTTGGTTGATAATCAAGCAGCATACGATTTAATGATTATTCCCAATCAGGTAAAAAAATTTGATACTTTAGAATTAATTTCCATTCTGGATATAACGAAAGAATCTTTGGAAAAAAGGATTCAAGATTGTCGGGATTATGCGAAATTCAAACCTTCGGTTCTTGTTTCTCAGATCCCCGGAAACAAATATGCTGTTCTTCAAGAAAAACTTTATCGTTATCCGGGTTTCTACATACAAACTAGAACGTTACGAAAATATAATGTAAACCATTCTGCAGATGTTTTCGGCTATATCGGAGAGGTGAATTCCGAACAGATGAAAGATCCCTATTATGCACAAGGAGATTACATTGGGATCAGTGGGTTGGAAAAAACATACGAGAAACACCTTCGCGGTACCAAGGGAAAACGGGTCGTTCTTGTCGACAATAAAAACCGGGTGAAAGGTTCGTTTGCGGATGGAGAATATGACGAAGATGCCATTGTCGGTGAAAATCTATATACCACATTAGATGTTGACCTACAAGAATACGCCTACGAACTCATGCAGAACAAAAAAGGCGGAATCGTGGCCATTGAACCTTCTACGGGGGAAATATTGGTCAAGATGTCCAGTCCCGGTTATGATCCGCAATTAATGGTCGGTTTGGATCGGGGTAAAAATTACTCTAAATTGCTAAATGACCCCTTAAAACCCCTATTTGACAGAACAACGATGGCACAATATCCCCCAGGTTCCATATTCAAAACCGTCCAGGCTCTGATTGGTTTACAAACGAAAGCGATTTCACTGCAAACACAATGTACATGTAGTGGAGGTGCTTATATTGTCGGGGGAAAATTCATGAAGTGTCACCATCATAGTTCTCCCGTGAATTTACTCCAGTCCATTGAAAACTCCTGTAACCCTTATTACGCTAATGTTTTCAAGAGAATTCTGGAATTGCCGGAATATAAAACGGTGAGAAATGCCTACGGGGAATGGCGGAAATACGTGATGTCCTTTGGGTTCGGCAATAAGATATGTCCGGATTTCTCCAATGAAGTATCCGGTTCTATTCCCACGCAAGAATATTACGACAATGTGTTTAAAACTCAAAAATGGTACCCCTCTTACATGATTTCTCTTTCCATTGGTCAAGGAGAATTAATGATCACACCGATTCAAATGGCGAATTTGGCCACGATTCTGGCGAACCGAGGATATTATATTACACCACATATTGTAAGATCGATAAATGACTCGATCTCCAGCCAAATAAAAAAGCACGTTATTCCCATTGACCGGAAACACTTTGACCCCATCGTGGAAGGAATGCAAATGGTTATCAAGGGGGGAACTGGACGACGGGCACAGGTGGATTCGATTGCAATAGCCGGAAAAACAGGAACCGTGCAAAATCCACATGGTGACGATCACTCCGTGTTTATTGCTTTTGCCCCAGTAGAAGATCCTAAAATCGCATTGATTGTATATGTTGAAAACGGGGTTTGGGGATCACGTTATGCGGCTCCAATTGCCGGTCTGTTGATCGAGAAATATTTGAAAGGAAAAATATCCGACAAGAAAAAGCCTCTTGAAAAAGAGATGTTCCAGGGTAGTCTGATCCATAATACAACCAGTAAAGTAAAAGAAACGAGCAATGAATAGCAGATCTAATAACCTACTCGCCAACATAGATTGGGTATCCATTCTATTATACCTGCTGCTTGTATTAATCGGGTGGTTAAATATTTATGCGGCAGTATATGATGAAAATCATAGCAGTATTTTCGATATTTCTCAAAAGTACGGGAAACAATTGATTTGGATCGGGGCGGCTTTCGTGCTTGCTTTTCTTGTTCTACTCACGGAT
>OGJK01002575.1_pt1 | contig 13805 bp, 10 predicted proteins | sample 1571961 | NCBI WGS metagenome assembly OGJK01 (sample SAMEA2582120, study PRJEB24529) | metagenome | biome: Human gut stool | place: China | collected 2011 | reverse complement strand
CTGGGAACTCCTGCTCCATCTGAGCGATTGGCATTGGAGTACGAACACCGGCAACAACGTCCTCACCCTGTGCATTGATAAGGAACTCACCCATAAGCTTGTTCTCACCAGTTGCAGGATCACGTGTGAATGCAACACCTGTACCTGACTCGTTATTTAAGTTACCGAATACCATAGGCATTACGTTAACAGCTGTTCCCCATGAATAAGGGATATCGTTATCTCTTCTATAAACATTTGCACGTGGGTTGTCCCATGAACGGAATACAGCCTCGATAGCAAGCTTTAACTGCTCTACAGGATCTGAAGGGAAGTCTGTTCCTAACTGATTCTTGTACTCAGCCTTGAACTGCTCTGCTAACTCTTTAAGGTCAGCTGCTGTAAGGTCTACGTCAAATTTAACACCTCTGTCCTCTTTCATCTTGTCGATGAGCTGCTCGAAGTACTTCTTTCCTACTTCCATAACAACGTCTGAGAACATCTGAATGAAACGTCTGTATGAATCATATACGAAACGCTCGAATGCTGGATCTGGGTTACCAGCGATCATAGCTGCAACAACATCATCATTAAGACCAAGGTTAAGGATTGTATCCATCATACCCGGCATTGAAGCTCTGGCACCTGAACGAACAGATACGAGAAGAGGATTCTTAAGGTCACCGAATTTCTTTCCGTTAACCTCTTCCATCCATTTTACACCTTCCATAGTCTGAGCCATAATCTCATCATTGATCTTACGTCCATCCTCGTAGTACTGTGTACAAGCCTCAGTAGTGATTGTGAAGCCCTGTGGTACAGGAAGTCCAATCTCTGTCATCTCAGCGAGGTTAGCACCCTTACCACCGAGAAGATTACGCATGGTCATGTTACCCTCTTTGAAGGTATATACCCACTTGTTTGCCATTTTGCAATTCCTCCTAAATTTTATTTCTGGTATGGTAAAAAAACCATCCATATACTTGATTAATGTGTGCACTCATACAAGCGCACACATTAATAATACCATAATTTCAGCAAATATCAACTAATTTTTGTTATCTGTTTTCTTTATCTGAAGATTTATTTTGTACATTATTCTTTTTTACTTTATTTGCCCTTAAATTCTTACCAATTACAAAGAACATAAGTGCAAGAATTGCAACTACACCAAGAGCTCCAACCGTGATCGGAACTACCATTCCACTCTCACTTATGAGCTTACCAAGCGGTACCTTATCAGGCTCAATCTGATGTGTATTATCACTGTTAGCTGCCTGAGGGGTCTGCTGATCTTCAATAGTTGTATTTGGCTGTGCCTCTGGGGCTGCCTCACCATCCTGAGGATTATTCTGACCATCAGGAACTACAACATCGGCAGCACCGTTTGCTCCACCTGCGGCACCATTTGCTCCTGCTCCATTAGCTCCGCCTGCAGCTCCATTTGCTCCTGCTCCATTAGCTCCGCCTGCAGCTCCGTTTACTCCTGCAGCATTGGCTCCACCTGTTCCGCCTGCAGCGCCGTTTGCTCCTGCTCCATTGTCACCACCATTTCCATTATTGGCCATATTAGTGGCGGCACGATTATAAACAAAATTAAATATATTTTTTGACGCATCTGAAACCAGCTTACCTGATTGGTTGTAGCTGCTTGGGATATATCCATCAATATAAAGATATGCGATTACAGGTTCATCACCTACATTACCATAATATGTTTTGCTGTCTGCAAGCTTATTTCCGTTTGCATCAACATAATTAACGGTATATTCTGCTAACTCTCCCGGTATACCGTAAGCAACCACATAATCCTGATCGCCCGATACAAGGAAAGCAGACTGTGCAACTGTATTATTATCACGACCACTTAGTCTTATGCCCTTAACATAGTATTTACTGTTTTCATTTAAAGAAACATTTCCCTGGGCATCGCAACTGATAACATCACCATATTCCAGTCCATTGACAACTACCTTATCACCTTTTGATTCGATTGAAACCGATGAACTGTTACCGGATGCTTTTCTAACCTGTATACCGCCATTTATGCTGCCCTGTCCACCTGCTGAAAACGAAACAGTGTAGGTATACGAAAATGCTTTGGCATTAGTCGACTGTGAAAAAATACTGACTACCATAATCAAAGCAGCAGCGAAATATTTAAGCGACTTTTTCATTTTTCTTAGCCCCCTTCCTGTTACTCACAAATGAAGCTATAAATAGGGCAATACCTATAACAAAAACAACTATAGAAGCGGTAGACCATACGTCTCCTGTCTTTACTCTGGATGTCTTAGTTGTAAATGTTGGGTGAGTAGGAGCGTTTGGTGTTGAATTATCTTCAACAGCAAAGTTCATCATGAGCTTCGCAAGTGTATCCTGATACACATTGCCCTGACTCTCACCATCCAGACCAACTAAAAGCTTAACACTTCCGCTCTCACCCGGCTCCAAGGTTTTAAGATAAAAAAAGTTGTCAAGTGAGTTTGTTGCCTCTTTAAGACCCTCACCGGCCGTTGTCGGTTTTTCACCACCAACACTAGTACTGCTATATATTGTGTCCTCTTTTCCATCAGGACCAACAAATGTAAGTATATATGAATATCCTCCATTAGCAGCTACAGACTGTGCATCCTCAAGACTGCTAAGCACATCATTTGACATGTACCATTTTGTTGAAATGTCGCTATCATTTTTGATATTTACAGAAAATGTAACCTCATCTCCGGGCTGCATTTCCGAAACAGAGACTGCCAGTTTATTTGAATCAAAAGAGCTGACCATCTCTTTGCCGGTAAAACTACATGAACCGGCGACTGTTGAATTTTCATCTGCATATACAGTGCTTATCGAACCAAGGATAAACAATATGCATGCAAATAATGCAATTTTCTTTTTCATATTATCCTCCTTTTATTGTAAAGATAAAGCACCATTATCAGAAATACCAACATCTACACCCCATGCACTCTTTATTGCTGACTGTGCATTATGAGTCTGGACAGCATCAACCGAAGCTTCAAGCACGAACTGCGCACCATCGTATTCATATGTTGTGGTAATTGTAGTATAGCCATCATCATCAGTTGTTGAGGTACTTCCAACAATCGTTGCAATGTCACTGTTAATGCTGATTTTATCAGCAAAATCAGGTGAAGTCTGTCCTTTCTTCAAAATGTTTGAATAATAAAAGACATTTCTTTCTGTAGTTTTAGCACTTGTGTCCTCAATCCAGCCATCGTTTGTAAAATTAATCTCAATCTTTGACGGATCCAAATCACCACGTTTTTCTCCGGTTTCTTTGTCAACCCAGTAGTGCTGCACTGTTACTCTGACATATTCGTCAATTGAACCACTGTTTTTTACAGCAAGCTCTTCATTATATTTTTTGTCAAGAATGAGTTTCTCATCACCGGCATCCTTTAGCATGCTTCCAAGTAAAGTACCTGTTGCCTCACTCCAGGCATCATCCTTATGTTTATAATCACGCCAGCTGACATCTTTTCCGTTCTCTGTAAGTGTTACACCGATAGACTTTACATCAATCTGTGCAAGATAATTGTCACTCATATACGTGAGAGTTGCTTTAGTAGATCCAATAGTTGATGCTGCAAGCATAATAACTGAGGAAGCTACAAGTATAAGTGGATATTTCTTCTTCATTACTTACCGCCCTCCTCATCATCATATTGAGCCTCGGCATCCCATTTCGCATCCGGAGCTACACAAGGATTTCCATTTTCATCATATGTAACAGGGGTACATTCCTGAACCACCACAACATTAAAATTGGTCTTTACCTTTTCACTAACCTTAATATAAGCAGTAATAGGCTCTGTCATTTCACCAACCGGTACCACTTTACTGTAATACCAATATCCATCATCGGAAAGACTCCAATTATTACCGGATGCTGTGATTGTAAACTGACTTGCAGCTATTACTTTACATCTGACAAAACAATCCACTTTACCGGTATTCTCAATCTGAATGGTCTTTTTCCAATCCTTAAATTTTTCCTTAACACGTGTCGTTGGTCCAATATCTATTGATACTCCACCCTTAGCAGAAGCATAAGTTGTAAAATATGCAAGTGTCGGTTTAACAGAAATACATCCAACAATTATTACCGACGCAAGGACTACACTAGCCAGAACACGATGCTTTTTATTAATTTTTTTACAAGACTCAAATATTTTTTTCATTAATTCTGCACCCATTCCCATCCGGTTCCGTCGTATTCAAAATGATTTACGACACCCGTACTATAAATAAGTTTGTTGTTATAATCGTTTGTAAAATCTGCATTTACTGTATCGCCGGCAACAATTGTTGTCTCAATATTATCTGATGATGTAACCTTGTAGCTTCCGGCGGCATAAACCTCCTTGACTACAACTCTAGATCCAGCCGGGATGTTGTCAATCACTACACTCTTAAATCCAACACCATCGAATCTAATGGAAGCAATATCCGAAAATACCACATTTCCATCCTTATCATATGCTTCTATATCAAAAGCAAAAATTGGTTCACCAAGCTCTGTATTATAGGTTTTTAAAACCTTGTTAATCTGCAGACTTCCTGTCAGCTCCTTCTGCTCCGGCTTGAGCTCTATAGTAATATTATCATATATCCATGAATCCGAACCTGATCCGGTCATTGCAAACTCATTATTTGGCGCCGAAACAAGATATGGTACAAATGAATATCCATATTGTGCTGAATTGACAGGCTTGGTATATACCAGATACAATCCTGTCTTTACTCCGGACACAGACCCCTTTCCGTTTTTCACTTCAATAGTTTTGTCGGCAGATAAACCTTCCTTATCGACAATCTCCGATGCACTCTTAGCCATTTTTTCATAATCATCAGCCGTTGTCTTACTATCTATAGACTCAACCATGCCTGACAGTTCTTTATAATCATCTGTCACAGCATAGGTACCGTTTTCGTCTACCTCTGCCACCCTGTAAAGATCAACGGGAAAATCCACAGTATCCAAATCATTCCAGGTATCAGGAATATCAACTGTTATAGAACAATCTTTATCTGTTTCAATATGTGTCCTTGCAAATATACTGCCACAAGGCAATGAAACAAATAACATTGCTGCTATCATTATGCTGGCAATCCTCTTAATGTTATTGTGCATTTTTCCTCCTTCCTGATTCTATCTGAATCTATACAATATTGTCTTGTTAAGAATTTTACATATTATTATATACAAAACCAAAAACACAACACCAAGTATAATTGCCTCGTGTAATGGCTGTATCTGCTTTGCATCCTCTACAACAAGCCCCTGCGCATCATTAGCAATCCTGTGACCTCTGATAAGCAGCCTGTGTGAATTGACACCATACGGTGTACATGTGATAAGTGTACAATAATCCTGACCTTCTTCAATCTTTAAATCATTAAGCTCATCAGGAAGAACTATTCTAATCTGATCAACTTCATAGGTCAATGTTTCACCAAGTATATATAATTTGAATGTATCTCCCTCTGCCATCTGATCAATATCAGTAAACAGCTTTGAGGAGGTGAGTCCACGATGACCTGAAACGGCACAATGTGTACTTGGTCCTCCCACCGGGAGAGATGATCCCTCAATGTGTCCTACTCCAATCTGGAGTATTGTATTGTCTGTACCATGATAAATAGGCAATGAAACCTTTATAGATGGAATCTCTACATATCCCATCACTCCGGTACCGGATACATCAAGAAGACTTTCATACTCTGCTTTATCCTGATCTGACATTTCATAACGATCCTGCTTACTTAAAAGCTTCTCATTATATGCCTGTGCAGCTTTTCGCATCTCATCAAGCTTTTGCTCATCCGTGTTGTCTACAGCATCAACGTAGCTGGCAATGGCTCTGGACTGATGAAATGAATTCCAATAATCACTTACTGTCGGATATAGCAGTAAGGACAACCCTGCGATAAACACTACGCCAAAAAGAATAGTAGATAAACGTCTTTTCATAGTGCTCTCCTTACTGTTACATAAACTCTAAATAAAATCTATTATAGCTGCCACAGATTTATAACCTGTGGCAGCATAATATTTAAAACTAAATAGTGCCGGTCAGATATTAATTATCTAACACGCTTCTTTGTTACAAGAACAATTCCACCACCGAGAACTAAGATAGCACCAATTACGTAGATTGCTACACGTCCGGCACCACCAGTTGAAGGAAGAACTGAACCCTTGTTGTTTACTACATCTGTAGATAACTCGCCCTTTTCAAGCATAACACCTAAATTAATAATTGAACCAGATGCTACATCTCCTGTAAGTGCTGTAAGCTTTGGATCATCACTATTCTCATCATGCTTTGCAGAAATAGTAAATGTCTGATCCTCGATTGAGTTGTATCCGTCAGGTGTCTTTGTCTCGCGTAATACGTATGTACCATCATCTAAGCCTGTGAATCCGAATACTGTTCCCTCTGCATTAGTAGAAAGGATCTTCTTAACCTCTACAAGCTGAAGCTCATCTTTTCCGTCAACCTTTACTTTCTTGAAAAGTGAGAACTCTGCACCTGTAAGTGGCTTATTATCTTTATCAACCTTGTTTACAGTTAACTTGTAAGTAAATACGATAACCTTATCTTCCGGAGTCTTACCTCTGTCTCCCTCACCACCATTGTTAGGGTTGTTAGAGAACTCAAGACCAACTGTATTTGGGTTTCCGGCTGCGCCGATTACTGCATTCTCGTTAAGCTTTGCTGTATACTCAACAACAATCTTATCTGAGTTTTTAGCGCCAAATGCTAAGATATCGTCACATGTAAATGTAAGTGTCTTAGCTGTTGCATCATAGCTAGGTGTAAAGTAAGATGTAACGTCCTTGTCACCTAATTTAATTACTGCATCATTGTTATAGTCAAGTCCTTTTGAAAGAGTATCATTAAACTTGAGAGAATATGTCTTGTAGCTTTCAATGTTGTTTGCTAATGTAGCTGTGAGCTGGAATGGAACATCATCTCCGATATCGTAATCGGCTGAATCCTGCCAACCAGTTGTCTCACCAGTTGTATCATTTGTATCCTTAACTTTCTTCTCTACAGAAGGAACATCTGCCTTTACATTTGCATCTACATCATCTGTAACATGAAGGATGAACTCTGTGTAAGATTCCTGACCCTGTAAAGAATCATCCTTATCTTTGATAAGGTAGTAACCTGGCTTAAGGTTGCTGATTACATTCTTTGCATCCGGATCTGTTACTGTAACTGAACCTGATGCTGATGCTAAGTTTGCACCGATAATCTGAGCCTGCTCTTTAAGCTCTGAAGAATTGTTACCCATATCAGCAAGCTTCTTAGCATATCCTGCAGCATCACCGCCGAGAGCGGTCTGTCCTTCTGCTTTAATGCCCTCTCCCCACTTTATGTTAGAAAGAGTTGCTTTATCTGCTGATAAATCACCAGATAAAATCTGATAAGCCTCATAAGTGTGTCCTTTGACAGCCTTATTAAGTGTGAGACTGAATGTGTTTTGGTCTGCGTTTGGTGCTGCCAATACAGTTACACTCATTGCAAGTGTAAGAATCATAGCAAGCACTAAAGCAATGCTTCGTTTGATTGTTTTCATTTTGCATTCTCCTTTTTTATAATGTTTTTTGTTTTTTATAGAAAAGTGTTATTGTAGCTATTGCTATAAGCACAACTCCACTTAACATATACAACCATCTGTTACCGCTTCCACCTGTTTCAGGAAGCTCATACTCATTGAGCTTATTTGTAATCTCAATAGTACCTGAATCAACAGCCATATCCTTTCCCGGTGCCACATTGACATCAGTCCTCTTAATCTCAGTTCCGTTTGTATCCTTAAATACATAGGAAACATCATAACCCGATACGCTGTTATTTTGGTCTATTCCAACCTCTGTAACATAATACTTATAGGTTTCGTTGGTTATATGACCTATATCATCTGTCTTTGTCTTAGGAAGATCTTTGAATTTATAAAACCAGTTTCCAACTTTGTCCGGTGTCACTTCAACAGCGTCACCATACTTAACATCGTTTCCTGACGAATCCACCTGATGTAACTGTAAATAAATACTTCCATCCTTCTTATTTATAGGTCTGTTCTTGGAATCAACCCACTTTTTATCAACAGAAATTTCTGTTGTTGGAATAGTCTCATCACCGATATATACTATATCATAATTGTTTGCCAGACAGGTTCCCGTTAAGCTGTTATTTGGAGCTGTCACAGGATATTTAGCTGTATCCGGCGAACTAAAGTAGAAATAAGTCTTTGCCGGTTCTTCCGGAAGGACATAGCCACTAGGTGCCTTTGTCTCAACAACATAATACTGTGTGTTATATGTCATTGATTTATCAAAATTAATCACTATCTTGCCGGTTTTATCGGTAACATATTTATTAACATAGACATATCCATCTGATGTTTTCGTAGAATCTGTACTGTTTGGATCATATTTGTAAACATCAAACTCTGCGTTCGGCAATAACTTTCCGTTATTTCCCTCTTCTGTCTTATAAAGAATAAACGAATCATTCTTATATACATAAAACGAAGAATAAGATTTAGTGTACTTTAATTCAGTGTGAATCTCTGTTTTACTATTATCAACGCCTTCCAATGAAACGGTATTAGATACATCAAATTTAGGTTTTGAATCACCCCACTCCTGTATCAAATCAGCCTTTACACTATAAGTGTATGTCAACATTATAGCTTTTCCATCAGGAACAATAGCATTTATTGTTTTGCTTGAATACTGATAATCATATAATGCTTCTTGTGAATCATATGTCCATTTGCAATCAGATATCACCTCACCAGGTTTGTATGTTCCATCATCCTGTTTGATAGCCTCTCTGAACTTAACTGTACCAGGCATCAAATCTACCTGCCACCTTGCCGAAGAATCATCATAGGTTACTTTTTTGTACGACAAAACATCTTTTAAATTTAATGTCTTATCAGCACCCAGATATGTCTTGCCCTCCGGGTTTATAAGAACAGTATAATTCAGCTTATGTTGATCATCATCCCAGCTTCCGTTTTTGCTTATAACCTTATCTCCTGAATCAGGAGTATTTTCACTATCCTGCTTTGGTTTGGATATTATCTGTGTCTGGCTTGATTCACCAATCTTATCATTACTGTCCGATTTAGCTGATGCTGTGTTCTTGTACACAAGCTCCTTTCCTGCCTCCAAGGTTTCAGCACTATCAGCCTTACATTTGTAAACAAGGAAAATTGCAGAGCCCTCATTCCAGCCAGGCATATTTACATCTTTTGGCTTTTCTACAGTTGTTGTTATTACCTCACGACCATTGCTCGTTTCTTTTTTACATGAAGTATTAATTCCCGCAGTAAAGTAAGTTTTGTTGTTCGAATTATCTACCGTGTAGCTCTTGCCATCCAATGTAGGGTATGTAAAACCCTGGTCTGGATTATTATATTGTAACTGTACAGTAACATTTTGTACGCTGATGCCCTCAGGCATATTATCAGTGATTGTATATTTGGTTGCTTTTTTATCCATTGTAACCTTTACAATCCATGTGAGCGTTCCGTCATATCCGACATCAGTAGTCTTGATATATGTATTTGCTGTATTATTGTTTCCATCACTCTTAACAATTGATGATTTAATATTCTTTTTTGTTTTGAAAGATGCATATGCACTAACATCCCAGAATTTTGCGTTGTTCTTAAATTCAATCTCTCCACCTGCAGAGTAGTCTGCATACGAATTATAATTCAAAGTTACCTTAAATCCATCTTTACTATCATTTGAAGGAACATACTTGTCTTTAAACTCAAACGAAAATCTGGTAAACTTAGTATCCATTTTGCTGTCAAGAGAATTAAAATCATACTCCTGATCGCCGGATTTTACTTTAAATTTATATATCTTATCACCAAAAATAGTTCTTGCCTGATCAAATACATCTTTAACCTGCTGATAAGTCATATAATGAGCCATATTGTCTGAAGTAGTGTTTGTCAGTTCATCAACAAACTTTGCACCTGCATCCGCTCCGGTTGAAGGAATGGTAAATGTTGATTTCCAACTAAGCTCATACCTGTTTTTCTTAGGTTCTTCTTTATTAGCAGTCACTTCCTTTGTAACTTTTATATCTCCATGAGTTCCCGGAACATTTACTCCAGCCCATTTGTTAAAGGATATCTCTTTGTTCTTAAAAACGACCTGATTACTAACAGTCTGGTTATAGCTTTGTGGTGTGACAGGTGTTTCATATGTAATAACATATGTACTGTCATTTTTATTATTATTTATAGCTACAAAACTAATACTGCTAATCTTTCCTTCTTTGTCATATTGGATTTGAGCACCTTTCCAGTCGGTGTCCTGTTCAGAGCTCATTCTAAAATTCTTTGCATCCTTAAGGCAATTATCTGTCAGTACGGCTCCAACAATATCATTTCTTTCTTTATTAACAGTGATTGTCCACTTGACAGTCTGACTGTTTGGGTCGTATGTACCTGTTTTATCAAGATCATCTCTCTTGTATTTAATAATACTGCTTGATGTATCAATAACCTTTTCATTAGATTTCTTATTTATTGATTCACCAGTAACCTTGTTAGATGCTTGTGATTCGTTTCCGCTATCACAAAGAGATGTATCATAATAATACTTGTATTTTATCTGGCAACTTTCACCGGCATTAAGCTTAGGCAGTGTTGCTGTAAGATTATAATTATGATTATTATTGTCATTATTCTGAGAAGCCGTAACATTAGCAGTATATTCACCGCCAACCTGCTGTCCGTTCTTAGTTATTGTGTAAGTAAACTTTGATGTATCGACAGACATTTTGCCGGCCTGCAACACATCATTTAAAGTAATAACATCCGGTGTACCTTTTTCAGATGAAACATCAACAACATACTCAGCATATTTGCCATTGCCATCTTTCTTAAGCGTATTATCTGTTGTATTTGACTTTTTAACTGTAATATCATAATTAGCGCTGTGGTTCTTATCCCAATGGATATATTCCTTGCTTATATCTAATGTAGCATCTCCACCTATCTTAACAACAACATCACCATTGTCCTTAACTTCACTATGGCCGCTTGCGCCAAATGTCGCACCACCTTTAATTTCAGTAGTGTTGCTCTGTATATAATCATCAGCAAATTTAATCAATGCAGAAAATGTGCCATCATTATTTTTTACAAAGCGATAATTGCAAAGCTTATTTCCACTTTCGTCTGTATATGTATGCCAGCCATCACAAACCGCATCAGGAATAGATATATCCTGTCCATAAGTCATATAATAATTCTTAATTATATTTCCGCTTTCATCCTTGAACTCACCCTCGCCTATGGCGAAAGACATATCAACCTTATAATTAAATGTCTTTCCATCCCATTCCACTTCAGGCTGATTACCTTCAAGCTTCACCACCGGAGGATTTTTAAGCTTTCCCAGGTTGGTATATGTTTCCTTCTGTCCATCCACCTCGAACTCGTACTTGTTCTGATCTTCTGCAGATGCAGGTTGTATAAGTCTGTACATAGTAATGCTCAGCACGATGACCGCCATAGAAACAACGAATGTAGCAAGCTGTCTACGTCTTTTTACTCTTTTCAGTCTCTCTTTGCCGAGACGTTCCATATCCTTATCCATTCTGCATCCTCCTTTCCTCAAATAATTATATTTGTTTTATTATGTGCTTTTCTCTTTCTTTTGATGACAGTATATCATTTTTCGGTCACACAACGGTCACACGGAAGCACTTTCTCCCTTTTTACCAATAGACACATTCTGTATTTTCGTATTTTTTAGTCAATTTTACCAATTTTTGTAAGTGGCCAAAGCCCCAAAGTCACTTTTCCAACCACCTGTTCCTCTGAAATACAGCCTATTGCCGTATTTCTCGAGTCAAGAGACACACTTCTGTTATCTCCCATTACGAAAATTTTCGACTCCGGAACTTGATAAGGCAAATCAATGTTGCAGTCACCCAGTGACTTTTCTTTCAAATACGGTTCGTCTAGAGCAATGTCATTTACATACACGGTTCCGTCATCGGAGATATTTACCCAGTCACCCGGCATTGCAATCACTCTCTTAACCAGAATTTTATTATTCAGGTAAAACGCTATGACATCGCCTGTTTTAAAAGTGTTTCCCTTTGATGCCATAAGTATCTGTCCCTCTTCAAGAGTGGGTGACATCGAGGTTCCCGTTACCTGAAGAATCGGAAGCCACAGATTTGCAACAAGAACCGCTATTGCAGCGACAACTAAAAGAGTTCCTACTGTATTAAACAGAGTTCCCGCAAATTTGCTGTTGTACTTCACCCTGCGAAGCTCCTGCCTTAATGCTTTGATTCCAAGTTCTTCGCTATATCTGTCATAGTCATCTGTCATTATGCTTCGATAACTGTATTTTTCATTTTCATCATTGTGTGTTTTATCATTATATATTTTATCATCAGATTCTGAATCCGTTTTATCGTCCGCATCATCATTTTTCAGTATTTCAAAATCTGCTTTTGCATTCTTTTCACTCTCAAAAGATTCTGCTTTTTCAACAATTTTTGTTTCTAAATCAGTATATTCATCATTGTTAATATTATGTAGTTTATCAGAAACTTCTGTTGACTCATCAAATTTTACAACATCTTCCTGTTCATATGTATCTGCATATTCATTCGCAGATTTCTGTCCGGCTGCTTCTATCGAATCAACTGTTTCCGTTGGATCAACTACATCAACAGAATCAATTTCTTCCGCTGGATTAGCCGTATCGACAAAATCAGCCATTTCCGTTGTATTATCTGCATTAGTCAAATTAACCTTAATCGCCGAATCAGATGGGGGCATCATCTGGCTCAACAGCATATCAAGTCGGTCTTCGTTGGTCATTGGCTTTGGCTCTGCTTCGTCCTGCTCTGTATCTTTTCCTAAATCTATAATATCAATATCGTTTTTCTGTCCCAAAAATATAGAATCATCTATATCGTTTATGTTTGTAACACTGCTTATATCCTCTACCGGAATATTATCAGCAATTGCTTTCTTATTATATTCAATATCCGACTCGAATTTTGTCGAATTAATGTAGTTAACCGATTTATTCTGTTGTCTTTTTTTCTTATATTCAATATATTTTACTGCTACGCGTGCAAGCGCATATATAACTTTTTTATATATTTTCTCAACCATTTTTATATCCATTTCATAACATTGTTCTATTTGTACCTTACAAAATTACTTTTTAGTAAGATTTTTAGAAGCCATCGATATTACGGCTGCAAATTTTTGAATCTCGCTCGTTGCTGATGTCAGCTTTTCTATTGCATCATTTATATCACCGGATTTTGCAACTTCACGCTCCAACGTCGCAATATGTTTTTTTGACTCATCCAGCTCTTTTCTTAAATGTTCAACCTCTTTACTTCTATCTAAAAGCATTTCCAGTAATTCACTTCTGCTTAGTTTCTTTAATTCTTTTGCTTCCATACTTTCACCGCCAACTCTCCCAAAATGCAGACAACCAAAGTGTATAAAATATACCTTCGGTTGTCTTAAATTAACTATATTATAGCGAATTGTCTATACAATTTCAATAGACAATCACAATTATTATGTGACTTTATTACTATTTTTTTATTATTTTAAACTCTAAAACTCAAATTTCTTTGCAAAATAAGCATCAAGCTCATCAATTGCGATACGCTCCTGCTCCATTGTGTCACGGTCACGTACTGTCACGCAATGGTCTTCCTCTGAATCGAAATCATATGTTACGCAGAATGGTGTTCCGATTTCATCCT
>OGJK01002558.1_pt1 | contig 13874 bp, 10 predicted proteins | sample 1571961 | NCBI WGS metagenome assembly OGJK01 (sample SAMEA2582120, study PRJEB24529) | metagenome | biome: Human gut stool | place: China | collected 2011 | reverse complement strand
AAAGACTACGCATTGAGCGCAGAAGCAGCTCAAAACAATTAAGCCGAAGAACGGATCGAGGATGTTTGGCAGCTGCGCTAAACTTTCCTGCACGCTTCGAGCTCCGTTTTAAAACAGCATCTTTTTATTTTGGAAAATATGACTCAAGATTTCGTCCATCTTCGTATGCATACCGAGTTCTCAATCAAAGACGGTATGCTCAACCCGAAGAAAGTAGTACATAAGGCGATTGCCTCCGGGATGAAGGCACTGGCGATTACAGACGCCACGGCGATGTTCGGTGATGTCATTTTCTATAAAGCCGCATCAGCCGCCGGTATCAAGCCGATTCTCGGCGCGGACTGCTCGATTACGAATCACTACAACCGTGATGATTATCTGCGCCTCTTATTTTTAGCGAGAAATCATCAGGGGTACCTGACGCTTTGCGACCTGCTGAGTCGTGCGTGGCTCACCAATCAATATAAAGACAGAGGCGAAGTCGACCTCGACTGGATTACGCCGGAAATGGCCGATGGCTTGATTGTGCTCTCCGGCTTCAATACCGGGGCGATCGGTAAGGCTATCCTGAACGGAAGTTCATCGGCTGCCGAACAGGAAGCCCGCAGATTGTCCCAGAAATTCCCGCACTTTTTTATGGAGCTGCAGAGAGTGGGGCGCCCGAATGACGAAATGCTCGTCGCCGAATCCGTCAAGCTCGCCAAGAAACTCGGGCTGCCGGTTGTTGCTACTCAGCCGATTCAGTTTGAGAACCCGGAAGATTTTGAATTCCATGAAGCTCGCGTGGCGATTGCCGACGGCTTCACGCTGGCAAATAAGGCTCGTCCTCGTATTTACACGCCTCAGCAGTATTTCCGTACGAAAGAAGAAATGTGCGAGCTCTTCAAAGACATTCCTTCTGCGATTGAAAACAGCGTTGAAATTGCAAAACGCTGCAATGTCACGATCAAACTCGGGAAACCGCAGCTGCCGATTTTCCCGACGCCCGACGGTATGTCTCTCAAAGACTACATGGCACAGCTCGCGCGCGAGGGTCTAGACCGCCGCCTGAAAGTCTTATATCCGGATGAGAAAAAACGCGAAGCAGCGTTCCCGCGCTACAAGGAACGCCTGGAGCGTGAGATCAAGATCATTCAGGACATGGACTTCCCGGGTTACTTCCTCATCGTGCAAGACTTTATTAACTGGGCCAAGACCCACGGCTGTCCTGTGGGTCCGGGCCGCGGTTCGGGTGCCGGTTCCTTGGTGGCTTACAGCTTGGGTATTACCGACTTGGATCCGCTTGCGTACGACTTGCTGTTCGAACGCTTTCTGAATCCGGAACGTGTGTCCATGCCTGACTTTGACGTGGACTTCTGCCAGAACAACCGCGGACGCGTGATTGAGTACGTGAAATCCAAGTACGGCGAAGAGTCCGTGAGCCAGATTGCGACCTTCGGTACGATGGGTGCCAAGGGCGTCATTAAAGATGTCGGCCGTGTTCTCGATATGTCGTATTCCGAGGCCGATCGCCTTTCCCGCATGATTCCGACGCGCCCCGGTCACAACACGACCCTTGAAGAAGCGCTCAGCGAAGAGCCGCAGTTCCGCGCTGAAGTTCGCAACAATCCTCAGGCCCGCAAACTCATTGAGTACGCCTTGAAATTGGAAGGCACCACCCGAAGCTTGGGCATTCACGCAGGCGGCGTGCTGATTGCACCGGGCAAACTGATTGATTTCTGTCCGCTCTACGCAGCAGGCATGCTGCCGGAAAACGTCATCAGTATGTATGACAAAAAGGACGTGGAAGCCGTAGGTCTGGTGAAGTTCGACTTCCTTGGTCTGACAACGCTCACGATTATTGAACGTGCGCTCGACTACATCGAAAAGAACATCGGCGTTCGTCCGGACATCGAGCACATGGAGTGTGATGATGAGGACACGTACAAGAAGATTTTCCAGACCGGAGATACGGTTGCCGTGTTCCAGTTTGAATCTCCGGGTATGCACAAGCTTCTGATTGATGCGAAACCGACTCAGCTTTCCGACTTGATCGCTTTGAACGCCTTGTATCGTCCGGGCCCGATGGACCTGATTCCGGACTTCCTGGATATTCGTGCCGGACGCAAGAAAGCCGAATATGCGGATCCCCGTTTGATTCCGATTCTGGAAGATACGGCCGGCATTATGGTGTATCAGGAACAGGTGATGCTGGTGGCGCAGAAGATCGGCGGCTACTCACTCGGCGGCGCTGACATTCTTCGACGCGCCATGGGTAAGAAAGACGTCGCCGAAATGGAACGCCAGAGCAAAGTGTTCATCGAAGGTGCGGCAAAGAACGGCGTTTCTGAGGAAGTGGCCGCTCACTTATTCGAGTTAATGCGTAAGTTCGCAGGCTACGGCTTTAACAAATCCCACGCTGCTGCATACTCTTATGTTGCCTATAAAACCGGCTGGCTGAAGAATTACTACCCGGCAGAATTCCTGGCTTCCTCTTTGAGTGAAGTGATGACCGATCCGGAGAAGTCTCTGAAGATTTTGATGGATGCTAAACGCCATAGTGTCAAACTTCTCGGGCCGGATATCAACGAGAGCGAATTTAACTATACCAGTCCCAAGACGATGGAAATTCGTATGGGCTTAGGCGCCCTAAAGGGTGTGGGTTCAGCACCTGCAGAAGCTATCAAGGCCGAAAGAGAACAAAATGGTCCGTTCAAAGACCCGTTCGATCTCGTCAAACGGGTGGGCTCTCAGCTCATCACGAAGAAGATTATCCAGGTCTTTGCAATGGCAGGCGTCTTTGATTCCATTGAGCCCAATCGCCGCAAGTGGTTTGAAAATGCTGACGTGGTAGTTCAGTCTGCTCAGGAAAACGAAAAGGCGGCTGACCAGTTCAGCCTCTTCGGAGAAGAACCGTCTAACGAAGTACCGATCAAGGAAGTTGCGCCTTGGAGTGACCGCACTCGGATGGAAAAAGAGCAGTATGTTCTCGGCTTCTATTTCTCGGGTCATCCGCTGGAAGCCTATCAGTCGGAACTCAAGCGTAATTTCGGAGCTCTTGTGGCAGGTACCGAATCTGAGAATCCGGGGGAATACCTCGTTGCCGGTATGTATCTCGGCTGCGAACAGCGCCGCGGCAAGGACGGTTCTCCGTTCGTTACGCTGCATTTGGCGACGCCTGACGGTCCGGTGGACTACAGCGTTAAGAACCAGTACTTCGAACAGGAAAGAGTCCGAATCAAAGAGATTCCCAAAGGCGAGATTGTGGTCGTGGAACTTAAAAAGTCTCACAGTAAGAAGAGCGGAAAGACCTGGGCAAGTCCCGGAGCCTTCTATCCGCTTTACGAACTGCGCCATCGCCAGAGAGCGCATATTGTCATTCGGCCGGCGGAAGAAGCTGATCCGAAGGAGCTCGAGCGCCTGATTTTGGACGTCCAGATGACGCATCCCGAAGAAGCGATTCGCGTGGACTTCGAATTCTCGGACGACCGCAGTTTCCGTGTTCGTCTTCCCTGTCCGTATAAAGCAGCCGCCGATTGGACATTGGTCCGAGATTTAGAGGATTCGCCCTCTATTCGGCAGGTTGAAGTGGCTTACGGCTTGTAACTTCAGCTCCCGAACTGAGAAAAAATTAGGTTTTTAGGCTAAGTATTATTCATAATTTATAGAAATCGCAAGAAAAGGTAAGAAAGGCCTTTTTTGTTACTCGGTTTTTGGTATTGTTTGATAACCAGGGCGGGTTTCGCCCTTATAAATCGACAACCGACGGCCCTATAGGCCGTGCATTTGAGGTGAAATTTTGAACAAAAATAATTTATTCGCCAAAGTTGCCGTATGGATCGTGATTGCCTTAGTGCTGTTTACTGTATTTAAGCAGTTTGACGGCGCCAAGAAGATGGTGGCTAATGAACCGTCCACGAGCTATACGCAATTTATGGACCAAGCCAAGGAAGGCAAAATTAAACGCGTCGATGTTCAGGGTCGTACGCTTACCGTCACTCCGACGGAAGGAGCTGCCTATAAGATCACAGCTCCCGGAGACCTTTGGATGGTTGAAGACCTCCGTAAGGCCGGTGTTCAGGTCTACGGTCAGCCTGATGAAGAACAGAGCTTCTTAGCTTCCATCTTTATTTCTTGGTTCCCGATGCTCATCCTCATCGGCGTGTGGATTTTCTTCATGCGTCAAATGCAGGGCGGCGGAAAGGGCGGTGCTTTCAGCTTCGGCAAATCTAAAGCCAGAATGCTCGACAGCTCGAATAACAATGTCACTTTTGCCGACGTCGCCGGCTGCGATGAAGCCAAAGAAGAAGTGACCGAAATCGTGGATTACCTCAAGGATCCGAGCCGTTATCAGCGCTTAGGTGGTCGTATTCCCCGCGGCGTGCTGCTCGTCGGCTCTCCGGGTACCGGTAAAACACTTTTGGCCAAAGCCATTGCCGGCGAAGCTAAAGTTCCCTTCTTCACAATTTCCGGTTCCGACTTCGTTGAAATGTTCGTCGGTGTCGGTGCCGCTCGTGTTCGCGACATGTTCGAGAACGCTAAGAAGAATTCTCCCTGCATCATCTTCATCGACGAAATTGATGCGGTTGGCCGTCAGCGCGGCGCCGGTCTCGGCGGAGGCAATGACGAACGCGAACAGACTTTGAACCAAATGCTCGTCGAGATGGACGGTTTCGACACCAACAGCAGCGTCATCGTGATCGCTGCCACGAACCGCCCTGACGTTCTTGACCCCGCATTGCTGCGTCCGGGCCGCTTTGACCGTCAGGTCGTGGTTCCGCTGCCCGATATTCGCGGCCGTGAACAGATTCTGCGCGTCCATATGCGCAAGGTGCCAATCGGACAGGATGTCCGCGAGGACCTTATCGCCCGCGGCACGCCGGGATTCTCCGGTGCTGATCTGGCCAACCTCGTGAACGAGGCGGCTCTTTACGCGGCACGCCGCAACGCGCGCCTCGTCGAGATGATCGACTTCGAGAACGCGAAGGACAAGATCATGATGGGCGCTGAGCGCCGCGGCATGGTGATGACCGAGGAAGAGCGGAAGAATACCGCTTACCACGAGTCCGGCCACGCTGTTGTTGCCCGCATGCTTCCGGGTACCGATCCGGTGCATAAGGTCACGATCATTCCGCGCGGCCGCGCGCTGGGTCTCACGATGCAGCTGCCGACCGAGGATCGCTACTCCTACGATGACAAGTACATCCTGAACCAGATCGCTATTCTTTTCGGCGGCCGTATCGCTGAAGAGGTCTTCATGCACCACGCGACTACCGGTGCCTCAAATGACTTCGAACGCGCCACGAGCCTTGCCCGCGACATGGTGACCCGGTACGGCATGAGCGAGAACCTCGGACCGATGGTCTACGCTGAGAAGGAAGGCGAAGTCTTCCTTGGCAAGAGTGTCACGAAGAGCCAGCAGATTTCTGAGGCCACGATGCAGAAGGTTGATCAGGAAATCCGCCGGATCATCGACCAGCAGTATGCTCTCGCCCAGAAGATCATCACGGATAACCGTGACAAGATGGAAGCGATGGCTCACGCCCTGCTTGAGTGGGAAACGATCGACAGCGACCAGATTGATGACATCATGGCCGGCCGTCCTCCCCGTCCCCCGCATCAGGTGATTACCGGCGATCAGCCGCAGGTGGATCCGGAGCGCGCCCGTCAGAATGAGGTGAAGGAAGCGAAGGATGAGCCGCAGCAGAACGCGGTTTCTGAAACGCAGCCTCCTCAGCCTTCTGCCGTGGCTCCTGAGGCCAAAGCTCCCGAGGCGGTTCAGCCTCCGCAGCCTTCTGAAAAGAAGGATCCGGCTGACAGTCCGGACAATCAGAAATAATTGAATTTCAATCCGGCGTCTGGTAAAACAGGCGCCGGTTCTTTTTTGGAGAAAGCTCAATGACTCAAGCACAGTACTGGCCGTGCAGAACGCGGCGCTTCGATCTCAGCAAGCCTCTCATCATGGGGATTCTGAATGTGACACCGGATTCGTTTTCGGACGGAGGTCAGCATAATGAACCGAAGCAGGCCATTGCCTGGGCTATGAGGATGGCGCAGGACGGCGCGGACATTATCGATGTGGGCGGTGAGTCAACCCGTCCTGGAGCAGCCGCGGTGTCTGAAGAGGAAGAGCTGCGTCGGGTGATCCCTGTCGTTCAGGCGCTCGCGTCCCGGGGACTTGCGGTATCAGTGGATACGAGCCGCGCCCGGGTGATGCGGGAAGCAGTAGCCGCCGGAGCCGAAATCCTGAATGACGTCCGGGCATTTACGCTTCCGGGGGCTGTTGAGGCTGCTGTTGAAACGGGAGCCGGACTCATTGTGATGCACGGGTGGGATGCGGCGAAGGAAGACGCGGACCGGGGAGAGGCTGACGAAGTGTCGGCTGTCATCCGATATCTGCGGGAACGTCAGAACGTGCTGGTGGCTGCCGGAGCCCAATCAGATAAAATCTGCTGGGATCCGGGGTTTGGTTTCGGAAAGACTGTGGAACAGAATTTCGAGCTGGTGGCGGAAACGCGCCGGTTTGTTGAGGAAGGGCAGCCATTCCTGATGGCGCTCTCCCGGAAGAGGGCGATAGGTGCCGCGTCAGGCGAAGCTGATGCGGCGCGGCGCGTCTCAGGATCAGTAGCCGGAGCGCTGCTTGCAGTTGAGCGCGGTGCTCAGCTTGTCCGGGTGCACGATGTGCCGGAGACGTTCCAGGCGCTGTCGGTGCTGAAGGCCGTCCTCGCTCAGACTCATTAAGAGGTTTTATGTCTCGTAAATACTTTGGTACGGATGGCGTGCGCGGTACGGTAGGCACCTTCCCGATTGTTCCTGATTTTGTTGTGCGCCTCGGCTATGCGGCCGGTAAGGTCCTCGCGAAGCATTCCGCGGATGAGCACCCCACGGTGCTGATCGGAAAGGACACCCGGATTTCGGGTTACATGCTGGAAGCCTGTCTGCAGGCCGGCTTTTCGAGTGCAGGTGTTGATATCGTGCTCTGCGGCCCGATTCCCACGCCGGCTGTCGCCTATCTCACGCAGGCCCTGCGTCTGACTGCGGGTGTCGTGATCAGCGCGTCGCATAACCCCTACAGCGACAACGGCATCAAGTTTTTCTCGAACGAAGGCATGAAGCTGCCTGACGACATTGAGTCTGAAATCGAGCAGGAGCTTGAAAGCGGAGTCGCGAAGTGTGTCGACAGCAGCCGTCTCGGCAAAGCGGTGCGTCTCGATGACGCGGCCGGCCGTTATATCGAGTTCTGCAAGTCGACGATTTCCGGCAAGGTCGACTTCAAGGGGATGAAGATTTATATCGATACCGCTAACGGCGCTGCCTACAAGGTTGCCCCTGCGGTGTTCCACGAACTCGGTGCCGAGGTCACGTGCGAATTCAATCATCCGGATGGTCTCAACATTAACCAGGGCTGCGGCGCGACGCATACGGAGACACTCTCTGAGCGCGTAGCGAAGGCGGGCTGCGATGTCGGTCTCGCTCTGGACGGTGACGCGGACCGCCTGATCATGGCGGATGCCGAAGGCCGCGTTTATAACGGAGATGAGCTGCTTTACATCATCGTCTGCGATCGTCTGAGAAAGCACCCGGTGGCCGGTGTTGCCGGTACGCTGATGACGAATTACGGTCTCGAAAAGCGTCTCGGCGAAATGCAGATTCCTTTTGACCGCACGAAGGTGGGTGACCGCTATGTGCTCGAGCGGCTGCTTGAGAAGGGCTGGCTCTACGGCGGCGAAAGTTCCGGACACATCCTCTGCCTCGATCGTCAGACGACGGGTGACGGCATCGTGAGTGCGACGCAGGTGCTTTCCGCGATGCGCAGAACCGGGAGCTCGCTTGCTGAACTGACGCAGGACCTTCATATGCTGCCTCAGGTCCTCGTGAACTGCCGACTGGCCCCGGGCTTTGACTGGACGCGCCAGAAGCCTCTGATCGAAGCGCGGGAAGAAGTGGAAAAGATTCTTGAAGGCCGCGGCCGGGTTCTGATCCGTCCGTCGGGCACTGAGCCTCTTCTCCGCATCATGGTGGAGTCAGAAGACCGCGAGGAAGCCCAGACGCTTGCCGAACGGATCGCTTCGACCATCAAATAACCAATACTGAAGGAGCTGGACGACCGAAATGAATACAGTGCTCATCGTTGAGGATGAACGTGCCATTCTTGAACTTGTCGCTTTCGCCAGTGAGGCAAGCGGCTTTCACGCGCTGAAGGCCGGAAGCGTCGCAGAGGCAAAGGAAAAGCTTTCGGTCGAAAAGCCGGACATTATTGTTCTCGACTGGATGCTGCCGGACTGCTCGGGACTCGAGTGGCTTGTGCAGCTCCGGGCGTCAGAGGACTATGCCGAAATTCCGGTGGTACTCCTCACTGCGCGCGGAACGGAAGAGGATCGGGTAAGCGGCCTCGAAGCCGGGGCGGATGACTATGTCGTGAAGCCTTTCTCGCCCCGTGAGCTCGTGGCGCGGCTTCGCGCGGTGCTTCGCCGCAGAACGGGAAGCGTCGGGACTGACACGAAGGAGAGTGTCCTTCAGTGTGGCCCTCTCACCATGGATGAGCTGAAGTTCGAGGCGACGGTAAGCGGGCAGCCTGTGAAGCTTGGCGTGATTGAATTCAAGCTCCTGCAGCAGATGGCAAAGACACCGGGCCGGGTTTACAGCCGTGAGCAGCTGCTCAGCCGCGTGTGGGATGACGATGCGGCAACCATTGACGAGCGAACGGTAGATGTGCATATTCTCAGACTTAGGAAACAGCTTTCCGCGACTGACGCGAAAGACATGGTTGAAACGGTCAGAGGTCTTGGTTATCGGGTAGTTGATCCGAAAAAGAGCCTCTGATCCGAGGAGATTCGATTTGGCTGAGATGAAGCGCTCCCGGCTGGCAGTGCCGCTGGTGTTTGTGCTCGTCATTATTGCTGTCGTGGCCATAGTGACGGGGTTTACGTTTGGCCCGGTAGAGGCGCTCTGCGTAGCGCTTGCCGGTGTGATCTGGCTGTTTATTCAGAATCTGTTCTTTCTGTTCCGGCTGATCGGCTGGCTTGAGAATCCGGTGGCAGATGAAATCCCGTCAGCCGGGCGTGAGACTCCGTGGCGCATTGTTTTTGAGATGCTGCGGGATGAGCGTCACCAGTTTGAAAAGAATGCGAAGCATCTGCAGACGCGTGAAACCCGGTACCGCAAGACGCTGTCGTCACTCCCTGACGGCATCACGCTGGTGAAGAGCGACTGGCGGATTGACTGGTGCAATGAGTCGGCTGAGGATCAGCTGGGGCTCGACTCGATGAAGGACCGCGGGCAGCCGTCTACAAAGCCTACGATTCGAAGGATTTCATCGATTACCTCACGGCTGGCAATTTCGATAAGCCGCTTGTAATCCATAACAGCGAAAACGCGCAGACGATTGAGCTGCATGTCGTGGTGCTGGGACGCAAGAATGCCGTGATTGTGACTCACGATGTCACGGATCGCGACAAGCTGGATTCGATCCGCCGTGACTTTGTGGCGAACGTAAGTCATGAGCTGAGAACGCCGCTCACGGTGATCAATGGCTTTATCGATCTCGCCATCAGTTCAAAGGATCCGGGCCCGGTCAGGATCGGGCGCGAGCATCTGGCGCTGATGAAAGAGCAGGCTGACCGGATGAGCCGCCTCGTGAATGATCTTCTCACGCTCTCGAAACTTGAGGAAAGCAGCCCTGACCGCGCGCCTGAAACCGTGAATGTCCCGGTGATGATCCGCGAGACCGCCAAGGAAGGCCGTGCGATTTCGGGCGGCCGCCACGAGATCACGGAGAGCGCTGAGCCGTTCTGCCTGAAGGGGTACAAGGATGAAATCTTGAGCGCCATCGGGAACCTTGTCGCGAACGCTGTCCGCTATACGCCGCCCGGCGGCCATATCAGCATCACCTGGAAGCGGTCCCCCGAGTGGCTCGAACTCGCTGTGAAGGATGACGGTATCGGAATCGCGCCCGAATTTTTGCCGAGACTGACTGAGCGCTTCTACCGCGTGGATAAGAGCCGGTCGAGAGATTCGGGCGGCACTGGTCTCGGACTCGCTATCGTGAAGCATGTCCTGATACGGCATGGCGGTCACCTGAAGATTGAGTCGGAGCCTGGCAAGGGTTCGACCTTTACGATGCAGTTCCCGACGGAACTTGAAATGCCGATGCCTGAAGTGATTCAGGACAGTGACACCGGAATTGCGTCATAAGTCATAAAGATGGAGACGGGCAGTTGGAAAAACTGCCCGTTTTATTTTGCTAGAATCTTGAAAATTTTTTTCTTGCGGCTCGCGCTTCTCTCCATAGCTTGATCAAGTTATTTCCAGACAGCGGTTTCGCCCATTGACAGGATTAAACCGATGGATAATTCGAAAGCGAAAGGACTTCTTTTCCTCGTTTCAGCGCCTTCCGGCGCAGGGAAATCCTCTCTTGTGCATGATCTGATCACGAAAGATCCGAAAGTGCATCTCTCAATTTCCTACACAACCCGCGAGGTTCGCCCCGGAGAACAGAATGGAGTGGACTATCACTTCATCTCGCAGGAGGATTTTGAAGAGCGAAAGAAGAACCACGAGTTCCTCGAATGGGCTTTCGTCCATGGAAATTACTATGGCACCAGCCGTCTTTGGATTGAGCAGGAACTCGCCGCCGGATACGACGTCATGCTGGAAATTGACTGGCAGGGCGCGCTCCAGGTGAAAAAGATTTTCCCCGAGGTGATTTCCACCTTTATCCTGCCGCCTTCGATCGAGGCACTGAAGCAGCGTCTCGTCGGCCGCGGCACGGATGCGCCGGAAGTCATCGCGCGTCGTCTGAAGGGGGCAGGAGCTGAGATAGTCCATGCCCCGCAATTCGACTACGTTATAATTAACAATGATTTCAATCAGGCTTCCTGCGAGCTTCAGTCCATCATCCGCGCCGCGCGTCTGCGCTATGAGTGCCAGGCGAGGCGTGAGCAGGCTTTGTTTGCATCTTTGGGTGTTCCCGCCTGATCGTTGAAAGTTCAAAATTTCTGAAAGAGAAAATATAAATGGCTCGTGTTACTGTTGAAGACTGCCTGAAGAAGATTCCGAATCGCTTCGAGCTCGTGCTGTGCGCCGCTTACCGCGCCCGTCAGATCTCCCAGGGCTATGCCCCGAAGGTCGACGCGAAGGATAAGCCGACGGTGGTCGCCCTGCGCGAAATCGCCGAAGGCAAGACCGGAAAAGAGATGCTGGAGAAAGTTCCCCGCTAAGACGCCTCTCAGTCCGTTTACGGGTCCTGTTCCAAGAAAGGGACAGGACCTTTTTAATTTCTAACCCGCCGAACCGGAAGCGAGGAACATCCTATGCCTGCAATCAATGCGGACTCGCAAGTGGTCATACCCCACATGGAAAGTCTGACGGACGATAACTCGTCAGATGATCTGCCACTCTACATGCAGCCGGCTGACGTCAAGATCGTTTCTGCGAACGAGCTGCTGACCCGGTGCAGGCTTTATCTGTCGGAAAGCGACTGCCAGACGATTCTCAAGGCCTATCGCTACGCTGACGAACATCATCTGGGGCAGTTCCGCAAATCGGGCGAGCCTTACATCACGCATCCTCTCGCGGTGGCGTCTATTCTCGCGAGCTGGCATATGGACTGCGTGACCATTCAGGCTGGGCTCATGAATGACGTGCTGGAAGATACCGGCGTGTCGAAGATCGAGATGGCGGAGCGCTTCGGTATCGAAGTGGCAAACGTTGTCGACGGCGTCTCCAAACTCGATAAGCTCAAATTCAAGAGCACTCAGGTCGCCGCGGCAGAATCCTTCAGAAAGCTGCTTCTCGCCATGGCGAAGGATGTCCGCGTCATTCTCGTGAAGCTCGCTGACCGTGTGCATAACATGCGCACTCTCGGCATCATGCGCTACGAGAAGCGCTGCCGCATTTCCCGCGAAACGCTGGATATCTACGTGCCGATTGCCCATCGCCTCGGCATGAATCACGTATTCCGCGAACTGCAGGAACTCGCGTTTCTCAACATGCACCCGATCCGCTACCGGGTGCTGCATGACGCCGTGGTGAGAACGCGCGAAAAGAGAAAGGATATTCTCGAACGGATTCTGCATGAAACCCGCCGCATGCTTCCGAAGGCCGGCATCAAGGCCCGCGTGATCGGCCGTGACAAGACGATGTACGGCATCTATAACACGATGCGGGATAAGCACATCCGGTTCCGCGAAGCGCTGGACGTCTATGGTTTCCGGGTAATTGTGCGCACCCCTGAGGAGTGCTACCTCACTCTCGGCGCCCTGCATGCGATGTATAAGCCGGTGCCGAAGCGCTTCAAGGACTTTATCGCGGTGTCGAAGACGAACGGATATCAGAGTCTTCACACGACGGTGATCGGTCCGAACGGCACGCCGATCGAGTATCAGATCCGGACAGAGGAAATGAACCGGATCGCCGAGTACGGCATTCTCACGCACTGGCTTTTCAATGATGACGGGGCGAGTGCCACGGAAATTCAGCAGAGAACGACCGCCTGGCTTCAGTCGCTGCTTGAAATTCAGCAGCACAGCGCGGATTCCTCTGAATTTATTGAAAACATCAAGATCGATCTCTTCCCGGACCGCATCTACGTTTTCACCCCGAAGTCGAAAATTATTTCTCTTCCGAAACGCTCCACTCCGATCGACTTCGCTTATCAGATTCATACCGACGTCGGCAATCACGCGCTTTCCTGCCGCGTGAACGGCGAACCCAGCTCTCTCACCCAGGAACTGAATAACGGCGACATGGTTGAAATCCGCACTTCGCCTGACGCGACGCCGAACCCCGAATGGGTGCGCTATGTCGGCAGCGGCAAGGCGCGCGCCGAAATCCGTCAGTTCCTCCGTACGATGAAGTTTGATGACTCAGTGAAGCTGGGCCACAAGCTTCTCAAGCGCACCGGGGAGGAGGTGAATCTCGATATCGACACAGTTCCTGAAGCGGTCTGGAAGGCGGTGCTGAGAGACTCCGGTGTCGACTCAAAGGAGTCGTTCTTCGCGGATCTGGGACTTGGAAAATATCTCGCGGGTGCCATTGTGAACCGCTTTACCGCGCTGACGGCCCCGATCACGGGACTTGCCGGCCGGACCGAGAGCCCCATGATGAAGGCGGTGAAGGTGACGGGCAATGAGGGCGTCGCGGTCAGTCTCGCGACCTGCTGCCACCCGATCCCGGGCGACGATATCTGGGGCTTCATGCGCCCCGGAAAGGGCCTCTCCATTCACTGCACGTCCTGCGAGCATACGGTGAAGGGGCGTTCCGCGGATCCGGGCCGCTGGATGGCGGCCGAGTGGCTCCCGCAGCCGCTCTCTGCCCGGTACCCTGTGCCGGTTGAAGTGACCGCGGATGAGGAACAGGAGAAAGCGGTGATCGCGGCCAGCGTCGCGGCTATCGCTGAAGAGCAGTCGGCGATTGTCGGCTTCTCCGTGGATTCAGAAAACAGCAATACAACCCGCCTCCACATGGTGGTGCAGGTGAGGGATAAGACCCACCTCTCCCACGTGATGCGTCATCTCGCGAGAATCCCGGGTGTCCAGCAGGTCTGGCGCCGGACTTCTGAGCAGGACGATATTCCGAAGGCCGCGCCTGAGGAACCCCGGATGAAGAAACTCAATTCCGAGGATCTTTACGCGGAGAGCCCGGCAGGCGGCGGAGCCTGATTCCACAGCGGGAAATAAAAAACGGAGCGGAAAATTCCGCTCCGTTTTCTCTTATTCGTCTTTCGGTGTTTCGTGAGGGATCGGCGGTTCGCCGGTATAGCGGACTTCAAGGATCTCGAGCGTCTGCACACCTTTAGGTGTCGGAAGCTTCACTTCATCGCCTTCGTGCGCCTTGATAAGAACGCGGGCAACCGGGCTGATCCAGGAAACATCGCCATGCTCCGGATCCATCTC
>OGJK01002547.1_pt1 | contig 13941 bp, 9 predicted proteins | sample 1571961 | NCBI WGS metagenome assembly OGJK01 (sample SAMEA2582120, study PRJEB24529) | metagenome | biome: Human gut stool | place: China | collected 2011 | reverse complement strand
GTGCCGGCAAGCTTGTCAGAGTCATCTGGAAGATGCTCACTGACGAAGTAGAATTCAACCTCGAATAAGAGGTCTGTATACCAATATCGATAGATTTTGAAAAAGCACCCTAAGGGAGCTCTATTAAAGTTACCCTTTTTTACCACCGATATGAAAAAGAAATTTTTTGCTAATTTATGGTTGACTTTTCATAGCTGGTCTCCTGTCGCCAAGAATGCCATGTTTGGCGGGGTTTCTTGGGTATTTTGTAAAATGCTCTGAAAATGCAGATTATGGCAAATCAGAGCAAGATTTGGTAAGTTATTACTGGCTATTAGTAGTAAAATCAAAAGGGGGGGGACTACTAAGAATTAGTAATATCTAAAATACAACATGCATGGTCCGAAACAAACTGCCTCGTTTTCTTTACCTCAATACTAATTCCATTTTCAATAGTTTTGTTTTTTTCAACATAGAAATTATCTATGGATGAATTATCCTTATAATCTGTAATCACATTACTAGGAATATATGAATTGTAGCCCACTCCTCTTAGAATACCTGGTTTATTTTTCATTTTTCCTCGTTCCTCATATGCATTAAAATCTCCTACAATAAATGTAACTCTATTTTTCTCCAAACCTTTAATAATCAAATTCCACATTTCATCACAAGGATTTACATGCACTCCAAGCAAAATGTCATTACCATTTTCAATTTCAATAAGTTTATTTCCATAGTGATGATATCGATCATATTTAACAATTGGTGGTTGTGAGTATTTCCATATAGTATTTTTACTTGCCAAACCAACAGTACATTGATTCGAGTCAATCAAGAACCGCGGATAGAATAATTTATATTCCTTATTGAAAACCGAGTTAAACTTCTGAAACATGACTTGTTCTTCCCACACCCAAGGGACAGTGGTTTTATCTACTAAAATTTTATGTGGTACCTCTTGCAAAATGATTACATCTTCATCGGTTATCTTCAAACTATCAATAAATTCTTTTAAGCTCTGTAAATTGTTGTATAATGCTTCGTCTGAAATAATATCGCCTTGACCTAGCATACCTCGAAATCCATTTACGTTAAAAGATACTATTCTCATTAAATCATCCCTCCATAAAAAGGCAAACACCAATTTCTGCTGCCCAGCCCAATAAAAACTTATTAAAAACAATCATGCATTCCCTTCCGCCTTATCAGATTTCATCTAATATTTTTTGTACTGCATATGGTTTAGCGTATTTAATATATGCATCGCTAACATATATTTTTTCTTTATCTCTTGGTTCTACTAACATAGCAGGATATACCACCACCTGCTTTTTACGTTTACTATTTTCTACCCATATATCAGAATCATCAAGCCTAATCTTACACCCTGATAAATTTAAAATATCTTTTAATGGATAGAGATACCTTTTTTGTAATTCCAGATTAATATCATTAGTAACTTTTCCGTATTCACCCCAATCCAATAACTCTAAAGCTGCAAATCGATCCAACATTCCATGTACATACTGATTTCTGTAATGCTTAAGGCAATCGTGGCATGCATTACTACATGAACATTCTGTAAGGATTTCACGAGTCAGTTTTAATAATGTATTTATCTCGTTTGCTACATTAACAGCGTATCCTGCACCACTAGACAAGCTATCATACAAATATACATCTACATATGTACCCACTGGATTACTTCTAAGTCTATATCCTGTTACAAGTTCAGAAAACTCAACATCCAAATATTTACTTGCCGCAAGTCTCAGCGCCTCTGCCAGCGATTGTGCAGCTCTTGGTAACCATGGATTATCATTTCTTCTTGCATCTATTCTACTTCTATCAATATCAAATTCGAGAACAAGCATGTCTGTAACAAAATCATATCCAAGATTCACATTTTCCCAATCACTATGCCTGCATTTACCTCTCGCAAATTTTGTAATATAAGGTCTCTGAATATCATCAAGCACATGAGGATCATCCCCTGGCATGGCTGCTCCGCAATCTCTGCAGATAACAAAGCCTCTATTTTCTACACCTTTGTTCATCATAATGATTCTTTGGTTCTTTCGCGATGCCATTCTAATATTCTTTGTACCCTTAACATTAAATATTTCATCCGCTTCTGGTAATGTAGAATATAACGGTTGTTGCACAGCTGTATATTCCTCTGATATTTGAACATCTGGAATAGATCTCGCATTCTTCGGAGCAAATCCCCAAGGACGTAGCATATTTCTTGCTAATTCTAATTTATCATTGCCACAAAATGGACATTTTCTCACGTGTTCTTCTTCAAGCCCGAACCATCCACATTCAGAGCATGTAAGTACAGACTTCATATAATTTCTATCATCCATATAGGACTTAGCCGGAGATAGTGCTTTCCCTTGTTTCTTTTCGCTTCCCGGATAAAACAATCCACCTATTTGATATGTTTGTTTATCTACAACAATTGCTCTTCCTGGAGCATACTCACCTATAGCGACATCTAGACCTCTCTCAACCTCGTATTTTGTTCTTCCATAGTTATCGGTTATATATGTACTAACAACATTCTTCGGAAATGAATATGTAGGAATAACACCTTCTTCATATAAAGCATCCAATAAAGATTTAATTTCCACATTTGTTTCATTTTCCTGAGCTCCAAATAGTTCCGGATGATCATCACGTTTTTGCTTCAATAACGACAAATTACTTTCTAACGAATCAGAGAATTCCAAATAGTCAAAATCAACCATTGCCGGAAGCAAAAGATCATCTTTCTTTACTCGATATTTTTTTGAAAATAAAATGAATTCATCTAAATACTTATCCAAAAATTCTACCGCAGGAATAGTATCTAAGCTAGCTCCTATTCCTTGTAAATATTCCTGAAATACAACCATTGCGATATGTCTTTGCATCAATTTTGAACTTTCAATATCTATCCACGGTCTTCTAGGATCACCTCTAAACATAGGAACCGGATTATTAAAATATAACGTATCGTGTGGTCCATCTTCACAAAAAGTTACTATTGTAGAAAGGCTCGCTCCTCGTCTACCTGCACGACCTGCTCTCTGTTGGTAATTTTCACGCATTGGAGGAATATTACGGAGGCCAACAGCAACTAACGAGCCTATATCAATACCAACCTCCATGGTTGTTGTGCTACTTAAAATATCTACCGGCGTCTCATCCTCCTGTATTAAATCTTGAAAACGAAGTTCGTATTGCTCTGTTTTGCTCCATAAATCATCACGTTGATCTTTATGGGAAAGCTGGGCAGTATGCTCTTCAGTATCAATAACGTGAATTGACTTTCCGTCCAATGCATCAAGTGCCGGTTTTCTCCAAAAATCCAATGCATCATATTCGTCTTTAGAAATAGCATGCATATGTGTTGATCCACAGCTTGGACACCGTTTTTTAATCATATATGGAGATATTTCCGAACACTGTTCACATCGGTACCATTCTTTATCAATATTGAATCTTGGTTTAACCCTAGACAAATCAACATATAATTTTCCATTATCTGGTTGTGCTGAATCCAGAAAAGCTTCTTTAAGCACGCCCTTCCAAGTAGTCATTTCCTTCGAATCATCTTCCCATTTCATAATTTCCATAATATTCTTTGAAAACTTCCACTCTTTGTCCAGACCATAGCCACCATAATTAGGTCTGACATTTAATCGAATATTATCCGAAATTGTATGTCCCAGCACTGTTGCTGTATCACACGCTGAAATCATCCATGCATTAAAAACTTCTATGAATTCATTCTCATCTATCTTTATCCCTGCTTCCTCTAACGCATCAAGTGCATCAAACAAAGCTTGTTCTGTCGGTTCAATCCAGCATAATGCAGAATCATATAATGTATTATAGCCACCTGCAAATAATCTGAGCAAGTAGTTTTGCATTTGTGTTGGTGCATTTGCAATTGTAAATCTCGGAATATAATCTCTTCTGCGCTTGATACATCTTTGATAATTACTGATTGCTGTCTTACAATCTTCAGCAAACTTTTCTCTTTCTGGCTCGTGAAAGATTTGCAAATGCTGCTGTCCTGCCACCAAACAAAAATAGTCATAAAGCGAATTCATTGATTGTTCAACCACTGATTTCTCCATCAGATTTATTGCCAATACAAACAATTGTCTTGCAGCCATGATATCTGAAGAATCAGACATATCTCGCGCCAATTTTGCAGCTCGCTGTCTACTATCCGAAAAAAGCAGCACCTTTCTTCCCTCATTTGGCAATCTGTCAGGATCATTTTCTTTTCCTGGTACTGCTGGTTGGTTTTGAAATTGAGCTTGTATCAAATTAAAGAATGACTGATTTCCTCTTGTACTAAATGAAGTAAGCTGCGCAGACGAAAGCTGATGTCTGCAATGTGGACACGTTGTAAAAGTCACAATCTGTGGTTTTCCTTTTGCGGAATAATTACAGTAATAAAGCTTTCTTACTCCCGGCTTATCAGCTTGCGAATCATCTTTAAAATTAATAAATCCACTCTTTATATCTAGATAACATGGTTTAATTACATTCTTTCCTTGTTTAGCAGGAAGTTGATAGTCATCTGTTGGAATATATAAATGAACTTCCTTCATTCTTCTATCCATCATTTGTCCAGAATAGTGCCATAAATATGCATTACCTTTAAAATCTGTATCATCTTCCAAAATATACCCTTTATAAAATAAAGCACCACATCTTCTATCATTATATAATTCATAAACAACACTCTGACAATGTGGACATGTTAATTTCCCATCCGATAAAAAAATATCACCTAATGATAATGCGTCATCATGGTGCGAATGTGTACAATTAGGGTTCGCACATGCATATATACCTTTTATACCTTTAAACAACATATGCATTCTTGCTGGAAACAGTACAGTACCTTTATCATTTTTGGCCTGTGGAGCTATCGCTAATAAAACACCAACCGCTTGCAATGCCTTCTCTTTATCCTGATTAGGAAAAATTGTCTGTACTAATTCATTCAGTGATATCGCTGCACCTCTGCAAGTACTAATCAATGTAGAAAACGGTGCATACTCAATTAAATGTTCATACATCCAAAAAAATGCATCATCCAAATTTGAAAACTTTTCCGGTGCCCCGTCTATCCCGTTCCAAAATTCATTTAATTCTTGTAACCGTTCTTCTTCATTTCCTTCAATTTTTTGTACATTTGAGCTTTCAAATTTTTCAAAAGATATATCATACTTTTGACATCCTTTTATATCTTCTCTTTCACCTGTTAAATAATAAAAATCTATACTAGTGTCTGCGGCCGTCAATTCTGTTGCAAATTTCATCACTGCTTTTTTGTCTTCTTCAGACGCATCTGGCATACTCGCAGTTGTAAGAATAAATTGAACTCGATCTCTCGTTATTTCTAATTTATGGAATAATCTACGAATAAGCAACGCAACTTCTCCACCTGACGATCCCCTATACATATGAGCTTCATCAATAACAAACAGCAACTTGTTTTTGGGATCACTCTCTAGCCAATCCTTTGTATCATTCCACATTTTAGCTTCACGAGGTCTCAAAAGCATATATTCTAACATGGAATAATTAGTTATTAGTATATCCGGACAGAATTGTTGCATCTCAAATCTTGTAATAAGCTCTGCATCTTCATCGTTGGGAATATGCCTACTTTCATGTAAAGCTTCTAAGAATGATTTCATATCAGCTTTGGCTGGAGTCTTTCCTTCTTTCATAAGTTGTTCAAAAAAGTGTTGTTCACTCTCTGAAACTGGAAATGACATTCGTTCGAGAGTTTTCTCTAGTCGCCTATCCTGATTTTTGTTAGGCTCTGGGCCTGGATATGGTGTTCTTCCTGTGTACATTCCAAATTGTGGACGTCTTACATTATTTCCACATATTTCCCTATAAATATTGACAAATTTATTTTCAGAATCACCTATCAATCTTCTTAGTCGGCTTACTTGATCAGATACGAGCGCATTCATAGGGTACATTATAATGGTTCTAATCCCCCTCATCTGCCATGTCTCTTTAGAATTCCGAGCTTCATCGGCAAGCTTTGCTAATAAAGGCCACATAAAACACTCTGTTTTACCAGAACCAGTTCCAGTCGCAACGAATAAATCCTTTCCCGCACTGGCCGCTTCTAATGCATTTATCTGATGCACAAAAGGAGACGGATATACACCCACTCCCGCATTGCTCAAGCTCAAAAAATAATCCTTCATCCAATCTGGTATATTAGCAGACTGAATACCGTTAAATTTAACCTTGTATGCTGGAGAAGATTCAATATATGGTTTTTGATATAAAATGCCTTCATTATCCAACTGATCACTTACTGCCGACAGTAATATTGGTGTTTTCGCAAAGTACTGCGACTTTATATAATTTTCTAGTTCTGTGCGTAATTCCTTATGCACAGAATTTGCTCCATTTGGCATAATCAATTCTCCTCTACAAATACATAACCTTGTTTCTTCATAAGTTCTGCAATGCTTTCAAATATACACTTAGTTGAAACTCTATTAAAATCTTTAGGAAGATCCAATACCGAGGTTGGCCAACTATACAATTTCCATAGATAAAGCTCTGCAGGTGGTGGCAAATATCCAAATTTAAAATTCACTATATCCCCATCAACTCGATAAGTAATTGGTGGAAGAACGCCTGCATTGTACAAACAAGCATTTGCTAAAGACCTATATTGATAATTATCTACAATCCAATTCGGCAATTGACTCGCCTGTATTTTCTTGTCTTTATCTATTTTATATAAATAATATAGTTCATTGCCTTTAAATCCAGTTCTAAGTATCGAAATCTTACCTTCAGCATTAGGCTTATTCACCCAGTACCCACGAGTGAATGGTGGACCCATTCTAAGATATTCTATATCCCCTTCTACTTTAAAATTGCTCCATTTAGCATCTTCTATCCACGATTGCCACCTATCGCGCAAAGATGTTGTATGAATATAAAATATATTTTTATCTGACTGTGAGCTATTTTCTGATATGATATATGTTCCAAGTCCACTTACTGCCTGTTTTAATCCTAACTCATATCCTCTTGTCAGTACTACACCATTAATAGACTCTTCTGATTTCTTTGATAAAACAATACGATTTGGAATATGATAAAAAATACCTGTATGAGAATAAATATCATATATTTCATTCGCTATTTTTTCAGTATCTTCCGGCAATAAAGCACTTAGTTCTGGATACATTTTATAATAGCTATCCAAAACAGTAGAAACACGATTTTTCATATGCACAATCGAAGGCATATCATTGTCGTAATCATCTAAAAATGATGATACTGCCATCCTACCCAAAACAGAATATATTAAACGTACTTTATAATCATTGACACTCCCTGTTTTTCCTTTTTTTATATTAAATTCCGTACCTATTTTTGTCATTAGATTATCGTATTTATTCATCAAATTCTCCGTAAATCTCTGTCAAATACTTCAGCATCGTATTTGAAATAGTAATCTTTTTCTTATTGCTGTCTTTTATCATTTCATTCAATAACTGCGTCTGCATAGTTGAGTATGCATAAGGTAATAAAGCAAACATAACGTCATAATCAGTATTCGAATCACCCAACATTAAATGCATATTACCCACTATTAACTCCAAGCGTTTTTTAGCTATTGCAGGAACATGCAATATTGATAGTGCTTTTGAGTTATCTTTTTTATCTAAAGCATATTCATACTCAACATAATTATCTGCCTTCAATGAACACATGTAAGATTTTGCCGGAGCTCTATCTACTACACTATCTGTAAACACCGGTAACATATAATTAAAATAACTTCTTGGTTCAATTTGCAGGTCTTCTATGAATGGATGAATGCCTATACAAAATGCTTCTGTATTTGCTACAAAATTAGGAATTTGTGAAACCCATTCTGCATTAAATGGCTCTTCGATTATTACTATTGTGCCTTTATGTATCTGATTTTTGTAATACTCTAAATTAGGAGCATTCTTATATTGTAATTTCTGAGCTAATTTTCCTGTCACAGCACATGAGAATGCTTGTGCAATTGCCTCGGCATTAGGACCAGTTAATAATAAATCGCTTCCTATTAAGTAAGCAGAATATAAATATGCCGCCATCGGTCGAGCAAAAGTCGCCATAACCCCAGCTTCTATCAATTCATCCTCTATTGAATCTAATGTCATATTCCAATCTTCGTCTATATCTTCTTTTATCTGAGTAAATATTCCTATATTTTCACTAGCATCTAAAGTGATTTCATTTATTTGATTTTTATCCTCCATCTGTGATTCTAATCTGGAAGGAACATTAACAAACGCCATTTCAGCGATAAAAGCAGCTGCATTACCCTGAGCCTCTCTGATACGTTTCGATACTTCTTTTTCTACATCCTCGGCTAACTGTTCTTTAGCTTCCAATTCTTTCCTGAAGTTCTGTACTTCACCTTCATATTTTTCTTTATCAGAACATATCTCATCTAGTTGTTCTTTGCCCTTTGCTAATTCAATATTAAGTAAATCTATCTCTTTTTGTTTTTGAGCAATTTCTTTCTTATTTTCTTCCTCCCAGTCATTTTTTAGTATTTTTTTGCATTTTGTCATTAGCCTATCATCTGTAACAATTATTGCTTCAATAATACTATCTTCTATACTATCACCATCGATATATTGGACAGCAACTGTTATGAATTCATCTAACTGTTTTTTTGCCTCAACTTGCGAACAACTTAGCGTGTCTGCAATTTCAGCACAAATCGAATTAACATCTAATTCATCCAAGAAATTCTTAACTAATTTCCACTCTCCTCTTGATTTTCCAGCTTCTTTAAATACTGACCATGAATTACGTCCCAAAATAATATTTTTTATAAGTTCCATAGTATCTTTAACTGGTACAAGAGCATCGGGCATACCTACTGATAGCTTTTTAAAGAATCTCCTGTTATTATCAAATTTTATAAATTCATTTCTTCCAAATTCGTATTTAGGCAATGTTATCAATGTTGATTTCAACCTAAACTTATCACCATTCTTTTCAAAATCTTTTGATGCACATAAAAAGCCTGAATAATGTCCCTTTCCAACATTCGCTGAATACATACCCATTTCAGGTAAATGCTCAATTTCTAATCCATCTTTCAATAAATCAAGCAAGTTTTTTTCATCAGATACTTGATGAATTGATATCATTTCAATTGGTTTTAGCTCTGATGCAAATCTCGAATATATATAATCCTTATTGGGATTGGTGTTATTAGGTACAGCTCTCCACATCCATACTCCCATCGTTCCTACTTCACATGGGCCTTCTTTCCAATATAATTTATCCCTATTCTCAAATGTGGTTGGTTCACTTTCATCACAGTAAAATTCTTCAAATTCACCATCCCGTGTTAAGTCTGCATATCTTTCTATCAACTCTATACCATTATAATCTGGTGGCAGCACTTCACATAATGATATGAAATCATATTCATCAGATGTAAAATTTTCCTCATCAACTATAATTTCATTCTGTGCACGTTCTCTTAGATCTTTCAACTCCAGCATATCTTGCTGATATTCACCTTGTAACTCCTCTAATTTTTTCTGACATTCATATAACTGAGCATTGATATTTTTCTTTTCTTCATCCAACGCATTAATCTGATTTTCAGCATCCACTTTTTGCTTCTCGAGTTCTTCGTTTTTGACTGACAAATCTTGAATCTTTGAAACAAGCTCTGTATTATCTATTTCCTCCCTACGCCTAGACAACCCATCTTTTTTCTGTTCCTGTGCAGCAGATACCATTTTATTGCAAATGTATAATATATAAGCATCATCCTTCTCTGCTTGCGCCAATTTAAAATATAATTTTACATTTTCTGCAAAGTATGAATCTAGTAATGTAAGAGCAACCGCATCTTCATAATCATAATCTTCCATCTGCAACGATTCAAAATTAGCTTCTATTTCTTTTAGCCATTGTTTTATCATTACTTCTACAAATCCACGTACAAACTCTTTATTAAAATTCTTAATAGCGATTTCAACCGCTTCTTCATCTGACATGCTATTTGGTCTAAATCCAGGTTTGATTCTTGTAAATTCTTTAGGTGAATCTGCAAAAATCTTTTTAAAGTTTTTTCCCGATATTGCTTTGCAAATATATTGGATATCTTCATCATTCAACAATTCTGTATATTTCATATTTTTCCTCCAATTCATTTCATCTGCTTAGTTACTTCTCGAATCAAATATTTATAGGCCTTTTCATCTATATAACCTTCTCTTATCTTTTGGTATAGCCATTTCCGTATCAAAGGATATTTCGTCAATCTATTTGCTAAACCACCTGCTATATGTGAAATTTTAATATTTCTACTAGAGAAAGAATTTAATTTCTTTAACAGCTCGTTTTCTTCTAAATTATCATTCCTTTCGTCTCTCACAAATTTAACGATTTTTATTAAATCTAAACCCACGTAAATAGAAAAAGTCATTCCCCAAGTAATGTTGTCTAATTCAATTGTTTTGTTCGAGCTTATTCTTCTTTTTTCAGTAACTTTATTATTTATCGATATCTCTATAAAACCATCATACTGCGCTCGAATATATATTTTTCCTTTATCTGGCAATGTATTATTATCTTCCTGTAAAACAGGGATACCGTTTAGATCTGTAATATCTATTACTGGCTCTTGATTAATATGATTTAGGTTATCTTTCCAAAAGTATGCATAATTCAAAGCCTTTGTTCTACCAGCAGACACCAATTGTTGCCTTGAATTACAGGCGATTTTTAATACGATTTCACCGCTATTATTAAATCTTTGCTTATATGCCTCGGGAAAAACTAATGTATTTGTAGCATTTCCCTTGATATGCATATATAAATTATCTTGATTGTGCTTCACAACATATTTATCTTCTACATAAATTGGCCACACTGGTTGAATAGCTATAGGGGACTCTGTTAATCTACAATGATACTCTAGAAAAAATCGTGCAGATTGTTCACTATAATCATTTGCTACAACCTCATACACTCTCCATGTTTCCCAAGATATTCTTTTATTCGAAATTTCATTAACACTCACATGTGAACCATAATAACCGCTAATCCGGCTTCTGCTTAAAATATAATATTTTATGCCTACTACTACATCTGCATCGGTTACCATCTTTTGCCCAGTTTTTGCATCAAATACAGTTCCACTCGACGTAATTCCACTATTATATTTAGGCCAAAACTTATAAATATCTTCTTTTCCGCCTTCCACACGAATTTTAAATCCGGCAGAGGGTTTGTCTCCTACAGACAAATATGTAACCCCATCAACATTTAATCTTTCACTTGAATAGATATAACTATTCCTTCCATAATCTGTTGATTCAACAATAATTTTATTATTTCTTGAAAACAAGTTATCTGGCACAGGAATGAATCCCATTTCAAATTCAAAATAGTCCTTTGTAACATTTTTTATACGTAAAGGTAGTTCATGGTCTGAAATACCATATACCATCGGAACATATGCAGCTGTAGTTCGTTCTGGGCAATCTTTACTTTTTTCTGCAGAACTATGCCTAAAATGCCTTCTTTGATAATTTCCATCTGTTAACAAAACATATTGCCCACATAGCTCACACATAAATAATCCGCTGTGAGCAGAGACTCCTCCACCTGGATGAAGACGTGCTGCTTCATCAGCAGTGATATTTTTCCATCCGTTGTTTTGCCACATACAGACATGCGTTAACGATGCCATACGTTGTTTCCTCCTAAAAAACCTTCTTTAGTAGCTAATATCTATTACCTAGAATCAATTATCTTAATTCTACTCCTTCTCCTATCCTATTTTCCGTACTTGTCTTGGATCTTCCGGCTTTTTCACATTATTTGGTATCAACCACACATTTCCCTTCAACACCGCACCTTCTATACGATTTTGAGAACAGAGTAATGACACTCCTCTTCTTAAAATATTCCACTTTTTTGCCATTTCACTCGTAGTAAAGTATTCCATTATGCGCCTCCATTTTTTTGACAAAAACCACCTTATTTCTCTGCTTATAATTATATTCCTACGGAGGATTATTTTCAATCAAAAAGAGCTGCCTTCGATGGTAGATTTACAGTACCATTTCTACCATTGAAAGCAGCTATTTTGTCTTTATCGATATTTAATTATAGCCTATCATTAGCACCTGCAATGCGTTCCTTGCCACACCACTCTGAATGCCATAAATAGCAAGTACTATTTCTCCACCAACAAATCATCTGCCGTAAAGATTAACTTGCTATGTTCTAAAAGAATATCTATAATTTCTTTTTCATTTGGTCCTTCACACATGATGAGCAGTTTCATCTCATTAATTTTCTTTTCAGATTCATCAGTTCCTCATAATTTACGGCTGTGCGGAACGTATTATTATAAAACTGCTTACTCTTCAAGATTCCCGATCTGATATCATAGCTCTGATACATATTCAGGGTACTAATCTTTTCATCTGACCTACACACCCACAGATTATCCTGTCTATTAAATAAATCCAGCAACTCGCAATAGTGTGTTGAGAAGATAAGCGTTGCATTCTTTCGATTTACTTTCTTATCCTTGTACAAACTAATGATATTCTCTACTAAGGTTTTATGGAAATGGTTTTCTATCTCATCAATCAACAAATCAAATCCATTCTGCAATGATGCCACCACCATGATATACAGAAGCAGACCTTTTGTCGTACCACTGGACAACATATAAATAAGCTCTTTATCAGACAATGTTTTTATTTCATTTGCAAATGTCACTTTATAATTGTGGTCATCCACTTTCTCAAAACCTTTAATTGTTTCATCAAATATGCTGATGACATTAGTCAGAACATCGTTTGGTATCTTATATGTGTTCATTGCCTTGAACAAAAGCTGATACGTATCTGTTCCATCACCATAGCTATCAAAATACACTGCTGCAGTACTTTTCTTTTTTAATATAAAGAATACCTTTGATGTGTCCTCTGGAAGATCTCCCAGCTCTGTCAGTTGTACAAATCCCTCATCGTCAAAGATTTCATTAACCTTCGTCTTATAATACTTCTTCTGATATATACTCTGATTCACAAAAGTTGCTTTATTTCCAAATGTAGAGTCTGCTGAAAGCTCCGTATCATATCGGTAAATCATTCCATCCTGCCAAAAGAAAATGCGAAGCTTCACTCCGTCATAGGAATAATGCTTATTATCTATACTAAAATTACCAAGAATCGAATAACAGCAGTCAATCAAATCAATGGCTGTTGTTTTTCCGGATGCATTCTTTCCTATAAACGCTGCTATACTATATACATATAATTCCTCTGCTATATTTACGAGTTCATATTCTTTATCTTCAGAAGTCTTCTTCGACTGTGCTACTAAATTGATGTCTGTGTTATCCTGTAGATTCTTAAATCCGCTTGCTATTACTCTTAAAAGTTTCATATCAACACCTCCATCTATATTATATGCTGATATTCAGTTTTAATCAAGTTTTTTGTTCTAAACTTATTATTTGACATAACATCTATTTTATATCCCATTATTTTATTATGTCTAATGCTTATATTGCATTGTTTTTATAATTATATTTGAGACATCCTCAGAATGTGTGAGCAGGCAGTTTCATCTCATTAATTTCCATTCTCATCCCTACTCATCCATCGTGCCCATGCCGCAAGTCCAGCTCCGTGCTTTAAAACACCTGTTGCCACAAGTTCTTTGAATTCCTGCAAGAAACTGCCCCTCGCTTGCTTTCATAAATTGCCCGTCAACGTTTGGGACTGCCATAATTAGCACCACCATGATCACTTGTTTTCTTAACAAACTACTCACATTCTTCAGAAGAAACCGTTAATTCAAAATGATTTCGATTTGTTTTTATAAAGCCCTCTTTTTGTAACTTTG
>OGJK01002541.1_pt1 | contig 13973 bp, 14 predicted proteins | sample 1571961 | NCBI WGS metagenome assembly OGJK01 (sample SAMEA2582120, study PRJEB24529) | metagenome | biome: Human gut stool | place: China | collected 2011 | reverse complement strand
GGTTAGGCCCAAAGGCTATAAATTGTGTTCCGGGGTTAGGAGTTCCGGGATGGTCCACTTGATATATTTTTATAGCAATACAGTTCTGTGTGGGCTGGATATAATCGGTTATATCGAATTTGAAGCGGCGGAACATGCCTACTACATCTTCTTTTTTCCCTATTTGATGTCCATTAATCCATACGTCTGCACGATAGTTAATTCCATTGAGGTTCAGCCATATTTTTTTGTTTTTATATTGCTTAGGCAAAGTGAAGGTCGTGCGATACCAATAAGGTTCCTGCCAAGGATTTTTTCCATTGCCCAGGTAACTGTATTTAGCTAAGTCCATTTTTTTATTAAACTCATCAGAGACATCAGGAATTAGAAAGTTGTTCATGCCGATTCTGGGATCAGGATAAACGTTCTGTTTCACTAATGCATTCAAAACAGTAGTCGGTACTGTGGCTTCATACCAGTCGGTAGCTTGGAATGAAGGCATAGATACTTTTTCCGCATTTTCGCTTATTTCGGTTGTACTTTTTATTTCCCAATTGGTTAATTTCAACTGGTTATCTGCTTTGCTTATCAAGCAAAACAATAGAAACGGATAGAGTATAAGTAATTTTTTCATAACATATGGTTTATCAATTGTATTTAATGGATATGCATATTGATTCATATAACAAAACTTATCTGAATCCTGTGGAGAAAACATGTCGGTTCTCTCAGCATTTGTTTCTGTCCAATATCCCCTACTATTCAAGCAAAAATTAGGTCGAACTAAAATACGATGATATGGCAGTGTTAAATCAGGATAATATATCCAGTGTGCACTTGTTTCCAGATTATCTGGATAATATCTAATTTCCACAGCATTATGTTTTAATTGAGGTATCATTTTTTCTATATCATCTGGCATTCCATAAAATTCATCTACACTTGTCCATGGAATTGTAAAAATGATTTTTTCAGCCTGATATATATTTCCGTTCTTAGTAGTAACAATTCTATTTACAAAATCAACTTTTTTTATACTCTGTGAATAGCATATATATTTTTTAATTTTATCAGCCATACGCAGCCACACTTCTCCATACCCATATTTTTTGGGATAATAGAATCTTGCATGTCCAGGCTCTTTTCCATATGCTTTTTTTTTCAAACAGCTTCGAAGTGTATCTTCAAAGGATACGTCAGGTAATTTTTCAAGCCAATATGTTCCTAACTGATTTAATTCCTTTGAAAACATTTTCTGATTATATGGCAACATATAATCGTCTGCAATCTTATCTCCAAGCTTCCAGTTTATCCATTCGATAAAATTTTCAGGCTTCTTTTTTTTCTGAACACATCCAGCTTGCGCAATTGACTTTATATACTCAATCTGCTGTTCAATTGGAAGTTGCCAAATATTTGCTTCTATTGGATGATCAATTAATGCCCCTCGCAAATTTATTTGAGAATTTCTTGTAAACAAATTCCATTCACTCTCTGGCATAAATTCAAATAGAAACTGGTTCACATGTGGTCTTGCAACATCTAATATATGTCCTCCTCCAATATCAAGCGGTGCACCATCCATCTCAACTGACCTGCATAGCCCTCCTGCTTCTTTTTCCTTTTCAAGCACTAAGAATGACTCTTCTGCGTTTTGCTGCAATCTGTTAGCAAATGTCAATCCGGCAGGTCCAGCTCCAAGAATCAGAAATTTATACTTTTCCATTTATTTCTCCACTTTTTTCATCACTTTGGTTTCATTTTTTTTCAATTGAAACAAAATTTTTAATGCTTCTTTAACAGATTTAAATTTCAAGCTAGAGGAGCCACCCACATAATGAATTGGGACTTCAATCGTATGATAATTTCGGCAATAGTACCGCATCTCTGTCTGGTACATATGTCCAGTCGACAAAAATGCTTTTAAATCCATACTTTCCAAAACATAACGTTGAAATCCTTCGAATCCACTTGTCATATCTCTCAGTTTTGTACCCAAAACCAGATTGGAAAGTATTGTTCCGCCTCCACTTAAAATTCTTCGATATAAAGGTTGATTGGCTATTTCTCCTCCCTCAATAAATCTTGAACCCCAGACGCAGTCATATCCTTCTTCCAATTTTTCAATAAACTGCGGTATTTCCGATGGAGAATGACTACCTCCTCCATCCATTTCTAAAATGCACTCCGCACCATCTGCTAATGCCCTGCGAAATCCCTCCAGATAGCAACTAATTACACCATAAGATTCTTTATAAAAAATGCATTTCACTTTATCCGTTTTCATTTCAAAATCTCTGATAATTTTCTCCGTATTATCTTTTGAATAATTATCTACAACCGGATATATATATAAATTATCATACGGTAATGCCAATATCTGTTGTAATACTTTTTCCATTGTAGCTTCTTCATTCGCAACAGGCATAACTATAATTGTTTTCTTCATACACCTATCCTTAATAAAACACACAAGAAGCATCAGTCGACAACTGATGCTCCCAATTTTTATTTATTTTTGTACATATCCTCGTAATATTTCTGATAATCTCCACTGGTAACATTGTTCATCCAATCCTCATGGGCAAGATACCAAGCAATGGTCTTCCTAATTCCATCCTTAAACATAGTCTCTGGTTCCCAGCCAATCTCAGCTTTAATCTTATCTGGTGCGATTGCATATCTGCGGTCATGTCCCTTACGATCCTCTACATATGTGATCAAATCTTTGCTGACATTTGCTTTTCTTGGATCACTGTCAGGGAGAATTTCCTGCAATGTTTCAATAATAATATTGATGATTTCGATATTACGTTTTTCATTATGTCCACCAATATTATAAGATTCTCCTAATTTTCCCTGTTCCTGAACCATATCAATTCCTTTTGCATGATCGTCTACATATAACCAGTCACGAATATTTAAGCCATCACCATATACCGGTAACTTCTTACCATGTAATGCATTGTTAATGATAAGTGGAATCAGTTTTTCCGGGAACTGATAAGGTCCATAATTATTGGATGTGTTGGTAATATTAGCTGGGAAGTGATAAGTATCAATATATGCTTTTACCAACATATCTGAAGATGCCTTACTTGCAGAATATGGGCTGTGTGGCTGATATGGTGTTGTCTCATAAAAATAACTCTTTCCATCGTCTGGAAGTGAACCATATACCTCATCGGTAGATACATGAAGGAACTTCTTACCTTCCTTAAAACTTCCGTCTGGCAATTCCCATGCTGCTTTTGCACAGTTTAACATAACGGCCGTTCCAAGAACGTTTGTTTTAACAAAAACTTCCGGATTCTTAATACTTCTGTCCACGTGACTTTCTGCTGCGAAATGCACAACACGATCAATATCATTCTCCTCGAATACTTTCATAATAGCTTCTTTATCTGTGATATCAGCTTTAACAAAAGTATAGTTTTCACGGTTTTCGATATCTTTCAAATTTTCAAGATTTCCCGCATAAGTTAATGCATCCACATTAATAATGCGAATTTCATTGTCATATTTACGGAACATATAATGAATATAATTTGATCCAATAAAGCCTGCTCCTCCAGTTACTAAATACGTTCTCATCTCTCATCCTCCTAAAATGCGTTTATTCAGTATAACATCTATGTCATTATTTATCAATGCTAACCCTATATTTTACTGACACAGACATTAAATTCATCTACTAAAAGTCAAGTGTTTTCATATATACGTCCAATGCATCCTGCCAATCTGCCATCCTGAAATCACTGGTCAGACGTAACATATAATTATCTAAAATCGAATATGCCGGTCTGTTTGCTGACGCTGGATTCATCTTCGCATATTGCTCACTGGTCACGTGGTTTACTTTCGTATTCTTTCCTGCCCGTTTAAAGATTGCCTCTGCAAATTCCGCCCAGTTTGTATCCCCTTCACAGGTGGCATGAAATACTCCATAGTTTTCTGTCGGTTCTAAATAATGAATCATTTTTGCTAATTCAACCGCACTTGTCGGTGACCCCAGCTGATCTGACACGACACTGACTTCATCATGTGTCTCCGCCAAACGGAGCATTGTTTTAACAAAATTCTTTCCTTCTCCGTAAAGCCATGCTGTGCGTAAAATAAAATATTTGTCTGCAAATGCCTTTACAAAATTTTCTCCTTCCAGTTTTGTTTTTCCATATGCGCTCACTGGATTCGGTTCATCAAATTCTGTATATGGTCTTGTCCCATTTCCTTCAAACACATAGTCAGTGGACACATGTATCATTTTGGCTCCTGCTTTTGAAGCCGCAATACTTAGATTTCTAGGACCAATCGCATTAATTTTATAAGCAAGATCCCACTGCGTCTCACAGGCATCTACATTCGTATGTGCTGCACAGTTTATGATCACTTCCGGCTTTGTCTCCTCAACCATTTTAAGAACTGCATCTACATCTGTAATGTCGAGAGCTTTTACTCCTTCTCCCTCTGTTACATCTGTATTAACAAATTCCACGTCACTCCCTGCATATTCTTTTCTGATAGCACGTCCAAGTTGACCGTTACATCCTGTTACCAATATTTTTTTCATTATTTACTTCCTTATCTATTTTAATGATATTATAATTGTTCCGATTTTTATTTACATAATTTCATCTGTTTTTTCTTTTCTCTCTAAATCAATGCATGTTTCTGACATAATATAAATCGGTCTATGCTTTATCTCCAGATACATCTTTGAAAAATACAGCCCTAATATTCCAATGGAAAGCAACTGTATTCCTCCAATTAAAATCACAATACATGCCATAGACGGCCAGCCGAATGCAGAGCCGCCAAATAATAGCTGGCGTACAATAATAAATATAATTGCCAGTAGTGCTACACCGCACATTCCTCCGCCAAGAACGGAGGCCATATAGAGTGGTGTTTCCGAGAATGAAACAATTCCCTGCAGTGAATATTGTACCAGTTTCCAAAAAGACCATTTTGTCTCCCCGGCACTGCGCTCCTGATTTTCGAATTCAAGCCATTTTGTCCGAAATCCAACCCATCCAAAAATACCTTTTGAGAAACGGTTGAATTCTTTCAGACTTAACACTGCATTCACATATTTTCTAGTCATAAACCGATAATCCCTTGCGCCATCCATCAGTTCCACATCACTGATTTTATTCATGATATGATAAAATTGTCTGGCACAAAAAGATCTGATCGGAGGTTCTCCTTTTCGTGTGACTCTCCTTGTAGCGACAGAATCATATTGTTCTTCTCTTATGATTCGAAGCATTTCCGGCAACAGCATTGGAGGATCCTGCAGATCTGCATCCATAATAACAGCATATTCTCCTGATACATGTTCAAGACCTGCATACATTGCTGCTTCTTTCCCAAAATTTCTTGAAAAGGAAATGTATTTTACTCTTTTATCTCTTACACGAAGTTCTTTGACTTTCTCTAATGTCCTGTCGGTTGATCCATCATCCACAAACAGATAGTCTGTCTGAATATCTGGCATATACTGGACCATCTTTTCAACTTCTGTATAAAAAAGTTCCACGGTCTGTTCCTCGTTATAGCAAGGAACAATTATGGACAACTGATCCATCCCTTACTCTCCCAATCCATCCTCAATCGCTTCCACGATCGCTTTTAAAGCCTCTTCCTCATCTTCGCCCTCGCACATGAGTTCAATCTCATCTCCGGACTTGATACATGCACCTAACACGCTTAAGACACTTTTTGCGTTTGCGATATTATCGCGGTAGCGGAACGTGATATGTGATTTAAACTGCATTGCATCCTTACATAAAATTCCCGCAGGTCTCAAATGCAGTCCTGTCGGATTTTTTATTACTACTTTCTGACTAACCATGCTGTATTACCCTCCAAATTCCAGTCCCCTGATTTTTTACTCTGTATGCCGGTCTGGATTCCCCTGTCATAGTCAGACCAGCATTCTGGTCTTCTATAACATAATTCTTGTGATCAGTTCTGCCAGTTTCTTCGCCTCTTCATCAATCACTTTCTGGTCTTTTCCTTCGATCATGACACGCACCAGAGGCTCTGTTCCGGATGGGCGGATGAGAACCCTTCCCTCGCCCTTGAATTTTTTCTCAACATCTGCCACGGCATCTGCAATTTCCTGATATTCCATGAATTTTTCTTTTTTATGGTTTGGAACTTTTGCGTTGACAAGAGCCTGTGGGAGTACTTCCATAATCTCAGCAAGTTCTGACAACGGTTTTCCGGTATTGACCATAACTTCTAATAAATGCAGGGCACTTAATAATCCGTCACCGGTTGTATTATCGTCTAAGAAGATAACATGACCGGACTGCTCTCCTCCGATGTTATAGCCATTTTTTCTCATATTCTCAAGAACATAACGGTCGCCGACTTTTGTCTTTTCCACATGGATGCCCTCTTTCTGCCCCATAAGGGTAAATCCGAGGTTTGTCATGACTGTGACTACGATCGTATCTTTCTTCAAAGTTCCTTTGGACTTCATGTAGTTTCCACAGATTGCCATGATCTGATCGCCGTCCACAACATTTCCATGCTCATCCACCGCAAGCATACGGTCTGCATCACCGTCAAACGCAAGACCAACTGCTGCCTTTTCATATACAACACGCGCTTTCAGCTCATCCATATGAGTGGAGCCACAATTGGAATTGATGTTCGTACCATCCGGATCGGTGTGGATTGCGATAAGATCTGCTCCAAGATCTGTCAGTGCTTTGACAGATGTATAATGGGATGCACCTTCTGCGCAGTCTACAACAATTTTCATACCTTTAAGATCCACCGGAACACATTTTTCCATGAATTTCACGTATTCATCTCTCAGGTCAAAGCGGTAATCAATCTTTCCTACGCCGGAACCGATCGGAAGTACCACGTCTTTCATATTATTTTTGATCAGAGCCTCAATCTCATCTTCCATCTCATCCGGAAGCTTGTAGCCCTCTCCATTGAAGAACTTGATCCCGTTAAATTCCATTGGATTGTGTGATGCGGAGATGACTACTCCGGCATCTACTTTGTGTTTTCTGGTGAGATATGCGATCGCAGGTGTCGGCATCACTCCGACAAATATTGCATTTGCGCCAACCGAACAGATACCTGCCATTAATGCGCTCGCTAACATTCCTCCTGAAATTCTCGTATCACATCCTACAATAATGGTTGCCTGATGCTCCTGCTCTTTTGTGAGCACGTAAGCTCCTGCCTGACCTAACTTTGTTGCCAGTTCAATTGTCAGTTCCGAGCCCGCCACACCACGGACACCGTCTGTTCCAAACATTCTTGCCATATTACTGTTCCTCTCTTTGTTCCTGATTTTATAATTATCTGTGAAACCGGTTATCAGCTTCTTTCAATCATCCAATATTTTTTCAAATTTTTACGGTTTATAATTCATTATTTCTGTTCCGCTTGTTTCAAAATCTACTACCGGTCAATTACCTTTTTAGAAGTTGACGTATTTTCCAGTTCCCCATCTGTATTATCAGCAGAAGCTGATGTATCAGATGCACTTTCAATGGTAACCGCTGCATAAGTATCCGCATAGCTGACCGTATCCTCATCCAGTTCAAATGTGATCAGTACATTATGTGCACCCAGCTTCAGATCAGTCAGATCGATACTGCCGGAAATCGTCTTTTCGTCCAGCGCATCGATCACACTGCTTCTTCCGGACACAGTGAGGGCAATGTTGTCTTCCTCATACTGTACTTTTTCATCCGAACTCAGTCCGATCACCTGAAGATTCGTCACCGGGATCTGCAAAGTCTTTGTCTTTACTGCCTCCACCACAACTGTAACATCAATCTTGGAGTCTGAACTGATCACTAATGCAGTGCCTGAAGGAAGATATGTGGAAATGTCCACAGTCTTTTCAATATTTGAAGTTGCATCTGTAATATCTAACACTTCTTCCGGGATCGTGATCTTATTAATGGTATTTAAAATAGCCGCCTCGCCTTTAATACGTACTTTCTGTGGCGTATAGGTGATATCCCCTGCCTGATATCCATCTGCCGGAGTTCCGGTTGTCAGGAATTCCAGTTCCACATCTTTCGTATTCAGGATCTGTGCACTGATATTGACTGTGCTCACACTCAGCGTAAGCTTTGTCGTATCCACAACCTCTCCCTGTGCATCATAAAATACAGGTGTCACACGGTCTGTGATATCCGTTGACATGCCATCTACATTAATAGTCGCCACAACGGTATCGATCTGATTTACCACAGAAGCCGGACCGGATACTTTCATAACATTCGCATCTGTGATCTCAACATCACCAAGCGCACATCCCGACGCAACTGTACCGGTTGTGTTTGTCTTGATTGGGAACTGCTTAGAAGCAGAATCCTCCAGTTCAAGATCCAGATACAGATCTTTGCTGGTAATATTAATACTGCTGTTGTTACGGTTACAGGTCACGACAACCGGCACACGGTAAGTCCCTGTTTTCTCATCATATTCAATTTTCTGTGCATCCGCCGTTGCTGTAAAGTTCGCATTGGTAAGTGTATTATGCACAGAGCGTTTTGCATACACGCTGAACGTGATCGTATTCTTTCCATCCAGATAATCTGCCCATTTTCCCATGGAGGTGATATAAGATTTATTTTCCAGTGAGACACTGGTTGTGTAAGGTTTTGAGTTGCTCGGATCATCAATATTCACGACTACGATCCATAAAACAACAGCAAACAAAACAGCAAGGATTTTAAGGCCAAAGTTATTCATTACTTTCTTTCCGAATTTTTGTAACATCTTTCAGCCTCCTTCTCCATGATTTCACTTCCGAAGTGTCCTGCTCACGTTTCTGAATGTAAGCCAATTTATTTTTTAAGAATTCTGCATCTACATTCCGGTAAAGTTCACCGTCCAGTGCAATGGATACTTTTCCGGTTTCCTCCGATACTACAATTGTGAGTGAATCGCTCACCTCACTGATACCGACTGCCGCACGGTGTCTTGTTCCAAGGTCTTTGCTCAGGCTTAAGGAGTCCGTCAGTGGAAGATAGCAGGTGGCAGAAACAACTCTGTCTCCCCTCACAATGACTGCTCCATCATGCAGCGGTGTGTTTTTTTCAAAAATATTGATCAGAAGCTGGCTGGTCAGGATACCATCTACGGCAATCCCTGTCCTCTCATACTCCGTCAGAACGATTTCATCTTCCACTACGATGAGTGCTCCTGTTTTTACTTTTCCCATCTCATAGCAGGCTTTCACCAGCTCTGTGATAGTCTTGTCGGAAAACTTTCCATTCTCCACTTTGTTGAAATCAAAATTAAAAAGATTTACCAAAATGTTCTTCCGTCCGAGATTTTCCAGTGCCTTGCGCATCTCCGGCTGGAAGATCACGACCACAGCGATCATTGCCACGTTAAACAGTTTGTCGGCGATCCAGACGATCGTATTCATTTCAAATAAAACTGCAAGCAAAACAAAGGCAAGGATCACAAGGATTCCACGGAGAAGCATCCACGCTCTCGTATCTTTGATCCAAACCAGCATATAATAGATCAGAACTGAAATGATAATGATCTCTATAATATCTGTGAGGGACATCTGAAGTGTCAGGTAAGACACCGCTTTTTCCCAAAACGTCCGCAATATTACGCCTAAATTCTGCACCGGATTCACTTCCTTTTAATCTAATAAATTTTCGTCTATGTCCATCTCTTCTGCAAATTTCTTCTTGTTCAAACGTTCCTTCTCGTTTTTGCCGTTAAAACGTTTGATCTGTTTATCCTTCTCTGTCACCAGAGACTTTGGAACTGCTTTTACATAATAATAGTAATCATCATCCTCGAACTGGAGTCGTTCCGTTCTGGAGTAATCCAGATTAAAAAACAGAAACTGGATGATCATGGCGATCACACCGGAGATCACGCTTCCAATGATCACACCGGCAATTTTGTCTGAAATCCCAAGTAAAATGTATCCTGCTGTCAGTCCAATCGCTTCAAATAAAATACCGGATGCCCATGCAACCGTCCATGAATGCTCAATGTCAAGCTTTCTCACCACATAGACAATGAGTGTCGTAATGATAAAAATGCCAAGAACAAGGTACATCTCTTTATTTCCAATCAGCTGGTTCAATGCCACTACTACTTTTGATACCGAAGAATCCGTCTCTTCCGCTGCATCGCTCAATGCGCTTGCATTCTCGCTCACTCCATGGATAAAGAAATAGATCACAGTACCGCAGGCAACAGACACTACAGAATACGCCTCACTCAGCAGACCGGAGCCAACCGGTACCGCATAAGGAATATGCAGCTTAAAGCAGACCGGTGTCAGAACCGCATTGATACCACTCTTTGGGGAAAAACGGAAATAAATAAAATAGATGATCGCAAACATGAGAAGTCCTACCAGACATACCTCAATGGATAATGCGTACAGATCCGCCAAAACGACCAACGCAGCAATTGCGATCAGTCCATTGACCGGAAGCATGGAACACACAAGTGCAAGAATGACTGCAACCGGAGTCTTGCTGACCAGTTTCATATATCCAATACTGTTGTTGATCACAAGGAATGTAAACAATGCAAGTACAAACCGGATCACCGGTTTCACATATATTTCATTTTTTCCGTAAAAACGGACCAGTTTCTCTTTCAATTCTAATAAGGTTGTCATTTTAGCCTCCCGCCGTTTGTTTTACTCCTGATTTTCCTGCCCCCCGGCAGCGTTCAGTGATTATTCCCAGTCTTTATTCTCAGACATTTTCAGCTTGTCTTCCCTCTCGTATAACTGATTCAGCTTCTTCAGATTGCCATAATACTTCTTTACCTCACGGCGTCCCTTTGTATATCTTCTATTATAAACAAAATACGTGATCGCCATGTAAGCAATCATAAACACAATATACTTTACCAGTACGGATGTCAGCAGTTCCTGAATATCCATTGCATTCAGATTCTCCATCAGCTGGTTCATGGAATAAATGCCCCATGTCACAAGGATCAGCGCAAAGCCAATCGTTCCTGACACAAAGCTTCCAAGCATACGCAGCGAAACATAATCTTTTCTTGCATACTGTGTCATCGGCTTACATTCTTTTCCCTGATCGGTGTCAAATATCGCCATTTTTATCATATGATGTAAACGTTCTTCGTTAACCATGCAGATTTCCTTCCTGTCTGTCACACAATGTATCTACTATAAAATAAACCCATCTCATTTTCTGAAAAAGTACATTCTTCACGCAATTATGCATTCTTATTCATCATTATAACACAGTAGGCGGTATTTTCAAACAAAAAAAAGCAGATGCGACCTTTCTACGTTTCTATCTATATAAATAACGTAGCTATGCGCCCTGCTTTTTTATAAATTCTGTCCTTATTTTCAGATATGTGACATTCTGTTCCCGGTTCTATCTCAGGAATCTCATCTTATCCCCTTCATCACGCTCTCCGCCCGATCTCTGCTGCATTGGACGTGGTCTGTTCAAAGCACTCTGCAGATTATTTGCCATAGCAGCTTTACACTTGTCACAGAAACGTCCGCTTGTGATCGGTCTGCCACAGTGTTCACACAACACACCATCTAAAGAAGCTTCCGAGAGGATCAGTCTCTCCTCTTTCACCCACTGTTTGATCTGTTTCACAGAAACATCCATATCCTCTGCCACCTGACTGATGGATGCCTGTGGATGTTCACCGATATAATCTTTCACGCTGCTAAATTTCTTCTCAAGCTTTGCCCTGCATTCAGGGCAAAGCTGTGCGCCACTCATATAATTAAAGAGTTTTCCACAGCCCTTACAATTTCTTACATCCATAGCATATTCCTCCTAAAATCCCTCGCCGATACTGATACATAGGAAATAAATCTCATCCACCCCTGCCTGCAAAAGTACCTCTGCCACTGCATCGATCGTGCTTCCCGTCGTATAGATATCATCTACAATTAATATTTTCCTATATTTTACTATATTTGGTACTAACTGGAAAGCTTTTTTTAGATTTATCTTCCGTTCGACATCATTTAATTCTTTTTGCGATACATTTTCGTCTAGACGAATTGTTCTTTGAAGCATCCCAATAGAAGAACAAGCCTTTTCTTTACCACGAACATAAGACATACTTGCGGGATTATTTCCAACAAGTACAACACTTAATAATGGTAGCCTTGCCCCTTCTGCACGGATATCATCAATTTTTTGTTTCATATCCGCCTTGATTCGATCCGCAAGTGTATTTCCATATATAATTTCCATTAAAATAACTCCTTTGAATCCAATACAATTGTTACTGGACCATCATTCAATAATTCAATCTTCATATCAGCACCAAAAATACCTGTTTCAACGTGCATACCTTGTTCTTGTAGTTTCTGATTGAATTGATCATACAATGTTGTAGCTAAATCTGGCTTACCTGCATTTGTAAAACTTGGGCGATTCCCCTTTTTAGAATCCGCATATAAGGTAAATTGAGAAATAGAAAGAATACTTCCTTCTACGTCTTGAATGGATTTATTCATCTTCCCGTTTTCATCTTCAAAAATTCGCAAGAATAAAATCTTATGAATCATTTTATCAATAATTTCATTTGTATCTTCATTATTGAATCCTACAAAAATACAATATCCATAATCAATTTGACCTGTTATTTGACCATCTATCGTACATTTTGCGTTCTTTGCCCTTTGAATTACTACTCTCATCCTTTTTTCTCCAATATACAAACACTAAGGCTTACAATGCCCTCTTCATTTCCTACAAAGCCAAGTTTTTCTCCACGCGTAGCCTTAATTGAAACATCTTCTATATCACAATGCAATACATTTGAAATATTCGTTCGCATAGAAATAATGTGTGGTGCCATTTTAGGTCTTTCAGCCAAAATAGTCGCATCTACATTACCAATCTGATATCCCATTTCATCCATCATATCATAGATATGTCCTAATAAAACAAGACTGTTCGCATCTTTATATTTAGGATCTGTATCCGGAAAATGTTTTCCTAAATCACCTAGTGCAAGAGCTCCTAAAATACTTTCGCCAATCGCATGTGTTAAAACATCGGCATCCGAATGTCCTAAAAGTCCTTTAGAATGTTCAATTTCAACACCGCCCAAAATAAGTTTACGACCCTCTACAAGCTGATGAATATCTACCGCCTGTCCAATACGTATATTATGCATAAACCACCTTAGACGTTCTTTCAGCGCGATTTTTAAGCTCTTCGTTTCTATAGCCTAAAATACAATGTCCAATACCTTCATAAGATTCTGGTATTCCCCATTTGTCTTTTAATTCTTTACCATATTCAGTTTCAAACACTTCTTTAGCACGGTGGATCCAACATGAATCAACACCTAAGGCATTTGCAGCATTCATTAAATTCCCCATAGCCAAAGCTCCATCGTATAAATATGTAGGTGCATGAGTATCCGCGAAGACAATAATCAAACTTTTTGCGCCATAAAACGGGTCTGCCGATGAATTCATAACCTCTGCATTCTTTTTAGATAATTCTTTTACTAATTCTTCATCCTCAACAGCGACAAAGGCAAAGATTTGACGATTCATGCCACTAGGTGCACATTGCCCGGCATAAATAATTTTTTCAACCAAATCATGACTCACCTTTTTGTTATTATATTTTCTTACACTTCTTCTCTCTACAAGATTTTTATATGCTTCATTCATAATATTTTGCCTCCAAAACCACCTCATATTATACAATACAAAATCTTATTATACAAAAAAAGCCTGGCTAAAAGCCAAGCTAAAAGTTTAAAATTATCTAACAACACGAATAAATTGTGGAGATGCTGCTGTGCTTAAATATGCACTAGCAATTACAGTCTTACCTTCGTAGTTTCCATGAACAGCTTGTCCATTTCCAATATAGATAGCGATGTGGTCAACACCACGTCCACCATTGTTATAGTACAATAAGTCACCTACTTGAGGATCGTTAGTGTAGTATCCATATTGACCTGCGTATTGATCTGGCCATAAT
>OGJK01002531.1_pt1 | contig 14019 bp, 9 predicted proteins | sample 1571961 | NCBI WGS metagenome assembly OGJK01 (sample SAMEA2582120, study PRJEB24529) | metagenome | biome: Human gut stool | place: China | collected 2011 | reverse complement strand
CACCGAGATCTACACTCTTTCCCTACACGACGCTCTTCCGATCTGAAGTACGCTTTCGATGCAGGTGGTGCGTTTGGCTTTGGGAAATCCGCCCCGTACCGTTCCTGAAAAGATAAGGGAGATTTTCCTGACACTACGGATGGAGCAGAGTTATTCTAAAAAACAGATTTTGGAGATGTATGCTTCACACGCTCCTTTTGGGGGGAATGTAGTCGGCATACGGGCGGCTGCGCTGAAATATTTTAACCGCCGGCCCGAACAGCTGAGCTGGGCCGAAGCTGCTTTACTGGCGGTGTTACCTAATGCACCGGCATTGCTTTATCCCGGAAAGAACAATACTTTACTGAAACAAAAAAGAGACGGGTTGTTGGCCAAATTATACCGGGAAGGGGTGATGTCCGAAGATTCGTACCACCTGGCCTTGGCTGAGCCCTTGCCGGAAAAAAAGTTCGATATCCCTACTGTGGCACCCCATCTGTTGGCTAAGGCTTATCGGGAAAAAAAAGGAAAAGTGTGCCCGACATATATCGACGGACGCTTGCAGAAAAAGATCAATGAGATCGTAGAACGGCATACTGCTTTACTGAGCCAGAATTATATCTATAACATGGCTGTGTTGGTGGCTCATGTCCCGACCGGAGAAGTCAGGGCCTATGTCGGGAATAGTGCTCCCCGGAAGGGTAGCCGGGGAAATGACGTGGATATTGTTCAGGCCGTTCGGAGTTCGGGAAGTATTCTCAAACCGGCTTTATATGCTTGCATGTTACAGAGTGGGTTTATTTTACCCGGGACCTTAGTGACCGATATCCCTTCCCGTTTCGGAAGCTATTCTCCTTCGAATTTTAACCGTGATTTTAAGGGCGTCGTACCGGCCAGGCAGGCTTTGGCTCAATCCTTGAATATTCCTTTTGTACGCTTACTCAAAGATTATTCATATGCCCGTTTTTACGATGATCTGAAACAATTGGGTATTCGTTCTTTAAACCGCGACGCCGATCATTATGGACTGAGTCTGATTTTGGGTGGTGCCGAAACGTCACTTTGGGATATTTGTAATTTGTATGGAGGAATGAGTGCTGTATTGAATCATTATAATGACAGAGACGGACAATATTTTGACGGGGAATATTCCCGTTTGAAGGTTTGGGAGGAGTATAGCGGAGCGGAAGGACAAGATGAGGAAGAGAAAAATATTAGTGCGGATCGGAGTGTATTGAAAGCTTCGGCGATCTGGCAGACCATGAAAGCTTTGGAGGAGGTGGAACGGCCGGAAATGGAATCGGGGTGGAAAAATTTTGTCTCGGCGATGAATCTGGCCTGGAAAACGGGAACTAGTTTTGGTTTCCGGGATGCTTGGGCGGTGGGAGTGAATCCCGAGTATGTGATCGGCGTTTGGGTAGGGAATGCCGACGGGGAAGGACGTCCGGGTTTGGTTGGGGTGAGAGCTGCGGCTCCGGTACTCTTTGAGGTCGCTGGTCTTTTGCCTGTGAACCGGCATTTCTACGAACCGGCCGAGGAGATGAAAGAGGTGGTCGTATGTCATCGGAGCGGTTACCGGGCTTCGGCTTATTGTGAGGAGACCGATACCATCCGGGTTTGTGCTGCCGGAAGCAGGACACAGGTGTGTCCTTACCACCGCTTGGTAAATCTCGATGCTACCGGAAAATGGCAGGTGACTTCGGATTGTGAGCCGGTGCACCGGATCAGGATACAGCCCTGGTTTGTGCTTCCACCGGTGCAGGAATGGTACTATTGCCGGACTCATACCGGATATCGCAGATTACCGCCTTATCGTCCGGATTGTCACCCTCAGGGGGAAGAGATGATGGAAATGATTTATCCCCAACGGGGAACCCGGGTTTTTATTCCCAGGGATTTCGGAGGGAAACCCGGACGTGTGGTTCTCGAAGCCGTGCATCGATCGGTTAAAGCCCGGATTTATTGGTATGTCGACGAGCAGTTTTTGGGTGTAACCCACTCCATCCATCAGCAAGAAGTATGGCTGAAAGAAGGTCGCCATACCTTGACGTTGATGGATGAAGAAGGCCATATTTTACAGCAGGTATTCCGGGTGGTAGGGAAGGAAATTCCGGGCGGTGGTTAGAAATCACCCGATCCGGTTAATTCAGGCTGAGTTTAATGCCGGCGAACCAGCTACGGGGAAGGCCCGGTCCGTAAATGTATCCGGCATCCCGAAATTCTCCCCGATCGAAATCTTTTTGGTAGCTTTGAAAAATGTTCTGGATACCACAATTGAGTTGAAGAATATAATTTCCGCTGATGGTAAAATCGTAATTCAATTTAATATTGGCATCAAAGAAATCTCCGCTTTTTTCCAGTTTGTCTTTTTCGATATATCCGGCCATGTGAGGAACATACATACTTCCTGTATAAGTGCCTGAAGCGGATATACCGAATTTTTTGAAAGGAGAAGTAAAAAACGTGAAATAGCCATACCGGTTGGGAGAACGTAACATTTCACGGGTTTTCTTTGTATCCGGATCGTCACTCCAGGATTGAGGACGATTGTATTTATTCTGCTGGAGAGATATCCCCAATTGGATTTGTACATCCCGGTGAGGGATAATTTTTCCTTCGAGATTGATACCTTTTACTTTGGCACCCGAATCATTACGGCGTTCGAGTATTTTGTTGCCTTCTTCGTCGTAACCGATAGGGCTGACTACAAAAATATGCTTCAATTTGGTATAATATGCTTCAATCAACAGATTGGTTTGTACTCGTCCGAAAGAATGATAAATGTCGGCTGAGACGCTATAACTTCCCGACTTTTCGGTTTTTAGATTCGGATCCGATTGGATTAGCGACACTTCTCCCCCGACGGCGGTCACGTGTAGATCTTCATCATAGGTTTGAGGTGCCCGGAAGCCGGCCGAATAACTGGCTCTGAGGCTGATGGCTTTCAAGGGATTGTAGCGCAGGTTGATACGAGGGCTGAAAATGATATGATCGATGAAACTGTTTTTGTCCAGCCGGCCTCCTGGCAGGATGCTGAATTGCTCTGTTTTCCACTCGTTTTGGAGAAAAAAGCTGTAGATATCAACTTTTTGATCGATGGAACGGTGATACCCCAGCATTTTATCGGCCAGTTTGTTATATACATATTCGCTGCCGGTTGTCAATACTGCCGGCATAAAAAGGAGACGATTGAAATTGTATGAGTATTGAATTCCTGCAATAGCGGTCAGGTCATTTGTCTTGCCATAGGCTTTGGGATCTTTACCTGCTCCGTAATAAGATTGACGGGCAGTGTGTTGGACAGAGGAATACAGATTGAGTTTATGGGCATAATCTTTCGAAAAGAAGGTGAAATCCACCCCACCGCCGTTGATATCATGATCGGCCTGTTCGGTGATATCGGTTTCGTGGGGAGGCAGACTGAATAGATTTCCTCCACGTCGGAATTCCCGGATATTGTGGTATTCTAAAGTCAGTTTGGTTTGAGAGGTGGGTTTGTAAAAACTGCGGAATCCCAGAGTCGTCAGCTTGAGTTTTCCGATTTCTGAAAAATGGTCTCCATCGTGATCATAGTGTTGGCGGTGGCGTGAAGTTCCGAAAAGATAGATTCCTGCGTCCCGTTGGCTGTTGACTAGTGAAGTATTCAGTGAGGTGGTGTTATCGTAGGCCGAGTTACCGATAGCAGTCAGGTTATGACTGATCATAAACAGGTTATTCAGGGGTTCTTTAGTGATGATATTCACTGTGCCACCGATGGCGTTGGCACCATAGAGAGCAGAACCACCGCCGCGCATAACTTCGACACGTTCGATCATCCCGGTTGGAATTTGTTCGATACCGTATACACCGTTTAATGAACTGAATAAAGCTTTTCCGTCTAAAAGCAACTGGGTATAGGGACCGTCCAGACCGTTTATGCGGACTTGCTGGAAGCCACAGTTCTGGCAATTAGTTTCTACCCGAAGACCGGGCTGAAAACTGAGTCCTTGGGCCAGGCATACCGAATTGGTATTTTCGAATAATTTCGGAGTCATTACATGGACCACTATCGGTGCTTCCAGCCGGTTTGTTTCGTTTTTATTGGCCGATATCACTACGGTTTCCAACTGGATCATGTCTTCTTCCACTTCAAAATTAAGTTCGTGGGTTTCTCCTTGCCTGAGGGTAATTTGTTTTTCTGCCGATCGGTAGCCTACTCCGTTTACCCGGATAGTATAGGTACCGATCGGTAGGTTTTTTAGAAAATAGTGGCCGGTTTCGTCTGTCGCTGTTCCAAGTGTTGTACCTTTCAGGCTGACAGTGAAGAAAGGAATGTGTTCTCCGGTATTTTTATCGATGACATGACCTGTGAGGTTGGATCGGTTTTCGTTTTTTTATCTGTAAAATGATCCGCTATAGAGTGATGGACCGACGCAAGTAAGAGCAGAAATAAGAAAAATAAACGCATGGTAATAGAAATTTATAAAGTTTGACGATAGAAAGTTTGGCTTACCGATAGGTATACAAAGTATATCCGGGAAAACTTCGTTTCTGTGGATTCGTTATAGGCAGAGACAAAGTTTCCGTTTTCGGTAAGCAATTGGATACCCTTCGGCAAAGTGCCGTTGAAATCATAACGTTTTTACAGGAGGGCCTCTGAGGTGAAAGTGAGGAATGGAAATCTGTTCCGGAATGACGGCGGTTTCTGTATAATAAGTGATATGCCGGGTACATGGCAGGTCTGGGATTTCCGGAGAAGTTTGGACCAGACTGTGCCACATCTGCGCATGAGCGATCAGGATTAATGCATTAGCCGAATGATCGTGTCGGGAGGAGCGGGAATCCTTGTTTGTCGGAAGCGGGCAAGAAAAATGCGAATGGACGATAGTAACTCCGTGGGTAATATGGCTATGAGTAAAAAATGTAATGTCGGCAAAATAACCCAAAAACAGGGCTAAGAAAAAAATTCGTATACCGGTGTGTTTTTTTACTTTTTGCATGTTTCCTTCACTAAAGTGAGGACAAATATAATAAATAATTTTTAATTATTCTAAATAAAAAAACTGAGAAGCCGATTAAAACCGGATAGAGGCATAAAACCCAGGGTGTTGTCCACTGAGAATTACCGGTGAAAAAGTAATGTTGTGTTTTCGGGCAAACGGACGGGTGAAGATATAGCTGCTGGCTGTTCCGATGGCTGCTCCTCCGATGATATCCCACCAATCGTGTTTTTTGGCATACGTCCGTCCCCAACCGACGTAGGCGGAGAGTAAATAAGCCGGTAAGCCGAATTTCCATCCGTAGCGTCTTTGTATAAAGGAGGCTCCCTGAAAAGAGACGGAGGTATGGGAAGAAGGAAAAGCATGATGATCGCTATGGTCCGGCCGTTCTTTCCTGATCACATATTTCAGGGCATAGGTCATGGCCATATTCATCGCTCCCGAAAAGATAATTTGTTTGGTACCCTGATAATCTCCGATAGCCAGTGAACCGGCAAATCCTGCTACCGGTGTGATGAACATGAGAATATCGGTCGTCGTTTCGATGGTTTTACGATTCTGAGCCGAGGGCGAAAAAGAGTTTAAGAAAAAAAGAGTACTTAACAGGCAAGGCAGAATAAATTTTGTTTGCATGAGGAATAAAACTTAGAAATGGATTATTTTAGGAATAAAGATAATACCTCCGATGATAAATGCACAGGTGGACAGGATCAGTACTGCTGCTGCGAGGTCTTTTGCTTTACCGATAAGGACCTGATGCGACGGGGAAATGAAATCGGCTAGTTTTTCAATCGCCGTGTTTATGGCTTCGGCAGCAAGCACACTACCGATAGCAAAAAGGATTACTACCCATTCCAAAGAAGTCAGGGATAAAATGATGCCTGCCATGACAGCACAAACAATTGCAATCAAATGTATCCACGCATTGTGTTCGTAATGAAATAAAAGAAACACACCACGAAAAGCATATTTGAAACTATGCAAACGGGCTTTGAAAGAAAATTTTTTTTCGGATGCCATAATTAGTCTTTGAACGGCTACAAACGTAGTTTTTTTTGCAAACATGGCCAAAATCCGGTAAACTTTATATCCGGTGAGGTAGATTTTTTCTCCTGAATCGTTTTGATATCTCAAAAAATTGTTACTTTTGCACCCGTAAACGCCAATTTAGCTCAGCTGGTAGAGCAACGCATTCGTAATGCGTAGGTCGCGGGTTCGAGTCCCGCAATTGGCTCCACTGAAAATCAGCAACTTAAAACTAAAAGGGGGCAATAATCAATCGATTTTGACCCCTTTTCTAGTGCAAAAAATCAAACTTTTTTGCCGTTATTTCCGTAAATGTTACACGATTGTTACACGAAAATTTGAAACAAAAACTTGGATCAATTCGGGATTTTTGTTGTTTTAAAATTTTTATTGCTGGTATGGTCATAAAGTGTACACGCTATGAAAGCAAAATATACACTCCGGCAGAGTCAGGCGTCGGTGAATCCATTTAAATTAGCTCATCGATGACCGGTATCAGGAACCGGAAACTTTCCCGGTTTTCGGTTTATGGGGTAAAACTCCACATATCGGCGGGGATAGGAGTGTTTGAATTCAATCCTCCGGTAGTGATATATCCCTTACCGTTTAAGGAAAAGCCGACAGCATACATCCGCTTTGTCATAGGAGCAGGGAGATCGCTGACTTTCCTCCAATGATCTTTTTGAATATCGTATTCCCAACAGGTATGAAGATACGGGCCCATCCCTGTCGTGATATATCCTTTGGTTTGTCCGTCCGTTTTGTCCGAAGTGAAAGCTATGGCATAAGCCCGCGGAATCTGGTCGTATTCTTCGTCGTCCTGATGGGATTTCAGATTTACCAGGGGGCGGGGAGCATACCATTCCTGGGTTATGCCGTCGAAAATATTTACATCGGCTAAATAGGACGTTTTATTCGCCCCGCTTGTACCCAGGCAGATTACCGCTTTATCGTCTATGACAAAAACCGAAGCTCCGTATCGGGCTTCACCGGGAAAGTAAAGTTCTGTCCAGGTCGAACCGTCGAAACAATATAAATCTTTCAAAGCATGGTTTTTAGGTGAAATGCCTGTACCTACGTAAGCTTTATTGTTTAACGAAAAAGCAATGGCATCTTTGCGGGCATTACTTTCGCCCTGGGCATCGGGAGGTAAATAAGTCACCGGAGTGTCGCTCCATTTACCGGTCGATGGGTCATAGGCATAGAAATCATGATGAAATTCATCTGCTCGATTTTTGGTGGATGGAGTATAACCTGTACCTACATAGGCGATATTGCCGAGCACAAAAGCAACCGCTCCGTAACGTTCTGTCCCCGGAAAGTCGGCGATACGGGTCCAGGTCGTATCTTTGTACATCCAAAAATCTTTTAATGCCTCGGTAGCTGTAGGTAAAGTACGCCCCAGGCCGACATAAGCGACGTCTCCGATAGTAAAACTGACCCCTCCTGTACGTGGAATTCCCTTGAATGGATGCGATTCGGTCCACTGGCCTTGTGGTAATTCCGGTTCTGTATGGTGATCGTCATGACAAGCGATAAAGGCTACTAGATAAACAAGGAACGAAAAGTATTTCATGATTTTGTTTTTTTCTTTACAAGTATAATTAATAAACAGATAATTTACAAACAAAATCTAAAATAAATGATCAGTCCTCCACTTGATCGGTTTGCGTATGTATATGGTTGAGGATTAAAGGAATTGCCGAAGTGATGCTGATGTCGTAGACATTGGCACAACGACCGTTTTCATCCGACCGTAAATCTTCATAAGGCCGGATGTCATAGTGGGCAGTACGTTTTTCCTTGTATACGTTTTTCAATTCGATATTTTTTTCAATTTCTTTTTCTTCTTCGGGAGTCACAGTCCGGTAACCCATTAACAATTCCTCGACATTCCAGCGGTTGTGTTCTACTTCTGCCAGGATAGCGATTTCATGTGGAGTGAGTTCTCGCATTCTATCTTTCATAGGTAAGGCGATTCCGATCGAGCGGAGCTTAGTGGCTATAGAGCTGGCGTTGTAAATATTCGACCATTGTTTCACTACCCGTAGCTTATTCCATTTTTCTGTCAATTCTTTTTCGGAAGGGAGATCCGGGGGATTGACCCCATGTTGATAAAAATAGTCGTAGACATAATTGATATATTTCGGCAGATATAAATCCTCCATCGTCAGGTCGTAACAGCGGTTGACCATTCCAAATGGCCGTAAAGCCTGATATTTTATAGAAGAATTGACGATTTGTAGAATCGTGTCCGAGGTTTCCTGGCGGATCAATACCGGAACCTGGTGGGCATAGACGGCATCCGGGAGATAAAGACCGAGGGCAAGACTGGTATGCGGAAAATTAAAACAGATGGCAATGGTCAATAGTTTATCTTTTTCACCGCTCCACTGCCCTAATAAGGTTTGGACAGGTTCGGATTCGGCCCTTCCCTGGATAAAATCCCATTCCAAATCGATAAAATCGGCTGTCGAAGTTCTGGGGCAGGGATGAAATGTCTTGTCTTGTTCACAATCCATAAACCGGGCTTCCGATAAGTCGAACAAATGACGGTAACGTCCCATGAAGAAATCCATTTCCCGTCTGGCTTCCCGGTCGATAAAGGTGATCCGCGTTTTTTTCCGGTGAGTTTTGAAGTTCGGGAAATGGGCGATATGGGCCGCTTCGATTGCCAGGGCTATACCCATACGGGTCATACCGATAATGACCAGATGAACGTAATTTTCCGAGTTTTCGCTAATTCCTCCCCGGTCCAGAGGGAAATAATGAATCGTGCCGTTACTTTCCGCACTGCATTTTACCAAAACCCGTCTAGCCCAGATCTCATAGAAATTGAAAGGAGTAAATTCGATGTATTGTTTGATTTGCTGACTGATATCCGAAACCTGAAATACCGAAAAAGTACCCTGATATTCGAATAAAACATGACAACAGAGTGGTTTTTTACGTTTGGTTTGTTCGCAGATTTCTGCCACACGTTTAACACAGTCGATATTTAAAGAATCCCGGTCGTATTCATTCGCTTCTCCTAAGATAAACAATTTTTCCGCTTTATGAACCCTGGCTTTTTTTAATTCTTCTTTCGAGTCCCGCCGTCCGTGCAGGATGACCAGTCTCCTTTCTTCTTTCCGGTTCAGTTCGGCATGGAATTTCAGTCGCACCTGTTCGGTATCTTCGACGGTCAATACGACGATATCGCATTTTTTATACTCGGCATTTCGTCGGAGTTGCTGGATCAGATAAGGCACCATATCGTCGATACCCAATATAATGATGTGATTGGAAAAAGCATAATGGCTGTCGCCTTTGCGGAAACGTTCCACCCGGCGTTCCAGCATATTCGAAAATACCGAAATTAAAATACCCGTAAGTAACAACATGCCTGCCAGTACGACCAATAAGGCATAAGGACGGTTGACCTCTTTTTGATTGGCGAATCCTCCCGGATCGATAAAAAGTTCTACCAAATCCCAAAAATTCAGTTTTTGGGTTTCTTGTTCTGCCGGAGAAGTGAAGACATTTTCCGTCTGGGGGGAGATACCGACCTGGGGACGCAGGATATACATCCCCGCGAAGAAAAATACGATCACACTGGTAAGCCAGAGTAATTGTTTCCACCAGGCTCCCGAAAAAGTCTGGTCAAACCCCAATTTTAACCATTTCCATAAACGCATAAAACCGTAAATTGGATGTAAATATGCAAATATAAGGAAAGTTGTAACCCTAACAAACGACAGGCTGAAGAAAATCGCAATCGGATGAAATAAGGGGGAGAGTAACTCATTTATATTACTACTGATAAATTTAAGACATATGAAGGGAAGAGGCTTGTTTTTGATCGGTACACTTTTGTTATTATCGGAAGTACTCTTCGGACAGGACAGAATTTCGGTGACGGGATAAGTGACAGAAAAAAGACCGGGAATCCGTTATCGGAGCTGCGGTGGTTGTTAAGGAAGAAACTATCGGTGCCATTATCGGAAGTCATGGTTCTGGCCAAAGGTGCTATGGGAGAAGAACCTGCGTATCCACATCTCGAATTACTAGAAAAAGGCACTGATTGGTTTGACGAGATTTTCAGGCTTGATTCCGTCAGGAATTACCAGATTGGCTTGAGTGGAGGTGCTGAAAATGTAAGTTATAATTTGAGTGTCGGTTTCTTCCAGTAAAAAGAAGTGATCAAACGGAATGAATATCGTCGGCTCACGTTGCGGGCGCATAATGAATATCACCTCTGAGAAAAAATAACGATCGGACATAATATGTCAGCTGCTTTTAGATAAAAAAGTAATGGCAACCCCGGTGGTAGTCGGACAGGCTTACCGTTTGAGCTTTACTATTAAATCTTACGATAAAGAAGGAGATTTCTCGGATTCTCAGAATTCTTCTACCGGGAATCCGTTGGCTACGATCGCTTACCTGAATAAGAATATCCGGGATGACCGGGTGACGGGAAATGCACATCTCACTTGGGAGGTAATCGAAGATTTGAGTTTCCGTATCAGTTTCGGTATCGATTTACTGAATCGGCGGGAATGGATTTTTAGGTATGAATTTTATGTCTATTCTACTTATCAGAAGTTGGCATTAAAGGCCGGGGAGACCCGGAACGTTGAGTTTCTGATTACCCCCGAAACAATTTCTATGTATAATTTAAAAATGGAATACGGACCGGAACCCGGTGATTTTAAAGTCTGGATAGCCGCGAATGCCGAAGATGAAAGCAATGAAGGCTTGTTCTCCTATCGATGACCGATGGGGGGCCGACTTTTGACTTTTTACGATTAACAGTATGCTGATTGGCGGAATTGAAATTTTGCCGGTCAGCGTTTTTTCTTTCTTATTTTTTGTTCTTAAATATATTTTCTATTTTCGGCTGTCGAAAGCTTGGGATCATGTTGCCAGAAACGAAAGAATTGATTCAAGGAATAAACCAAAAAGATGAAAAGGCCTGGAAAGTACTTTTCAAGTCGTTTTATGCTCCCCTTTGTCATTATAGTTCCCGGATTTTGGCAGATGAACAAGTTGTTCCCGATATTGTTCAGAATACCCTGGTGAATTTGTGGAATAGTTCGGTTCGCTTTGAGAATGGGAAAGCTTTGACGGTTTATTTATACCGTGCAGTGTGGAATAATGCTTTAAAATATTTGCGTGACCGTAATGTGGAAGAAGAAAGGCTAAAACACTGGTTTGAAGAAGAAGGGGAAATGTCGGAAGAAAATTTTTATAGTGTGGTGCGGGAAGAGTTATTCCGGAAATTGAGGGAATTGATCGACCGCTTGCCCGAAGAAAGAAAAAAAATTATGCTGATGAGCCTTGAAGGGAAGAGTGGAGAAGAGATTGCCTGTGACCTGAATATAACGATACATACGGTCAAACAACAAAAATACAGGGCTTATAAATTTCTTCGGGAGCAATTGGGACAATATACTTCTTTGTTGTTTATTTTCTTTTTCCGATAAAAAATACAGGAAAATTCAAAGGAACGAAGGGTAGAGATTTTATTGCCGGAGGGTTCTGCTTCAGGGGGGATAAATCCTATCGGTTTATGTGGTCTATCGGCTGATTAGCGCCGGGAAGAGTAGAATTTTTTAGTACTTGTCCGTCTCCGGTATTCGTGTGTGGGGACCCGGTCACTTCTGCCGGTCAGTGGTCAACGTATTTTTCAACCGTTATGAGATACGAATTCAAAAGTTTTTACAACCGAAATAATGAAAAAGACTAAAATCAATTTCTGATAAAATTACAATTACAACATATATTTTTTATATGAAATAATATATTAAAACATAGTAATTTATAACAGATTTACGAACCTATTATGAAATTAATTGTATTTATATTTTTGCATATTCCAAAAAGTATTTATATTTGTAATGTAATTATAATATTAATGAAAAGAAAGTTATAGTTTTATCTATAGAAAACGAACCTTATTTTTTTTGATACATAAAGCCATCTTATTTATAAGATCGGCTTTTTTATTTTTAGTTCAATTATTTGATATTCAGTAAGTCAACTCTTCATCATAAAGACCTCCTTTTTTTCGAATTTCAACCAATAAAAATGTTCCTTTTTATTGGTCCTATTGTATAAATATCAGATAAAATATGTAATGTTTGCCCCTGAATTACCTTTTCTATTCTTCTGTATTTAAACAGAGAAATACATACACATACATACACACACATACAGCCAGGGGCAACATTACATTTTGTGTTTTACCGATATTAAAGAAAATAAAGTGGAGTGAATATACATACCGGCTTGGCCGGTAACGAATGGTATAACGATAAAATGAAAATATGAAAAGATTAATCCTCGGAATTTTTCTTGTCGTGTGGTGGTGTGGAAACCTTGTCTGCGCGCAGGATATTGCGGTTAAAACCAATCTTCTTTATTGGGCCACTTCAACACCCAACATCGGGTTTGAATTCGGGCTGGGCAAGCGTACAACCCTCGATCTGGTGGGGGGGTATAATCCGTGGACCCTTAATAAAGACGATAATAAGAAGATCAAGCATTGGATGGTGATGCCGGAATTCCGGTACTGGTTGTGCGAACGTTTCAACGGACATTTTTTCGGTATTCATACCGGGTTTGCAGAATACAATATCAGCGGTGTGCGGATTCCCTTCCAAAATAAGTCTACCCAAGAGCATCGTTATGAGGGGTGGGCCACCGGGATCGGTATTTCTTATGGTTATACGTGGATTTTAGGTAAACGCTGGAATCTGGAAGCGAATATCGGTGCCGGATACATTTACACGAAGTACGACAAGTACGAGTGCAAGACTTGCGGTCGTTTCAAGGGTAACCAGAAGAAGCATTATTTCGGCCCGACGAAAGCGGGAATATCTCTTATCTACATTATTAAGTAATACCGGAAAAAGATGAAACATTTATATATCATATTCTTAGCGTTACTGGCATGTTGTCCGGAGGTGATACATGCTGAAAACGAGATCAGTTACCTTGCCGAAATCGGGATACAGAACCGGGGAGTTGTCAAGAAAGGCAGAGAAGTACAACTGACCATGCTGGTTGATTTGAGTGAACTTAAAATCAAGACACAGCATACGATAGCCTTGACTCCCATATTGCTATCCAAGGATGGAAACCGTGAAGCGGCTTTCCCACCGATCGTCATAGACGGTAAAGCCCGCAACAAAATGTATCTTCGGGCTCAGCGTCTGGAAAGTGTAGATATTCCCCCTTATCACGACGAGAATGCACAGGTTGTCATCCGTCGCCGTAACGGTAAAGATCAGGGGTACGAGTATCTGGCGACAGTCCCTTACGAACACTGGATGCTCGATGGGCGGATCGAACTGCGTGAGCAGGTGTATGGGTGTGTAAACTGTTCGGAAGGTAAAGCGGAACAGGTCCTGCCCGGGAATATTCTTCCCGCTTTCATCCCTGATTACAGAACTTGTACGATTGTGCCCGAACCGGAACCGGTGAAAGTCCGGGCTGAAACCCGTACGGCGCGTCTCCAGTTTCGTCAGGATAGTTACAGGATCCTTCCCGGATATAAGGATAATCGTTCTGAATTGGATACCGTGTCCCATTCGATTCAGCTAGTCGAGGATAACGAGGATGTTTCCATCACGGGTATTTTTATTACCGGTTACGCTTCTCCGGAGGGTACTGTGGCTCACAACCTCAAACTGTCGGAGAATCGTGCCAAAGCGTTGGCCGACTATATTTGCCGCCATGACAAGTTCGACCCTGCCATGATACACGTCGATTGGAAAGGTGAGGATTGGGAAGGTTTCCGTCTCGTGCTGGACAAGTTTCCAGGGCTTCTGAAACGTGGAGAGGTCGTGCGCATTATCGATGAATGTACAGGAGACCGTGATGTCTGTGAAAAACAGTTGCAGGAATTAGTACCTGCCGACATCTATCATCGCCTGCTCAACGAGATATATCCTCTTTTACGGCGTAATGAATATAAAATAGAATACAATGTTCGCAACTTCAATCTCGACGAGGCCCGGCGCATGGTGGACGAACGTCCCGATTTGCTGAG
>OGJK01002527.1_pt1 | contig 14043 bp, 8 predicted proteins | sample 1571961 | NCBI WGS metagenome assembly OGJK01 (sample SAMEA2582120, study PRJEB24529) | metagenome | biome: Human gut stool | place: China | collected 2011 | reverse complement strand
TGAACGAATCCGCGTTGTGGTCAAAGGATGCCATCGAGCGCCAGATGAGCCACAAGGAGCGCAACGGCGTGCGGGCGGCGTATGTGCATAAGGCGGAACATCTGGAAGCCCGTATGGAGATGATGCAGTGGTGGTCGGATTATCTCGACATGAGCCACGAGGGGTACGTTGCGCCGTATATTTATGCGCAGCGGCATAAAGTGGCCTGACCCAGCGGCAATATAATTTGTTGATAATGAAAAAGCAGATGCTGATTGAATCTGGATCTGCTTTTTGTATTGGGCAATCGCTGCCAGACAATCTGCACCAGAAACCGATTTGCCGATACACCATAACTGCACCAGTTCAGTGTCACCGTTTATCTGCACCAGCCTGCCGTCGCCTGTCTATGTCAGGATTGCGCCAGATACCACCGGATAAATACCGATCTGCGCCAGCTTTATCCTTTTAAGCCCTTTGGCCTTTTCCCTTTTGCTGGCACAATCACCAGAAAAAATAACGGAATGCTGCACCAGAAGCCTGTTAATAGGCCGTACCATTTAGAAACATCGTTATTAAGAGGAAACCGTACAAAAAATTTTGCCCCCAAAATTTTTTGCACGAAAACCAATGAATAACCCGAGATTAATAGGAAATCACCCCAAATTATTTGGGGCAAATAATTTTGTACGAAAAACGATGAATAACATCATATTGCAAGTCTGAGGCTATCAATCAGCACCATCCTTTCTCCCGTAAACCTGCGCCACATACCGCCCGCGCCCGTCGCCATGCCCCAAATCCATCGCCGTCATTGCCAGCGCTTCCTTCTCACAAAATCCCTGCACCAGATAATGGCGGATCGCATCCTGTGCCCACGCATAGCGAAGAGAGTGCGGAGAGTATGCGCCAGTTAAGCCAAGACCCGACGCCTGGCTATGCCAGTATTTCATTGCGCTTTTCAGATCGGGCTTGTCAATCAGCCTGCCGTGGCGATCCTCTGCCACGGTCAGCGCATTAGCCAGCGCTTTTCTGACAGCGACAACATCAAGAATAATCGTCTCACGGGGTCGCCCGCCTTTGGTGCCAAACACCACGGTTAAGCGAGTGTCACCACGATCCAGTGCCTGTCGCCACGTTTTCAGCGACTGTACGCTCTGCACCGCCTCCTGCGAACGCAGCCCCATCAGCCTTGAGAGTTCCAGCGCTGACGCCAGCCCCGGATCTTTTGCACGGGCCGTCTCCAGCACATCGAGATAGTACTCCGGCGTGATAGCCAGCTTCGTACCGTTGCGGGATGCACCGGACAATCCCAGCGAACGGTTATTCAGCCGTTCACTCTGCGCCAGCCTGTCACGCCCGGCCTGTTTCAGATTGCAACGTACCGCCGCCATCTCGTTTTGCAGGGAACGCTTCGTGATGCCCTGCGCCAGCCGTTCACGAACATAACCTTCAATATGCCGCGCCTTAAGCTGTTCCACCCGGCGGATCTGCACATTCTGCGCCAGAACCAGACGCTCACAAAACCGCTGCGCCAGCTTAATGCGGTCGTGAACGGTTTTATGGCTACCGCCTGCCTGCTGCGCCAGTCGCTTCATTTCCTGCTCCAGTATTCCCATACATTCCCCTTTTCATGATTGCCGCAAACTCATCTCCAAAAAACCAACACTGATACAGCTTTCCCCGGCGCGTAGGCCGATAGCCCCTGTTTTTTTGTCGGGGCTGCGAACGATACCTGAGCGCCGGGGCGGCTGCCGTTGAGGTGTGGTGTAGTGGCACAGTAAATTTGGCCACCTGATTAAAGGTGATATTCTCACCTCAACACAAAACAGGTGACTTAATGAACAAGAAAACTAAGCGTACTTTCACCCCCGAGTTCAGGATGGAATGTGCACAGCTGATTGTTGATAAGGGCTACTCCTATCGACAAGCCAGTGAAGCGATGAATGTCGGTTCTACCACGCTTGAGAGCTGGGTACGCCAGCTCAGGCGTGAGCGCCAGGGGATTACGCCCTCTGCCACACCTATTACTCCAGACCAGCAACGTATCCGCGAGCTGGAAAAGCAGGTTCGTCGCCTGGAGGAACAGAATACGATATTAAAAAAGGCTACCGCGCTCTTGATGTCCGACTCACTGAACGGTTCACGATAGTTGCCAGACTGAGTGACAGCCACACGGTCGTCAGCCTGTGTTCTGCTCTGGGAATACACCGCAGCAGTTACCGATACTGGCGAAAACGACGCGATACGGTTAATCCGGCGCGAGTCAGGCTGTGCAGCGAAATACGCCGGGCGTGGAATCAGAGCCGGGGCTCAGCAGGGGCGCGTACTCTGGCTGACATGCTGACCCAAAACGGCGTCCCGATGAGCCGTTACCGTGCGGGGCGTCTGATGAAACATCTGAACCTGAGCAGTTGCCAGCCTGGAAAACATCAGTACAAAAATGCCCGTCAGGAGCATACCTGCCTGCCTAATCTGCTCGAGCGTCAGTTCGCTGTGCCCAAGCCAGACCGGGTGTGGTGCGGAGACATTACGTATATCTGGGCCGGAAATCGCTGGTGCTATCTGGCGGTCGTCATGGATCTTTTTGCCCGCAGGGTTATCGGCTGGAGTCTGTCAGTACATGCCGATACCGCACTGATAAGCAGTGCCCTGCGGATGGCCTATGAAACACGTGGTCAACCGCGTGATGTCATGTTCCATAGCGATAGTAATAATGCCGATGTCAGTCTTTACCACCACTTAGTTTGCCGTTTAACCAGATTGGTGTGATTACTGATGCAGTGAAGACCTTCCCGCATCCTGACTCACACAGCGATCGACCTTTTGTGTCCTGCCCTGGACCCGTCGGTTGCCGGAAGCGCCTTCATGCGAGGCATCTCCTCACCGATGCGCGTGACTCAAGAAGGGCCTGACGGCTTGTCTCGTTACTGTCCTGTCCGGGTTATCTGTCTGGAGATTCAACTCTGTTTCCTCACAGGAGCTCTGTCATGGTTGATAAAGTTACCGAAGCTGCCGTTGTGGGTGGCGTGGATACACATAAAGATTTGCACGTTGCCGCTGTCGTAGATCAGAACAATAAAGTCCTTGGGACTCAGTATTTCTCCACAACACGACAAGGTTACCGGCAGATGCTGGCATGGATGACCTCGTTTGGGACATTAAAGCGAATTGGTGTTGAGTGCACAGGTACCTATGGTTCCGGTTTGCTTCGTTATTTTCAGAACGCCGGGTTAGAAGTTCTTGAGGTGACTGCTCCAGACCGGATGGAGCGACGCAAACGGGGTAAAAGTGACACAATTGATGCTGAATGTGCCGCTCATGCAGCATTCTCAGGCATCAGGACAGTTACTCCCAAAACGCGTGATGGCATGATTGAGTCCCTGCGGGTATTAAAAACTTGCCGAAAAACAGCAATATCAGCCCGCAGAGTCGCTCTCCAGATTATCCATTCAAATATTATCTCTGCCCCGGATGAATTACGTGAACAGCTCAGAAATATGACGCGCATGCAGCTCATCAGGACCCTGGGTTCCTGGAGACCTGATGCCAGTGAATACCGCAATGTAACCAACGTTTATCGCATTTCATTAAAGTCCCTTGCCCGACGCTATCTCGAGTTACATGACGAAATCGCTGATCTGGATGTCATGATTGCGGCAATTGTCGACGAGTTGGCACCTGAGCTGATTAAACGTAATGCTATCGGATACGAAAGCGCTTCACAGTTGCTGATCACTGCCGGAGACAATCCTCAACGGTTAAGATCAGAATCAGGATTTGCGGCACTGTGTGGTGTCAGCCCGGTCCCCGTTTCTTCTGGAAAAACGAACCGTTACCGACTTAATCGTGGTGGAGATCGTGCTGCAAATAGTGCACTTCACATCATCGCCATCGGACGCTTACGAACTGACGCAAAAACAAAGGAATATGTCGCCAGGCGTGTAGCCGAAGGACATACAAAAATGGAAGCGATACGCTGTCTAAAGCGATATATCTCCCGCGAAGTTTACACGTTACTGCGCAATCAAAACAGGCGGATCAACAGTATCCCGATAACAGCTTGACTCTTAGAAGGGCGTCCAAGGCAGCCATTATACGAGCAGGCAGTTCCGGCAGTTACTGTGGCGATACCGGATCAGGCAGAGTATGAGTCGGCGTGGAAACTGCTGGGATAACAGCCCAATGGAGCGCTTCTTCAGGAGTCTGAAGAACGAATGGGTGCCAGCGACGGGCTATGTAAGCTTCAGCGATGCAGCTCACGCAATAACGGACTATATCGTTGGATATTACAGCGCACTAAGACCGCACGAATATAATGGTGGGTTACCGCCAAACGAATCAGAAAACCGATACTGGAAAAACTCTAACGCGGTGGCCAGTTTTTGTTGACCACTTCATACCGCAGGAGGCATGATGGAGAGCATTAATAATCAAGTGCAGTCGGTACGCCAGTTGCTGGCCATTCCCCAACTGGCCATCCCAAGCTATCAGCGACCTTACCGCTGGGGCTCCAAGAATATCTCGGATCTCTTTACCGATTTGGCAACCCATCAGGACAAGAGCGCCTACCGGCTGGGCTCGGTGGTGTTTCATCAGCACACCGATAGTGAGCAGGGCGAGATGCTTGATATCGTCGATGGTCAGCAACGCACCCTGACCCTGATGTTGACCGTCAAGGCGCTGATCGAGGTGCTGGATAACGAAAATCGCAGTGGCAAAGAGAAGAGTATCCGGTTTCAACGTCAGGATCTGCGTGAGCAATTGCAGGTCTTGCGTGGACCTATCGATGCGTTTATGCAGCGCCAGCGCTTCCCCAGCCGGGATTCGGAGTTCAACCTCAGACGCAACTATCTGGAGTTGCGTCGGCTGGTGGCCCGCCCTGAGTTTGACGAGCAGCAAATTGACTTTCTGCTCAACCGCTGTCAGGTGGTCTGCTTTGTGCTGCAGGATATCTCGGAGGCGTTCCAGTTCTTCGATTCGCAAAATGCCCGGGGGCGCGATCTGGCTCCTCACGATCTGCTCAAGGCATTTCACCTGCGCGAGTTTGCCGGTCATGAGGCCAATCTCAAGGCCGAGGCGGTCGCCCATTGGGAGCGCCTGCCAAGCGACGAGCTGGCCAATCTGTTCGCCCTCTATCTCTATCGGGTACGCCAGTGGGCCGAGGGCAAGTCGGCCCGCTACTTTGGCAAGGGGGAGGTGGATCTCTTCAAGGGGGTCAACCTAGATCGGGTAGGGCATTATCCTTACGTGGAGTCGCTGCGCATCGCCCACCACTTTGTCGATGAGTACAACAGCCAGTACCAGCGCAAGATTGACGGCCAGTACATGACGTTTCCCTTTCATCTCGACCAGATGATCATCAATGGTCGGCGCTTTTTCGAGATGGCCGAGTACTACCAGACGCGGGTGGCCGCCATCGTGGCCGAGGAGTCTGATTCCGGCAAGGCGCAATCTGCCACCCTGCTCGGCGAAACGCTGACACCGATGGCCAGCAAGGTGCTATCGACCCTGGGCAGTTACGAGCGACGCCACCGCACCGGGGATCGTTATGTGCGGGCCATGTTCGACTGCGCCCTGATCTTCTATATCGACAAGTTCGGCAGCCAAGGGCTGTCACTGGCCATCGAGAAGTGCTTTATCTGGGCCTATCGCTGCCGCATCCGCCAGCAGGTAGTGCAGTTGGCAACCATGGATAACTATGTGCTGGAGCACAATCTGATCCGTGCCATTCGTGATGCTCGTCTGCCGGGAGATCTGCACGGCTTCCCTTTGCCTAGCATGAGCAGTCGAGAGAACAAGAACAATCGCAATGGTGCCGAAGATGAGCTGGTCGGGCTGTTTCGGGAGATGAAATATTATGAATGATGCAGGCGTTCGCCCCTTTTCCATTCGTGCACTGCTTGAAGATCGCGCCCGCTATCTGGTGCCCATGTACCAGCGCAACTATGCCTGGGGTGAGGGAGAGATCACCCAGCTGCTGCAGGATGTGCTGGATTATCAGCAAAAATTGGTCAGTGGTAAGGGGCCGCAAACCTACTATATCGGCACCCTGGTGGTGTTTGCCCGGGACGATGGCAGTTTCGAGGTAATCGATGGCCAGCAGCGCTTTACTACCCTCTCTCTGCTGGCCAATTGGCTCAAACATCACGCGATAGATTCGGTGGATATGAGCTGGTATCAGACCATCAACCTCGCTTTTGAGAGTCGCCCGATATCGAGCCATACCTTCGAGCGCTTATGGCAGGGTGTTGCCCCCTACGATTTGCGGGGGAGTACCTTCAATGAAGGTTTGGTGAACGGTTTTGAGCTGATTGACAAGGCAATGGCGGATCTTGGTTTGGTAGGGGCTAAACTGACGGCCTTTTGCGACTACCTCTTCAAGCATGTGCAGATCTCTCGTATCGAAGTACCCAAGGATACCGATCTCAATCACTTCTTCGAGGCGATAAACAATCGCGGCGAGCAGTTGGAAAAGCATGAAGTGATCAAGGCGCGGCTGATGGAGACGCTGAACCAGATACCCGAGGAAGAGCATCGTCGCCAAAGTATTCATATCCTGACCCGGGTATGGGATGCCTGCGCCAATATGGAGCGCTATATCCAGTACGGCTTTACCCCGCAAGAGCGCCACCGTCTGTTTGGTGAGAGCGACTGGGGTCAGTTTGTGCCCCGTGATTTTGCCCATCTGCTTGATCTGCTAGGATCCCCAAACACGGCCGACGCTGCCGATAAAAGCCGAGCAGCTGCCGGTAGCCAAGGGCGCACCTTGTTGGCCATTTTGCAGGATGACAAGCTTGATGGTGAGCAGACGGTGGAGGAGGAGAGCCCAGGCTCCGAGCGCTTTAACAGCGTCATCAACTTCTCCAACTTCTTGCTCCATGTGCTGCGACTCGTGAGCCGCGACCCGGGTGATACGGAGGGGGTGCCGCTTGATGATAAACAACTGGTCGATCAGTTTGAGCTGCGAGTGATAAGGCAACCGGATCCAGTAGCGGCAGTTCAGCGTTTTATCTATGGCCTGTTAAAGAGCAAGTATCTGTTTGATCAGTTCATCATCAAGCGCGAGTTTGCCGATGGCAAGGATAGTTGGAGTCTGAAGCGGCTGCACTGGTATTCGGAAAAGAGCGTCAGTTACATCAATACCTTTGACAAGGATGAAAATGAGAATGGTTTCTCTGGTGTTAACCGGCGGGTCCTGATGTTGCTGTCAGCGTTTCATGTGTCGACCCCGACCCTGGTTTACAAACATTGGCTGAATGGTGCACTGAGATATCTGTTCGACAATTGTCACCCTGATCAACCGGTGGATGCCGGGGCTTATCTGTCCTATCTGGAGAGTCAGGCTCGCCGCTTTGTCTTCCAGCGCTTTTTGGCGCCTGGTGAAGGGGCTTCCTATTACCAGATGCTCTACCTTGATAACGCCCTGTTGCCCGCCATCAATGTGGATGAGAGTTGGCACAAGGTGATTACATCCAAACTTCGCTTCGGTCATATCGAGAACAACTTTGTCTTCAACTTCCTCGACTATCTGCTGTGGGTACGAGATCGGAATAGCGACAAAGTTGCTGGCTCCTTTGAGTTCACTTTCCGCAGCTCGGTGGAGCACTTCTCACCCCAGCATCCGATGGATGGCTATAAACCGGTTGAGCAGAGTGCACTCCATTCGTTTGGCAACCTTTGCCTTATCAGCCACAGCAAGAACTCGCGCTTGAGTAACTTCCAGCCGCAACAGAAGCAGGAGCACTTTGAAGCAAGCCTTGCCAATAACCAGACTGATAGTCTTAAATTGCTTGCTATGATTCGGCTGATGAAAGATAAAGGTCGTTGGCTGGAAGATGAGATAGCTGTGCATCAACAAGATATGTTGCAGGTCTTACTATCCAATCAAATTCAGCAATAACGGATTGAATCTGTTTATGAAATTTGGCTGCTATCAACTAATGGGCGTTAAGTTGATTGTATGATCTGATTGATAAAGAAGGGGAGACTAAAAATCTCCTCTTCTTTGCAGCAGTTTACTGCGGTCTTTTTGTGATGCATCAGCATAAAACGTTTTACTTGTGGACCCTAAGAAATGGAGAACATTATGTCGACTGTAGATACCTCTACAGCAGAGGAACTCAATCAAGGAGGCTCAGATTTTATTCTGACTTCCCTCGAGGCTATGCGTAAGAAGTTATTGGACCTTACGTCTCGAAATCGACTTTTGAATTTCCCTATCACTCAAAAAGGGTCTTCACTACGTATTGTTGATGAATTACCAGAACAGCTTTATGAAACCCTTTGCTCGGAAATCCCGATGGAATTTGCTCCTGTGCCCGATCCAACTAGAGCGCAGCTGTTAGAGCATGGCTATCTCAAAGTTGGGCCAGATGGTAAAGATATACAGTTAAGAGCTCATCCTAGCGCTAAGGATTGGGCGCACGTCTTAGGAATCCGTACAGATTTTGATTTACCAGATAGCCATAAAACGGTTGTTTCTGATTCAGATAGAGAGTTGCTGGAAAAAGCCCATCAGTTTATCTTGCAATATGCCCAAGGCCAGAATGGAAAATTAACAGGGATTCGTTCTGAATACGTTAATCAAGGTATAGCTTTGTCAGCGTTGAAGGAGGCGTGCTGCTTAGCAGGCTATGAAGGGCTTGAGGATTTTGAACGACAGGCAAAGGCTGGGAATGAGATTAGTATATCTTCTTCCAATCCCTCTCATGACGATAATCGGATACAGGCTCTGCTTTATCCAAATGAACTGGAAGCTTGTTTGCGCGCCATCTATGGTAAGGCTCAAACTGCTTTGGAGGAGAGTGGCGCCAACATCTTGTATTTGGCGTTAGGGTTCCTTGAGTGGTATGAAAGCGATTCCTCTGAAAAGGCACGTTATGCACCGTTATTTACAATTCCGGTGAGATGTGAACGAGGAAAATTAGATCCGAAGGATGGTCTTTACAAGTTTCAACTTTATTATACGGGTGAAGATATTTTGCCCAATCTCTCTTTGAAGGAAAAACTTCAGGCTGACTTTGGCCTCGCTCTTCCTTTGTTCAATGAAGAGGAAACTCCAGAGTCTTATTTTGCTTCGGTGAAGAAGGTTGTAGAGCAGCACAAACCTAAATGGTCTGTGAAACGTTATGGTGCACTTAGCTTGCTCAATTTTGGCAAGATGATGATGTATCTTGACCTCGATCCTGCCCGCTGGCCTTGTGACAAGCGCAATATATTGTCTCATGAAGTAATTCGTCGCTTTTTCACCAGTCAGAGCTGTGGTCAAGAGAATTCCGGCTTACCTGGTGGCTTCGGTCAGCATGAGTACTGCATCGATAGTTACCCTGATATTCATGACAAGGTTCCACTAATCGATGATGCGGATAGCTCGCAGCACAGTGCGTTGATCGATGCTATCCGTGGTCAAAACTTAGTCATTGAGGGCCCTCCTGGTAGTGGCAAATCACAAACGATCACCAACTTGATTGCAGCAGCTCTGCTCAACGGTAAGAAAGTCCTGTTTGTGGCAGAGAAGATGGCTGCACTGGAGGTCGTCAAACGTCGCTTGGATCGTGCGGGGCTAGGTCAATTTTGCTTAGAGTTGCACAGTCATAAAACTCATAAGCGCAAGGTGCTGGATGATATTAATGCTCGCTTGGTGAGTCAGGCGACCATGCCTACTATGGAAGAGATTGATGCTCAGATTTTGCGTTATGAAGATCTTAAGCAGCAGCTCAATGAATATGCCGCATTGATCAATAACCAATGGGCGCAAACAGGCAAAACGATCCATCAGATTTTGAGTGGTGCAACCCGTTATCGTCACAAATTAGATATTGATGCAACAGCACTTCATATCGAAAACCTTTCCGGGAAGCAGTTGGATAAAGTGACCCAATTACGGCTGCGTGACCAAATAGTAGAGTTTAGCCGCATCTACAAAGAGGTTCGTGAGCAGGTGGGGGCTAATGCAGAAATATATGAGCACCCTTGGAGCGGTGTGAATAACACACAAATTCAATTGTTTGACAGCGCTCGTATAGTCGATTTGCTACAAACTTGGCAGACATCAATTATCGACTTTCAACATAGCTATCAAGAATATGTAGATAAGTGGGCGTTAGAAGGCGAAAGCCTTAATACGCTTCAATATATTGAGCAATTGGTAGAAGATCAGTCGAATCTTCCAGTGTTGTGTGGTTCAGAGCATTTCCCAGCACTTAGTGAGCTAGATTCACCCGATGCCATTGCACGGGTGCGTCACTATTTATATAGGTTCGAGTTGCTACAAGGTCATTATGTGGCCTTGAGCCAGGTTATCGAGCCTCAAAAGCTACGACTTTTAGAACAAGGACAATCGTGTGACTTTCCTCGTGAAGAGCTGGAAAAATATGGTGCAGCAGAGGATTTCACTTTACGTGATTTGGTCAGGTGGCTTGAATCCATCCAATCAATTCATGATGAGTTATCATCTATTTATGCGCAATTAAACGATTTCAAAAATGCTTTGCCAGATGGTATTGCTTCGTATATCGATGATTCGCAAGCTGGATTGCTATTCTGCTCTGAGTTGTTGTCGATTCTGGGTGCTTTACCGACTGAGCTTATTAGAGTTCGAGATCCTCTTTTTGATGATGATGATATCGATGCAGTATTGCGCGACTTAATGTGTCAAATCGAAACATTGCGTCCTTTAAGAGATGGTCTATCTACTTTGTATCAATTGGACCAGTTGCCTTCCCAAGAGATGCTCGCGCATGCCGTTGCTGTTATCCAGCAAGGGGGATTATTTGCATGGTTTAAGAGTGATTGGCGTAGTGCCAAGGCACTGCTCATGGCGCAATCTCGTAAGCCTGACACTAAGTTTGCTGAGTTAAAACGCTGCTCAGCTGATTTGCTCAAGTATTCGGAGCTGTTACAACGGTTTGAACAAAGTGACTTTGGTAATCAACTTGGTAATGCATTCCGAGGGTTGGACACCGACTGTGAACAACTCATGTTATTGCGTGATTGGTACAAGAAGGTCCGAGCTTGTTACGGGATAGGTTTTGGAAAGCGAGTTGCGATAGGCTCTGGATTATTTAACCTAGATGGTGAGATTATCAAAGGTGTGCATTTAATCGAGAAATCGCAGATTAGCTCAAGATTAATGACTTTGGTTAAACGGGTCGAGCACGAGGCTAAGTTATTACCGCGTATTTCTAGCTTGTTGGAAGAACATGCATCTTGGTTAGGTGAGCAAGGTGTATTGATGCAATCTTACCGACAGGTGCGGAATACTCTCATTGCCTTGCAGGGATGGTTTATCAATCCAGATATATCATTAGAGCAGATGACTCATTCCTCCGAGATTTTGCAAAACATAAACGATCTTCAGATATCCCTTGAAAATGACTCGTTACAGTTAGGGGCGTTTTTACAATTAACCCCATTGGCTTGCGGTGCGTATAAAAATAATCAACTGACGTTAGACACTATTAACGACACGCTGAATTTTGCCGAGCAACTGGTTGATAAGATAAATTGCGTATCCTTGGCTACCCAGATCAGACATTTGGCTAGTGGTAGTGATTACGATTTACTATGTCGTGATGGTGGGGAAATAGTTTCGAAATGGAATGAACAGATTAAAAATGCTGAGTTATATGCGCTAGAAACAAAGTTAGAGCGGAGTCAGTGGCTCAAGTCGACTGATGGTTCTCTTAATACATTAATCGAGCGCAACGAAAGAGCAATACAGCAACCCCGTTGGTTGAACGGGTGGGTTAACTTTATTCGTTGTTACGAGCAGATGCATGAAAATGGATTGCAGCGAATCTGGAGTGCTGTACTTGCGGGCTCGCTCCCGATTGAAAAAGTTGAATTGGGTTTAGCATTAGCAATTCATGACCAGCTGGCGCGGGAGGTTATTCACATCCACCCTGAATTGATGAGAGTTTCCGGCTCACAGCGCAATGCTTTGCAGAAGTCATTTAAAGATTACGACAAAAAACTGATTGAATTACAACGTCAGCGGATTGCAGCAAAAATTGCTTGCCGAAATATACCAGAAGGGAATTCTGGTGGTAAGAAAAGTGAATATACAGAACTAGCTTTGATCAAAAATGAGTTGGGTAAAAAAACCAGACATATTCCAATTAGGCAATTGGTTAACCGTGCATGTAATGCGCTGGTTGCAATTAAACCTTGTTTCATGATGGGGCCAATGTCAGCAGCTCATTACCTAGAACCTGGACGAATGGAATTTGATCTGGTGGTGATGGACGAAGCGTCTCAGGTGAAGCCAGAGGATGCATTGGGTGTCATCGCGAGGGGCAAGCAACTAGTGGTCGTTGGTGACCCGAAACAGCTACCACCAACCAGTTTCTTTGATCGAAGTGCCGACGGAGAAGATGACGATGATGCCGCGGCTTTAAGTGATACTGACAGCATTTTGGATGCTGCTTTGCCACTGTTTCCTATGAGACGTTTGCGTTGGCACTATCGTTCACGACATGAAAAGTTGATTGCATACTCTAACCGCCATTTTTATAACAGTGATTTGGTGATATTCCCTTCCCCAAATGCTGAGTCTCCAGAGTATGGGATTAAATTTACCTATGTGTCAAAAGGTAGGTTCTCCAATCAACACAATATTGAAGAAGCCCAAGCAGTTGCTGAGGCCGTACTTCATCATGCGCAACACCGGCCGGGTGAGTCACTCGGGGTAGTGGCCATGAGTTCCAAGCAACGCGATCAAATTGAGCGCGCTATCGATGAATTGCGCCGAAATCGCCCTGAATTTAACGATGCAATCGATGGCTTATATGCCATGGAAGAGCCACTTTTTGTGAAAAACCTTGAGAACGTTCAAGGGGATGAGCGTGATGTAATCTTTATTTCCTTTACCTATGGACCTTCTGAGCATGGTGGAAAGGTTTATCAACGCTTTGGACCTATCAATTCCGATGTTGGCTGGCGTCGCTTGAATGTGCTTTTCACTCGATCAAAAAAACGGATGCATGTGTTTAGTTCAATGCGTTCTGAAGATGTATTGACGAGTGAAACCAGTAAACTTGGTGTTATTTCGTTGAAAGGTTTTTTACAGTTTGCCGAAAGTGGCAAACTAGATTCCCTCACAACGCATACCGGCAGGGCTCCAGATAGTGACTTTGAGGTTGCTGTAATGGAAGCACTCAATCACGCTGGGTTTGAGTGTGAACCTCAGGTAGGGGTTGCAGGATTCTTTATTGATCTAGCTGTGAAAGATCCAGGTTGTCCTGGCCGTTACTTAATGGGCATAGAGTGTGATGGTGCGGCTTATCACTCAGCTAAATCTGCTCGTGATCGTGACCGTTTGCGTCAAGAGGTTCTGGAGCGTTTGGGTTGGAGAATTAGCCGCATTTGGTCCACTGATTGGTTCAGTAATCCTGATGAGGTTCTATCTCCGATTATCCGTAAACTCCATGAGCTTAAAACATTGGCTCCAGACGTTGTTGTACCTTCCTATGAATATGTAGAAACGATTGAGTCAAGCGCTGAAGTGGCGTCTGACTCAATTGATTCTCTTATGCCCAATTTGGGGCTTAAGGAGCAACTTAAGTATTTTGCCACACATGTCATTGAGGTTGAGCTTCCTAATGTTGATGCTGATCGTCGTTTGTTGCGGCCCGCAATGCTTGAGGCTTTGCTGGAACATCAGCCTTTATCACGTTCCGAGTTTGTTGAACGAATACCTCATTATCTGCGGCAAGCAACAGATGTATACGAAGCGCAACGCTTTCTTGACCGAGTCTTGGCATTAATTGATGGCGCAGAGGCTGAAGCGAATGATGCAGCGTTTGAGTCTGAATTGGCATAATTAGTTAAAGGTAATAAGAACAGTGACAACTGTCGGACAACGTGAACGCGCAACTCAACAGCGCGTAGTCAGGTTTTTTATTGAGGAATTGGGCTATCGTTATCTAGGCGATTGGCACACGCGTCCTAACAACCGTAATGTTGAGCCTGATTTGCTCAGTCATTGGTTGATTGACCGTGGTGTTGTGGACTGACCCCACGCCCGTAGACAAATTCTGTCCTCACGACGAGGCCTGTTCG
>OGJK01002514.1_pt1 | contig 14086 bp, 8 predicted proteins | sample 1571961 | NCBI WGS metagenome assembly OGJK01 (sample SAMEA2582120, study PRJEB24529) | metagenome | biome: Human gut stool | place: China | collected 2011 | reverse complement strand
GGCAGGATATCGTAAATTTTATAAATATTTTAGTATATTGGTATTTATGGGCTGCGGATACCTTATGCTGAATTTTTGGGAAGAGGGAAAATATCGGGTTGACGTGTTATGTTTTGATCAACCTGTGATTCAATTGGAATTTTCGATCGGGGAACAGGATTTACCTTATACGTTTACTGACGAAATCGCGAAAGTTAATGGACAGGTACATAAAGTAGCAGGTGTACCTTCAACTCCGCAAGACAAAGAAGAGGCTTTATCCCGTTTGTATCAATTGGTAGGATTGCGTAAAGTAAAAGAGGAAATTACCCGGATGTATGAGTTGGCGGAATTCGTGAAAATGCGACAAGAGAACGGTTTTAACGATAAACTTCCGGTATTGAATATGATCCTTATGGGAAATCCGGGAACGGGTAAGCATTTGATTACCGAGATTACGGGAGAGATGTTTTATCGTTTGGGAGTGTTGTCAAACGGGAAGGTGCATAGGTATAAGAGAGAGGATTTTACCCGTCCGGGAGTGGCCGCAGAAGAACAGTTGATTCGGGATGCTATCACGAAAAGTATCGGAGGTATTCTGTTGATTGAGGATGCAGATGAATTGTACCCGACAAATGACCCGAATGATCCGGCCATGCGTATTTTTAGCGTGTTGTTGGGAATTTTAGAGCAGGAACAACCTTCTTTGTTGGTTGTCATGGCGGGCGATGTAATGGCATTGCAGGCTATTACAGAAGGAATTCCCGGTGTGAAGAAATGTTTCCCTTACCAATTTGTATTTGATGATTATTCGGCAGAGGAATTGATGGAAATTACTCATCAAATGTTGGAGAAACGACAATTTAAGTTTACCCTGGAGGCAGAGGATAAGTTTTCCGATATGTTGAAGGATTGTTGTTCCGTGAGGGAATCTGGTTTTTCCAATGGCAGGTTTATAGAAGAGCGACTGGATAATGCCTCGACACGGATGGCCAAGCGATTGATGGCAAATCACAAGGGTACACATACAAAGGAAGATATGATGTTGATTCAGGTGGGAGACATCGAAACGCTGGAACAACCGGATCCTAGTAAATCCGTTGATGCATTGAATGATATGATTGGATCTAAAGAGTTAAAAAACAGCTTGATTAGCTATATTAATTATATCTATTTTATTCGGGAAAGACAAAAGCATGGTTACGCAGATGTGATTCCTCCTTTGCATATGCTGTTCACCGGGAACCGAGGGACTGGGAAAACGACTGTGGCCCGAATGCTTGGGGAGATATTCGAGTCGGCTGGGATTCTGGAAAGTTCTATGGTGACTGTCAGGAGCAGGGGAGAAATTATCGGAGATGGTTCCATTCCTCCACAACAGATTGCCATGTATATTTTCGAACAGGCAAGAGGGGGTATTCTTTTCTTGGAAGATGCTCACACCTTGTTTCAAGATAATGTGGGGGCTGCGGCATTGAGTGTCATTTTCGGGCAATTGTCACCTACCGATAATGGAGATACCATTGTTATATTGAGCGGAGACCCGGAAGCGATGGATAAAGCTTTAGCCGGAAATCCTAGAGTGAAGTCTCTTTTCCCGTATCATTTCCATTTTTCCGATTACACGCCGGAAGAGTTATTGGAGATAGCGATTCAGAAGGTTGCAGAGAAGAATTATACCCTGCATCCGAAAGCGAAAGAGGCATTTAAAAACTTGGTATCCCAAGTATGTAACGAGCATGATAAATTCTTTGGAAATGCTTTATTTGTCGAGAAGATGGTAGATAAAGCCATTCACAACCTATCTGCTCGAACCATGAAGATCAGGAAAGAGCGGGAACTTACCCGAAAGGAGATTACGACATTGATGGCCGTGGATATTCCGACGGCAACTTCCGAGCTACCCAATTCTTATAAAGATACTTTCGACGAGAAAGAGATTGCCTCAGCTTTGAAGGATCTGGATCACATGGTGGGACAGACGAAACTCAAAAAACAGATTCATGATTTTGTGGATTTGGCTCGTCATTATAATCAACAAGGGACGAAGCTGAATACCCGTGTATCATTACAATGGTGCTTTACCGGGAACTCCGGAATGGGAAAAGGAACGGTCGCCCGGATTATTGCTCGTATTTATAAAGCCATGGGAATTATAGACAAGAGTGAGGTGACGAGTTTTAAAGTAGAACGTTTACTCGGGTTGACCGAGGAAGATGCTATACAAAGTATCGGTATGGCTTTGTTGCAATCGAAAGGTGGACTATTTTTCTTCGATGAAGATTCCAGTAGTCTGAATGAAGTTTCCGGTTTCCGGGATCGGGTAAGGGCGATTCTTGTGAATCAGTTGGCAATGCAACCGGGAGCTTATAACGTGATATATGCGAAACAGGACCCACCCCGTCAGATTATCAATGACGAGGTTGAAAAGGTTTCTGATATGATTAATGTTCTTGTTTTTGAAGATTATACAGCTGATCAGTTAATGGAAATATTGAAACGTGATCTTGCCACGGATAATACCCGGATGACGAGAACGGCTCAACAACATATGGAACAATTTATCTCTTATATTGTTGCGAATAAAAAACGTAGTCATGCCAGTGCCCGGTTAATCAAACTGGTTGCAGAGATGATGATTCGGAATCGGGTACAGCGCTTGGCTCAGAACAAGAAAGCGAATGATGACGTGGATATGAAACATTCGGTCACGAAACAGGACGTTGAAATGTTCACGCCTGCCATGTTGGATAGTATGATATCAGAAAGGAATACAATCGGGTACAAGCAATGAATCGCAGAATACTTCATCTTGCTATTCCTTCTATCGTGTCTAATATTACCGTTCCTTTGTTGGGATTGGTAGATGTGACGATTGTGGGACATTTAGGGGCGACAGCTTATATAGGTGCTATTGCGGTGGGTGGATTGTTATTTAATATTCTTTACTGGAATTTCGGTTTCCTACGAATGGGTACCAGTGGGCTGACTTCACAGGCATACGGTCGGAAGGATAAGGAGGCTGAAATACGGGTACTTGTACAGGCGGTGAGTGTCGGTTTGTTTTCAGCCTTGGCCATGCTGATTCTGCAATACCCGATAGAACGACTGGCTTTTCGGCTATTGGACACGAGTGCGGAGGTGGAACAATATGCCGTCACCTATTTTAGAATCTGTATTTGGGGGGCTCCGGCGGTGTTGGCACAATACAGTTTCACTGGGTGGTTTATCGGGATGCAGAATTCTCGTTACCCGATGTATATTGCCATTGTGATGAACGTGATTAATATCGTATGTAGTTCCTGCTTTGTCTTTTTGTTCAAAATGAAGGTGGAAGGAGTGGCTTTGGGGACAGTTGTCGCGCAATATTCGGGGGTGATGATGGCCTTGGGGTTTTGGTATTATAATTATAAAGAATTGCGGGGGCGGATTACATTTAAAGGAAGTCTTCAATTAATTGCCATGCGACGTTTCTTTGCCGTGAACCGGGATATATTTCTTCGGACACTTTGCTTGATTGGGGTGACAACATTCTTTACTTCAACAGGAGCCCGTCAAGGAGATGTAATTCTGGCTGTTAATACATTACTCATGCAGTTGTTTACCTTGTTTTCCTATATCATGGACGGTTTTGCCTACGCGGGGGAAGCTCTGTCGGGGCGTTACGTGGGAGCTTGTAATTTGGTACAATTGAAACGGGCGGTGAAGGCATTGTTCTGCTGGGGAGTTGTTTTGTCGTTGGTTTTCACGTTATTGTACGGGATTGGAGGTGAGAATTTCTTGGGGTTATTGACAAATGACACGGTTGTGATAGAGACTGCCGGACGTTATTTTTACTGGGTGCTTGCTATTCCGTTGGCAGGATTTGCGGCCTTTCTGTGGGATGGCATTTTGATCGGGGCTACGGCTACTCGTTTTATGCTATGGGCCATGTTGGTCGCTTCCGGTAGTTTTTTTGTGATCTATTACTGTTTTTCCGGGGCTACGAATAATCATACGTTATGGTTGGCCTTTCTGGTTTACCTTGCACTACGTGGGATTATGCAGACGATATGGAGTCGGAGAGTATTTACTTTAAAATATCTCCAAAGTCTGAGATCATAAATTGAAGGTCGGATAAGTTTATTTGCCCGCTTTTTATTATATTCGCGATGCAAATACGTGTAGTTGAAAATAAACAAATAAAACACATGGCTATAGTATTCTATCAAAAAGATGCAACAGTGTATGCCGTACACTATAAAGAATCGGAAAATCCTTTAGATGTAAGTAAGTTAGAATGGTTATTTAGTGGAGCTAAGAAAGTTCAAAGCGATTCACTGGAAAGCTTTTTCGTGGGACCTCGTCGGGAAATGATTACCCCGTGGAGTACTAATGCCGTGGAGATTACTCAGAATATGGGTATTTCCGGAATCTTACGAATAGAGGAGTTTACTCGTGTGGAAGATGAACAAGCGGCTTTTGACCCGATGTTACAAGCATTTTACAAAGGTCTGAATCAAGATACGTTTACCATTGATAAGAAACCGGACCCGATCGTGTATATCGAAGATATCCGGGCATATAACCAACAGGAGGGATTGGCACTGAATGAAGATGAAATCTCTTACCTGGAAGGTCTGAGCAAAAAATTAAACCGTCGGTTGACAGATTCCGAGGTATTCGGTTTTTCACAAGTGAATTCCGAGCATTGCCGTCATAAGATTTTCGGAGGTACGTTTATTATTGATGGGGAAGAACAGGAAGAGTCTTTGTTCTCCATGATCAAGAAAACTTCCCGAACGAATCCGAACCGGATTGTTTCGGCCTACAAAGATAACTGTGCTTTCATTGAAGGACCGGCCACGGTGCAGTTTGCCCCGGCAACACCGGACAAACCGGATTTCTACACGCAAAAAGATATTAACACGGTTATTTCGCTTAAGGCGGAAACTCATAACTTCCCAACCACGGTAGAGCCTTTTAACGGGGCGGCAACCGGTTCCGGTGGTGAGATCCGTGACCGTATAGCCGGGGGACAAGCATCACTTCCGTTGGCTGGTACGGCTGTTTACATGACGTCATATCCGCGCTTGGAGGCAGGTCGTCCTTGGGAATCGGCTATTGATCCTCGGAAATGGCTATACCAGACTCCGGAAGATATTCTGATCAAGGCTTCTAACGGGGCATCAGACTTTGGAAATAAATTCGGGCAACCCCTTATTGTGGGTTCCGTGTTCACGTTCGAGCATGAGGAGCATGAAAAGACATATGGTTACGATAAAGTAATCATGCAGGCGGGTGGTATCGGTTTTGGTAATAAAGAACAAGCCATGAAAAAGACCCCAGAAGTTGGCGAACAGGTGGTTCTGCTAGGGGGGGATAATTACCGCATCGGAATGGGTGGTGGTGCCGTTTCTTCAGTGGATACCGGAGTATATGCCAACGCTATCGAATTGAATGCGGTGCAACGTTCCAATCCGGAAATGCAAAGACGGGTATGTAATGCCATCCGGTCTATGGCCGAAAGCGATGTTAACCCGATTGTTTCCATTCACGACCACGGGGCGGGAGGACATTTGAACTGCTTGTCCGAATTGGTAGAAGAAACAGGTGGATTGATTCACTTGGAGAAATTACCTGTCGGTGATCCTACTCTTTCCGACAAAGAGATCGTGGGAAATGAGTCCCAAGAACGTATGGGCCTCGTGATGAAAGCAAAGGATGTGGAGACATTGCAGCGAGTGGCTGACCGCGAGCGGGCTCCGATGTACGTAATCGGGGAAACCACGGGAGATCATCGATTCGTGTTTGAGGATGCCAGAACCGGTGAGAAACCAATCGATTTGGAGATGACGGATATGTTCGGTAATCCCCCGAAAACAGTTATGGAGGATAAAACCAAAAAGGAACATTTTGCCGATGTTGAATATAGTGAAGATAAAGTTGAAGAATATATCGAGCAGGTATTGCAGCTTGAGGCTGTTGCTTGTAAGGATTGGTTAACAAGTAAAGTTGACCGTTCTATTACCGGTCGTGTGGCTCGTCAGCAATGCGCCGGACCTTTACAGTTGCCTTTGAATGACTTGGGTGCCATGGCTCTCGATTATCGCGGGGAAAGAGGTATCGCCACTTCCATCGGACACGCTCCGGTAGCTGCATTGGCAAACCCGGCTTGCGGTTCGAGACTGGCTATTGCAGAGGCTTTGACGAATTTGGTTTGGGCTCCTATCGAACAGGGAATTAAAGGTGTTTCCTTGTCTGCTAACTGGATGTGGCCTTGTAAAAATGCCGGTGAAGATGCCCGTTTATATAAAGCCGTACAAGCTGCCAGTGATTTTGCCATCGAGTTGGGAATCAATATCCCGACGGGAAAAGACTCTCTTTCCATGACGCAAAAGTATGGAAAGGATAAGGTATACGCTCCGGGAACCGTGATTATTTCTACCGTGGGTGAGGTTACTGATGTGAAGAAGATAGTTTCTCCGGTACTGAAACCGGATCAGGATTCTGAAATCGTGTATATCGACTTTTCTTTTGATAAATTTAAACTCGGAGGTTCCAGTTTTGCACAGGTGTTGAACCGGGTGGGTAAAGAGACCCCGGATGTAAAGGATTCCGATTATTTCGTGAATGCTTTTATGGCAATACAACGTTTGGTTGAGGAGGGATATATTTTAGCCGGACACGATATTTCTGCCGGAGGTATGATTACGACCTTACTGGAAATGTGTTTTGCCGACAATCGCTTGGGATTGGATATCGATTTCTCTTACTTGGCAGAGAAGGACATCGTGAAGATCCTGTTTGCAGAGAATCCGGGTGTACTTGTACAGATCAAGGATTGTAAGAAGGTTGCTGCTATCTTGGATGAAGCGGGAGTGGCTTACAATTTCTTGGGACGCTTGGGTAAGGCCGGAAAGTTGAATATCAAGAAAGACAGTAAAAACTTCCACTTGGATATTCCGTCATTAAGAGACTTGTGGTTTAAGACATCTTATTTGTTAGATCGTCGTCAGAGTGGCAATGAGTTGGCCCTTGAAAGATATAAAAACTATAAGAATCATGATCTGAAATACAAGTTTACACCTTCATTCAGCGGTAAGCTTTCCCAATATGGATTGGATGTTAACCGTGTTAAACCTTCGGGCATAAAAGCTGCCGTTATCCGGGAGAAAGGATGTCAGTGTGAGCGGGAAACGGCTTGGGCGATGTACTTGGCTGGTTTTGACGTGAAGGATGTTCACATGACAGACCTTGTTTCCGGAAGAGAGACTTTGGAAGACGTGAACTTTATCGTGTTTGTTGGCGGGTTCTCGAACTCGGACGTGCTTGGTTCTGCTAAAGGATGGGCCGGAGCCTTCAAATATAACGAAAAGGCTCGGGTGGCTTTGGAAAACTTCTATAAACGTGAAGATACTTTGAGTTTGGGTATTTGTAACGGTTGCCAGTTGATGGTCGAGCTAGACTTGGTATACCCGGAACATGGCGAGAAGGTAAAGATGTTGCATAATGCATCCCATAAACTGGAATCCGCATTCTTGAGCGTGGATGTTGTGGAGAGCAATTCCGTGTTGTTGAAGTCATTAGTCGGATCTCGTTTAGGAATCTGGGTTGCTCATGGAGAGGGACAATTCCAATTGCCTTACGGACAGGAAGAATATAATATTCCACTTCGATATAGCCATGACACTTACCCGGCGAACCCGAATGGATCACCTTTTGCTACGGCAGCTATTTGTAGTAAAGACGGGCGTCACTTGGCAATGATGCCTCACTTGGAACGTTCTCTTCACCCGTGGAACTGGGGATATTATGCAGAGGATCGGAAAGAAGATGAAGTCAGCCCATGGATTGAGGCGTTTGTAAATGCTCGTTTGTGGATTGAAGAGCATAAATAATATAAGTCTCACGAATGTAAATAAGAAGGAGTACTTCATCAGAGGTACTCCTTCTTATTTTGACATTAATTATCCCTGATAAATTTTCTTTTTATGAGGAATATAATGAGCCTATTTTTTGATTATTATTCTTACTTTTGCCAAAGTGTAAAAAAGTACGATCAATATGGATTTGCTTAAAAAAAGAATTTTGCAGGATGGAAAATGCTTTGAAGGTGGCATTTTAAAAGTGGATAGTTTTATTAATCACCAAATGGACCCAATTTTAATGAAGTCGATCGGGGTGGAATTTGTGCGTCGTTTTGCGAATAAGGATTTTAATAAAGTGATGACCATTGAGGCTAGCGGTATCGCTCCGGCTATCATGGTGGGGTATCTTTTGGAATTGCCCGTGGTCTTCGCCAAGAAAAAGCAACCGAAGACGATGGAAAATATGATTTCAACAACGGTACGATCTTTTACAAAAGACCGGGAATATAATGTTTGTATCAGTAAAGATTTCTTGAGTAAAGAGGATCGAGTGCTTTTTATCGATGATTTTCTTGCAAATGGGAATGCCGCAAATGGAATTATTGATTTGATTGACCAGGCGGGGGCACAACTTGCAGGCATGGGATTTATTATTGAAAAAGCTTTTCAACATGGGGGCGAAGTACTGAGAGAACGTGGGATTCATGTTGAATCTTTAGCTATTATAGATAGTCTGGATAATTGTCAGATAAAAATAAGATAAGCCGGCATGAGTGAAACGACCAATCGTCAGGTTAGCTCGGCCATTATTTATGGAATAGAGGACCATCCGCCTTTTAAAGAGGCTTTTTTTGCTGCGTTACAGCATTTATTAGCTATCTTTGTTGCTATTATAACTCCACCGTTAATTATTGCCGGAGCGTTGAATCTTGACTTGGAAACGACGGGTTTTCTCGTTTCGATGGCTCTTTTTGCTTCTGGTGTCTCGACTTTTATTCAATGTAGACGGGTTGGATCCATCGGAACCGGGTTATTATGTATTCAAGGAACAAGTTTTTCGTTTATCGGCCCAATTATATCTACGGGATTGGCGGGTGGTTTGCCTCTGATATTCGGGGTGTGCATGGCTGGTTCTGTGGTTGAGATGCTGATCAGTAGGATTTTAAAATATGCCAAGAAAGTCATTACCCCGCTGGTATCGGGAATCGTGGTAACATTAATAGGGATGAGTCTGGTGAAAGTAGGTATTACCGCTTGTGGTGGGGGTGTTATTGCTAAAGAAAACGGTACTTTCGGTAGTTTCGAGAATCTCGGATTGGCTTTACTGGTGTTAGTTTTGATCATCTTTTTTAACCGGAGTAATAATAAATATCTACGGATGAGTTCCATCGTGATCGGGTTAGTCGTGGGATATGTTGTCGCTTATTTCATGGGTATGATCGACTTCTCTTCTGTACAGAGTTATTCCGGGGTAAATATTCCTGTTCCTTTTAAATACGGGTTAGCTTTTAGCTGGTCATCATTTATTGCCGTCGGGTTGATTTACATGATCACGGCTATTGAGGCTTATGGTGATATTACGGCTAACTCCATGATTTCGGGAGAACCCGTGGAAGGAGAGAAGTTTATTAAACGAGCTTCTGGGGGAATCCTTGCCGATGGTTTCAATTCTTTCTTGGCAGGGGCATTTAATTCTTTCCCAAATTCCGTGTTTGCCCAGAATAACGGGATGATACAATTAACAGGAGTGGCCAGTCGTTATGTGGGATATTATATTGCTGCTTTTTTAGTGATACTAGGACTTTTTCCTGCTGTCGGGCTGGTGTTCTCGTTAATGCCAGAACCGGTTCTAGGGGGAGCTACACTACTTATGTTCGGTACGGTCGCTGCTGCCGGAATCCGTATTATAGCCTCCCAGAATATAAATAGGAAAGCCACGCTGGTTATTGCATTAAGTTTCTCCTTGGGATTAAGTGTCGAATTCATTCCGGAAATATTGAATAGTTGTTCCGATACCATTAAAAACATATTCTCATCCGGGATCACGACGGGAGGTTTGACGGCAATTGTGTCGAATGTACTGATACACGTGAAAGAATAATTGTAAAAACAACCTTATATGGTTGTTTTTCTAGAATTAACCATATAGGGTGAGTATGTATTAATTGGAACATTTGTACGTTTTACGATCGCCATCTTGTTAGGATTAATAATGATTAGATTAATTGCATAAAATGATAGGAATAGAAGAGATTTACCCTTTGGCTGTTGAATTCCGGCGTTATTTTCATCAACATCCGGAATTCGCCATGCAAGAAGTAGAGACGCAACGCTATATTGCGGAAGTACTGGAACGAAATGGAATCCCGTACCAAAAAGTGGGGACGGGATTAATTGCAACCGTGGGGAAAGGAGAGAAATGTATTGCAATCCGGGCTGATATGGATGCACTGAAGGTCAAGGAAGAGACCGGATTATCCTATTGCTCTCAAAATGAAGGCATGATGCACGCTTGTGGGCATGATATGCATATGGCCATGGTTTTGGGGGCAGCACTTGTTCTTAAATCCGGAGAAGACAAATTACAGGGAACGATAAAAATTATTTTTCAACCCAGTGAAGAGAAACGTCTCGTCTATTACTTCCCGAACTTTTAAAAGACCCCGTTCCGCAAGCTATATTCGGACAACACGTTTTCCCGAACCTTCCGACCGGAACTGTCGGAATTCGTCCAGGGGCCTTTTTCGCCTCTTCAGATAATATTATTTTTTCCGTGGAAGGTAAAGGTACTCATGCTGCCATGCCACACATGGGCTCAGATCCCATATTGGCCACGGCTTGCTTGATACAATTTTACCAGACGTTGATTACTAAATTTCGAGATCCGTTGATCCCGGCGGTTCTTTCGATTACTTCTATCCATGGTGGCACGTGTAATAACGTAATTCCGGATCGCGTAGACGTGTTGGGAACCGTCCGGACGCATGACAACTCTTTACGGTATAAGATATTCGAATTAATCGAGGAAAAATCAAACTCCATTTGTGATTTGTACGGTTGTACATTCCATTTGGATAAAACTTGGAATGGATTGCCCGTGTTGGTGAATGATAAGAGTTTGACAGAATTTGTGAAGAAAAATGCAACAGATTTACTGGGAGAACAAAATGTGATTCTAATGGATCATCTTACTCTAGGAGAAGATTTTGCCATTTACTTGGAGAAGATTCCAGGAGTATTCTGGGTCTTGGGTGTCCGTCCACCGGAACAGGAGAGTATGCCTCCACTTCACAATCCGGGAATGGCTCCTGACGAGAATGCCATGAAAGCGGGTATTGCGCTGATGGTGGAGAATTGCGTTCAGATGTTGAGTCCACGAAATGTATAAAAAAATCCCAAGGCTCTGCTCCTTGGGATTTTTTATAGTTGGTACTTCGGATAAAATTACTGTAAATCTGCAATATTTACTTCTATCGCTGCCGGATAGATTCTTTCCGGATCGAAAAATGCTGCACAACTGTTCACCATGTTTTTAAGTTGTGGTTTAACCTTTCCCTTAAAAGCTTCTTTGCCATTTACTACCAATGTAATTTCCTTGTTTAAATCCACCAGTTTGTCATTCAAATAAATGATTACTTTCCCTTTTGTCGCGGGTTGATAGCTCTTTTCAAAATCCAGTTCTATACCCCAGTTCGGATCAATTTCTGTTGCTTTATAAGTAACTAAATCAATCTTTAAGGAAATATTATTTTCCTGTATATCCATTTCATAATGGGTTCTGGATTGCGTATCATCATTAGAACGTTCTTCAACAAATAAGTTATAGAATCCATTACGATACAGACCGTCCATTTCGAAGTTCTCCCAGCTTACATGTTTGGGATAAGGATTTCGGGTATATTGTTTCAACCAAGGGGTTGTAAGTTTGTAATCTATACCATGTCCCATACCGGGAATCAGTTCTATACGATGGATAAAGTTACCCGGATTAGCTTTTTCTAATTTATCAAATTCGTCTTTCGTGCGTTGCGTGAGTTTATTCCTGTAAAATCCCCTGTCATTTGCTCCTGTCAATAGAGAAAAGGCGATGTTTCTGCAATTTTCAACAGGAGCATTCTTCAGAGGTTCCCCTCCGGCCATCGGGCCTGCTGCAGCCAGATAATCCGCATAAAATGATGCTAACCGTTGACTACCGTATCCGCCTTCTGATATTCCGAAAAAGTAAACTTTATTGGGATTTATTTTTCCAGACACGAAAGCTAATCGTAGCATCTTTTCCCAAGCAAACAGCTTTGCCTTTTGCCACCAACGATAGTAATCGCCCATGTTCGGTATCTGAGGTATGAAGTAAACCGATGGAGCATCATCGAACTTTTGGCATATGTTGATCCCCGTTCTCCATTCACTGGTTTTATCTCCGGAACCATGCGTGTATAGATATAATGAAAAACCACCTTCTGGTTCCGAATCTCCCTTGTATCCCCAGTAGTATGGCATGATTGCATTGGGTTCCAGTTCCTGCGGGAGAGTCCATTTCCCCGAATTTGCTTTCTCCAGTTTATCAAGATTAATCAATTTCTGCTCGGAGAATTTGTTATTTGCCTCCTTCCATGCATCCCACACGATTTGCTGCATCTTTTTCACATCGGTTGATTTGAGCCTGCTTTTGTCGTCATAGGCATCAGCATTACCTGACAGGTGACCGGAGAAATGGGTCGTGATTTTTTCTTTTGTTTTTACATCCTGTTTTTTCAAGGATACTTCTTGAGCCATGCTATAGTTAGAAAATGCAAGGACTATTAACAAGCTCAACATTTTGAACGAATAAACGGTATTTTTCATTTTGTTATTTGTATTTTGTCTTGTTGCAAAACTACAAAAAAATACACAAAGATACTTCTTTAGGGCCATTAGAGTGTTCCTTGGATTACATTATAGATAACCCGGTATCTCACTGATAGGTTAATTGTAGATCAACGATAGGTTAACTATTGTACTCAATAAAAAATGACTGGCTAAATTTAACCAGTCACTTATAATCTATTACTAATCCTAAATTGTTACTTGTAAGTTTTTCCGGAAAGTTCTCCGCGAAGAACCATCAGTCCGTTCATAGCTAATGCTCTCATTTCATCTTCACCGGCATATACTTTTATCGGAGCGATAAACCCGACCATCTCTTTCACGTAGTCAACCAAGAAGGGGTTGTGAGCAATTCCTCCGGTTAACAGGATACCATCAACTTTACCTTTTAGCACGGCAGCCATTTCACCAATGGCTTTACCTACCTGGTAAGACATGGCATCTTGTACCAATTTATATTTCGGATCTTCTTTGGCCTTTATTTCTACTTCGTAAGCATCGTTTGTTCCAAGGTAAGCTACTAATCCACCTGCACCTTTCAACATTTTCTTGATTTCTGCTTCGGTTTTCTTACCGCTAAAACATAGTTTTACCAACTGACCGGTAGGAAGACTTCCTGAAGGTTCAGGTGGGAACGGGCCATCACCATCCAATGCATTATTCACGTCAATTACCCGTCCGTGATCATGCGCTCCAACAGAAACGCCTCCACCAAGATGTGCGATAATCAAGTTTATATCTTCGTATTTCTTCCCAATTTCTTTTGCATAAGTACGTGCTATTGCTTTTTGATTCAAGGCATGGAAGATAGAAACTCTCGTAAAATCAGGATGTCCGGTTAATCGGGCTACATCTTGTAATTCATCAACTACTACCGGATCTGCAATATAAGCTTTCGTTCCGTTATTAAGAGATTTAGCGATATCGTTTGCGATCAGACCACCTAAATTAGAGGCATGTTCTCCAAGAGGAGGGTTGTTTAAGTCGTTAATTAATGCTTCATTTACCTCATACACACCGGATTCAATGGGTTTAACTAAACCACCTCTTCCAACGATTGCGTTGATTTCGTTAATATTAAATCCAGCATTCTTCAGTTCGGAAAGAATAATATCTTTCCGGAATTGGAACTGTGAAGCCACGTTATCAAATTTCGCAATTTCCTCTGCGGAATGTTTGATGTTCTTTACAAACTTCTCAGTTTCATCTTCAAAGATTGCAATTTTCGTGGAAGTTGATCCCGGATTGATCGCAAGAATTTTAAATGACATAATTTTAATTGTTATTTTAAATATTAATAATTATTCTTTTTCGTACGTTATGAGGCTGCAAAATTTATAAATTGTAAGCAAAACTCAAAGAAAAAGTGATAATTTATTTATAATAGAGAATCA
>OGJK01002490.1_pt1 | contig 14181 bp, 8 predicted proteins | sample 1571961 | NCBI WGS metagenome assembly OGJK01 (sample SAMEA2582120, study PRJEB24529) | metagenome | biome: Human gut stool | place: China | collected 2011 | reverse complement strand
AGTGTATACTTCCGGGAAAGTGTTGCGGCTGGGGGATACTTTTTTGAGGCATGGTGATAGCGAAGAGGCATTCAATATATGGACCGGTGCCTTAAAATTGACGCCTAAAACAGCTGTCCAGGCTGGGATTAATTTGGGATGGTTGTATGAAAATGCCGGAGATTTCGAACAGGCAAGAGATATTTTATCGGAATGCCGGAAGCTGGCAGAAGAGAATAAGCTAAAAGGGGAAGAAGTGAATTACCTGAAAGATTATCTCGAAATCATTTGCCGGAGAATTACAGAGATGGAAATTCTGGATCGACAAACTTTGCCTGCCGAGCCTTAAAAACAGAAAAGTATATGTTAGATATTTATAAAGCTTCGGCTGGAGCAGGAAAGACTTTTGCCCTGACCCTGGAATATTTCAGGACGATTTTTGCTTCTCCTGCTGAATATAAGAATATTTTAGCCGTGACCTTCACCAATAAGGCCACCGAAGAGATGAAGTCGCGTATTATCAATGAACTGCATCGTTTGGCAGACGGGAAAACAAGTGATTACGGAGAGGCCTTGAAGCAGGAATTCGGATTTACCGACGAGCAATTGAAAAACAGAGCTGTTTTGCTTCGTACAATGTTATTGCATGATTACGGACGATTGGCAGTGACGACGATCGATCGTTTTTTTCAACGCATTATCAAAGCTTTTACCAGGGAATTGGGCATCTTTCCGGGCTATAATGTAGAATTGGATAGTGATTTTGTATTGCTCAAAGCTGTCGACAAAGTCATGCAACAGGTGAAAGACAATCCGGGATTGAAAAATTGGATCAGTGAATTGATGAGTAGTAATGTAGAAGAGGGAAAATCGTGGAGTATCAAATCAAAAATAGCCGAGCTCGGTGAAGAACTGTTCAAAGAGAACTACATGCTTTTTGACAAGCATATTCTGGATAAATTCAGTGATAAGGAATTTTTGAAGAATTACCGCTCTTTTTTGACCGCTACCGTTCAAGCTTACGAAAGCCGGCAGGCTGCTATCGGACAGGAAGCGATCGGATTGATCCGGAGCGAAGGGCTTGAACAAACCGACTTTAAAGGTGGAAAGGCAGGATGTGTATCTTATTTTTATAAACTGGTTGCCGGGAATTTCGACGAACCGACGGCTACCGTAAGAAAGGGAGCTCAGGATAGTGCGGCGTGGGTAACCAAAACTTCTCCCGGCACAGCAACCATCGGGTCTATATGCCCCCGGCTTATGCAACTCCTGCAGGATATTCTGAATCGGTTCGACCAGGATTACAGCTATTATTTGTCAGCCCGGATGCTGTCCGATAATTTGTACCAGTTGGGGATTTTAAATGACCTTTATCAGGAGGTTAGGGCCTATTGTGACGAGAAAGGGCTCATGTTGCTGAGTGATACGACGCATATTCTGAATATGCTGATTGCAGATAACGATACGTCGTTTTTATTTGAAAAGTGTGGGAATTATTATAAGCATCTGATGATCGACGAATTTCAGGATACTTCGGGGATGCAATGGAAAAATTTCCGCCCCCTGGTGGTAAACAGTTTATCGGAAGGGTGCCGGACTATGATTGTGGGAGATGTCAAGCAAAGTATCTACCGTTGGCGAAACGGAGATTGGAGTCTGCTGGCCAACGAGGTAGAGCGGCAATTCAGCAGCTTGGGAGTGAATACCGTCATTTTAAAAAATAACTGGCGTAGTGCCCCTGAAATCGTAAATTTCAATAATACCTTCTTTGAGAAAGCAGTCGGTATGCTGACCGATCTATACATTGCCGATGCAGGTGGGGAAGTAAAGGAAAAAACGATAGCTGAAGCTTATCAGGGACTTCAACAGATTCCCCGGAAAAAGAAAAAAGGATATGTCGATATTGTGTTCGGCCCCGACAAAAAGGCAGAAGGGGGGGAGAATATAATCCTGGCAGACCTGATCGCAATCATTCGGGATATCCGGCAAAGGGGAGGACAGTTAAAAGATATCGTTATTTTGGTGAGGGGTGGGAAGGAAGGTGCGCTGGTTGCCGATTTTCTGATGGAATACAATAAGACAGCTGACCGGCCGATCGGTTTTATCTCAAATGATTCGTTGTACGTCTGGTCGTCTCCCTATATACAATTTATCATCGCCATTCTGAAATATATGGTAGATCCCTGCGATATGGTCAATAAGACCCAGATTCTTTATTTTTATCGGGTTTTTATTCAGGATGAGAACAATCCGGATTTGCACGATATTTTTTCCGGAATAGGGGAAAAAGAATTATTCGAGGTCTTAGGAACTGATTTTGAATTGGATAAAAATAAAATCATGTCTTATTCCTTATATGAGACAATTGAAACTATTCTGGATAAATTTTCACTTCGTAAGAAACGGGAAGAAATTCCTTATTTGATTGCGTTTCAAGATATTATATATGAATATGAAACCAATAACTCCAATAGTATAACTTTATTTCTGGATTGGTGGGAGAAAGAGCAGGGTAAAAGAGTACTGACCACTTCCGAAGAAGTCGATGCAGTGCGTATTTTAACTATCCACAAATCCAAGGGACTGGAATTTGAATTCGTACTTTTGCCGTTCTGTAGCTGGGAACTGGATAGTGTCCGGCCCGTCAGACGAATTTGGTGTATGAATAACGAACAAGGATTCAATCAATTAGACTATGCTCCATTGAACTATTCCTCCAAGTTAACGAACACCATCTTTAAAAAAGATTACCTGGACGAACACCTGAAAGCCTATATCGATAACCTGAACTTGTTATATGTTGCCCTGACGCGTGCCAAGACCGAGCTTTATGTACGTCCGTACTCTCCCAAAATCAATAAAGACGGTAGCATCTCGATGCCGGATATCGGAGCTTTTATTTATAGTGTATTAGCTGAAACCGAATTAGTGGATAATGCAACTATGCAGGTCGCATTGGGAGAAAAACAGTGTTTCCCTTCAAAAGCCGGAGCAGGTCAGACTTCTGTTACTCTTCAGAATTATCCGGTTTTTCAACCGGGAGAAAGAATCAGTATCAAGTACAAATTCCGGGACTATACCGAGCCTCAGCAAGCTTCTCTTTCGGCGATCGACGAAGGAAAATTATTGCATGAAATTTTTAAACACATCCGGTATGCCGGGGATGTGTCACAGGCTGTTCAACAAGCCTATTTGGAGGGATTGATTTCTATCCGGGAAAAGGAGGCTTACTGTGCGAAGATCGAAGCATATATTTCCAACCCACAAGCTTCTGAATGGTTCGGACCCGAAAATAATATTATGAATGAGAGGGATATTTTATTTCCCGGAGGCAGGAAAACCCGTCCGGACCGAATTATTTTCAACGGTTCGGTAGTCCGTATCATCGATTATAAATTCGGACAAAGTGAGGAAAATAAATATTTGAAACAGGTCGGTTTTTATTGTAATACCTTACGGAAAATGGGATTTAAAGAAGTAGAGGGGTATGTATGGTATGTAAAGTCCGGTAAAATCGTACAGGTATAAAAACAAGCTGTCTCGATACTGAAGCGAACCCTAAGAGTTAGACAAAAAACTTTGGCAGTTGTATAAAAAACTTTACGTTACGTTTCTGTCAGACACCACCGGACTTGGAAACCATAAATTTCAACGAAACAGAGGTTTTCCGATCTCTTGTAGTAAAATTGGTTTCAAAATCAATGCCTTACAGGAAATTATTCTGATAAAGTAGCTCAGCTATCCATACTTCGATAGAGATGATCCGGTGTTTTTCCTGACTTCGTCATTGCGTACCCCAAAATTCTTCGTCAAAGAGTTTAGCTATTTTCTGATGCCTTGCCATCAGCATGGTTTGCGTATAAACCTCCTTGTTCAGAGGTAGTTTGATTTGTATGGTTGTGATTGTCTTAGCCAATGCAAGCACCTTGTCTACGCTCATCTTAATCTCTGAGACTTTCAGCATACGCTCCAATTCCTTGTATACTTTCAAAGCCACAAAGCAGATGCATATATGAGCCTCGATGCGTTTGCGTGTAAAATGAAACATGGGGCGTATCTCTATCTTTGATTTGGCTATACGAAAGGCACGTTCTACGTGCCAAAGGTTGTGGTATGCAGCATAAACATCTTGTATTGGTATGTCAGTATTGGTGAGATATCCTTTTAGACCGTCCCATTTGGAGTCGTCGGCAATACGGTCATAGTTGATGGCTACTTTCACTTCACCATCCATGGATAAAAACTTATTGTAACCTCTTTTGTTGATGTTACCTTTCGTGAGCGCACCATGCTTGTAAGCCTTTTCCAACCTGCGTATTCCCTTCTCCCGGTTATAGGCATCTTTCTTTGCACGGTCATCTGTATAGCCGATCAAGAGACGACGTCCGCCTTCTTTGTCATATTCAACCATCTGGCAGTCGCGCTTGGGCTGTTCCAGTATCCAGTTCTTGACTTCCTGACTTTCATTCTTTATCTTCGCACCTATTATATACTTGTAACCGTGCGTCTCAAGTTCCGATATACTGGCATTGTTCATCAGACCGGAATCAGCCACCACAACGAAGTTTTCCAAACCGTATTTACTAACAAACTCATTTATCGTCGGCAGCATCGTGTGGCCTTCATATTTGTTGCCCTCATGGATGCAATAGGCAAGCGGATAACCGCCCAAACTTACAAGCAGGCCGAGTATGATCTGAGGATTACTGTGACGTCCCTCTTTCGAGAAGCCTGCCTTACGTAATTCGTCCTCATAATCCGCTTCAAAGTAAAGTGTGGTGACATCATAGAACAGCACACCGATATTTCCACCGAACAGTTTCGCCGTATGGCGCACGCTTATATCCTGTACTATTTCGTGCTGATGGTCGCTAAGCTTGTCAAGATAGCGATAGATTTCTGAGAGATCCACATCTTCGTCAAAGTGGTTTTTCAGATATTCCACCGTAGCAGCCTTACTTGTTGGATATGCCGAACGAGCCTTTACAAGCTTGCGGAATACATCATCGTCAATACGATTGAAACCAATCCTGTCAAACGTGCGGTCTAATATCAAGTCGCATCCGTTGAGAAGGATGTTGCTGACATTGGACAGAACACGGCGGACTTCTTCTCGCTCACGGTCACACGCTTCACGATCCTCACCATACAAATCGAGTTGTGGATGGCGCCGGGATTCTTCTTTTGAAATCCATTCATGACCTGCATTTACGAGACTATCTATTTCGTTTGAATCTTTGGCCACACCAATAGTAATTAACTCTTTGTAAATGCCCTTTGTTTTCTCTGCAACAACAATACTTGTTGTTCCAGACCGATTCTTCTTTCTTTTGACAAACATAGTTAAAAAAACTTTTGCGTACCCCAAAATAAGGGCATGAAAAGATACAAAATATTGTTTATCAATCAATTATAAAATGAACATTTTTTGAGTGACGAAGTCAGGAAAAAGTTAAAAATTTTAACACAATATAAGGAGTAATTTAAATTAATTTTATAATATTGCGCTTGCTGAATTTACGTTTATATATAAGTGAAGCGATTATTAATATGTCTAACTTATGAAAATGCAATGAAGATGAAAAATTTAAGTTATTTATTGGTGGTTTTAAGTTTGTTGTTTGTTGGTTGTAATGATGATGATAATGACGATGATGCCAATCTCCCTGAAGTTGGTAAAGCATTTGCTGCAACTACTGAACATTGGTATATGGATTTGGATGGCTTTGAGGGGGCTTTCAAAACAGCTTATGATGAGATGAAAGCTGTTTTGAAGACTAAGGATGCGATTCCTGGTCAAATAGGTTATGTTATGCAAAATATGTACCTTACGAAAGATACAATATCCTATTGCTATTGGAATGAAGGTTATAAAGAAATGGGGGCTCCGGAAGAATTCTATGTAGCAAATGGTTATCTATTGGTTACGATTGAAGCTGTTGCCGGAATGAGAAATCAGGTTGTTTTTAAAGGAATAAAAATGGACCCAGCTGTAGAATTGACTGAACATCCTGCTATAGGATGGTATGGAAGAGAGGGGTTTGCCATCCCTCAATTCAAGGCTTTTATCGATATGCTGGCAGCACAGGCATACATGATTGAAGCTGACAATGCTGCTGCACCCAAGATGTTGACATTTAAGGGAGTGGAAGATTCCGGCAGTGTGTTTAAATTGCGACTAATGGAGAAATAATGAAGCATTTCATTTTATTACGGGGATCGATTGTAAGGGTCGGTCCCTAATTTGGTTTTATTTATGTATAATATTATGAGGAATCGCTCTTTTTATTGCTTTTTGATAGTATGTTTGTGCTGGTCCGTGTGGGGTATGAAGCCTGCTATAGCACATACGACAGAAAACGATATGTTGACAATTGTGTTGAAAAAGACTCCTTTATCAGGTGATAGCGTTGTCAAACAGGTGGAGAAAGTTGTTGTCCAGGGGGTGGTAAAGGATAGTCACGGGGGGGTATTACCAGGAGTGACAGTGGTGGTAAAGGGTACGCATTATGGATTTTCAACGGATAATAATGGACAATTCCATTTTGAATTCCCTAAGAGGGAAGATATTACTTTGGTCTTTTCTTTTGTCGGAATGAAGCCTCTGGAATTGGTGTATACTAATCAGGAATTTCTGAGCGTTGTTTTGAAAGAAGAGGTTACGCAAATGGATGAGGTGGTGGTGACCGGTATGTTTGAGCGACAAAAAGAGGGTTATACCGGGTCTGCGACGGTGGTGAAAGGTGATGACTTGAAGAAGTTCAGTAAAACCAACATTGCGAAAGCTTTGTCGGCAATTGACCCGGGCTTTCGCATTGCAGAAAATATTGCAGCAGGTTCTGACCCTAATCGTTTGCCGGATTTGCGAATGAGAGGGCAGGCAACATTGCCCACCGGAGCAACGGTTTCTACAGACGCAGTGATGTTGAAGGGGGATTATGCCACTTACCCTAACCAGCCTTTGCTGATTCTGGATGGATTTGAGATTTCATTGCAGACCATGAATGATTTGGATCCGGATAGAGTTTCTTCAATTACGATATTGAAGGATGCGGCCGCTACTGCAATTTATGGCTCCAAGGCAGCGAATGGTGTGATTGTTATTGAAACGAAGGCTCCGGAAGCAGGAGTTTTGCGAGTGGCGTATGGAGGAGAAATCCGAATAGAGGTGCCTGATTTGTCTGATTATAATCTGCTGAATGCAAGGGAAAAATTGGAAGTGGAAAAAATGGCGGGATATTATGATGAAGAGAAGGATTTAGCCCCATTGGAAATTTATCAGTATTATATGCGGGAGGTGAAACGAGGAGTTGATACTTATTGGTTGTCAAAACCACTACATACCGGCGTCTCGCAACGTCATACCGTCACATTGGAAGGGGGAGATCAGGCATTGAGGTATAAGCTCTATGTCGGCATGAATAACACAATTGGCGTTATGAAGGGGTCCAACCGCAATACCCAGACGGCAACGTTGGATTTGATTTATCGGGTAAAGAATTTCCGTTTAAAAAATAGTGTGACTGTTGATAATGCAACAGGTAATAATTCTCCTTACGGGTCATTCCGTGAATATACAGAGTTGAATCCGTATTGGAGAGAGGTCGATGAAAATGGAGTGGTGCTGAAGAAAATAACGCCTCCTGTAACTTCTTACTCCGGAGTTTTTAAAAGTGTGTACAATCCTATGTATAATGCAACATTGCATTCATTGGATAAAAAAACAGAGTTCCGTGTGCGCAATTTGTTTCAGTTGGAATACCGTCCGATAGATGAACTCCGATTGGTAGGAGACGTTGCAATTCAAAAAAGTACAGGAGAGACCCAGGTGTTCCGTCCTGCGCAGCATACGGCTTTTGACGGAATTACAGACCCGGAATTAAGAGGAGATTTCAATCAGACAGAATCGAAGGGATTCAGTTATGAAGTGGCTTTGACCGCTTCATATAATAAGATATTTTCAAGTGTCCATTTTTTGAGCCTGAATGCGCGAATGACATTGAGCGATGCGCAAAACAGTTATTATGGAGCTTTGGTGACCGGCTTTCCTAATGATAAGATGGATAATATCCTTTTTGGAAAAAAATATAGCGAAAAGATGACCGGTAGCGAAAATACCAGTCGTGCAATCGGTTGGGTGGGTAGTTTTAATTATTCTTACGATAATCGTTATAGTATAGATTTTAATATCCGTGCTGACGGTTCCTCCCAATTTGGTAGCGATAATCGTTTTGCTCCGTTTTGGTCTGTAGGAGCGAAGTGGAACGTTGTGAATGAAGATTTTATGAAAAATACAGACTGGTTGTCAGAGTTAACATTGAGAGTTTCCCATGGAACAACCGGAACACAGGGCTTTGCACCTTATCAGGCTCAGCAATTGTATACATATAGCACGTTGTTGAAACCTTATCTGGCATCAGATGCAACAGGCGCAACATTGGTGGGATTGGGAAATCCTGATTTGAAATGGCAACAGACAGCTCAGTCCAACTTTGCATTGGAGGCCGGTTTTTTGAAAGGTAGGATTACAGCGCGTCTAGAATATTTTTTCAAGACGACCAAGAATGCTTTGACAGATATTTCGCTGGCGCCTTCCGTAGGCTTTGGTACAATATCTGAAAATTTGGGAACAATTGAAAATCGAGGCTTGGAATGGATGGTTTCATTTATTCCCTACCGGGATAATGAGCGGGCTGCATATTGGGTTGTAAATGTGAACGGCTCGCACAATACTGATAAATTAGTGAAAATATCGCAAGCTTTGCGACATGTAAACGAGTTGAATGATAGTAATTTAAAAGATGTTCCTTTGCCCCGCTATGAAGAAGGCGAGTCTATGAATAGAATTTGGGCTGTGCGTTCGTTGGGAATTGATCCGGCGAATGGACAAGAGGTATTTGTGAAGCGAACGACAGGTCAGGTGACAGGTGTGTGGAGCGCATCAGACCAGGTCCCATGCGGGAATACCGAGCCCTTTATGGAGGGGAATATAAATAGCAGTTTTTCATATAAGGGTTGGGGATTAAATTTGAGCTTTAATTATAAATTTGGAGGACAGACATATAATTCAACATTGATTCAAAAAGTTGAAAATGCGGATTTATTGAATAATGCGGATCGAAGGGTGATGGAATCCAGATGGAAGAAGCCGGGAGATAAAGCTTCTTTTAAAGCGTTGACTAATGCCATTAATGGAACGGAAACAAAGGCATCCTCGCGTTTTGTTATGGATGAAAACGTTTTGAGATTTAGTTCTTTGACTTTGACATACCGTATGGACGAAACCAATGCGGCATTTATCAAAAAGTCTATATTCAGTTCGATAACGATGAATTTGGGAATGGAGGATTTGTTTTACTGGTCAACGGTAAAACAGGAACGAGGACTTGATTATCCTTTTGCCCGTCAGTTTTCATTTTCTTTGAAAGTTGCATTTTAAATAAGAACAGTTATGAGAACAGAAATATACATAGGATTATTGGTGCTGAGTTTCTTTACAGCGGGATGTCAGGATTGGTTGAATGTTCAGCCTAAAACATCGGTGCAAGAGGAGGATATTTTCAGTACGGAGTACGGATTTAAGGATGTCCTGACAGGTTTTTATATTGATATGGGCAGTCAGGATTTATATGGGAAGAATTTGACTTACGGATTTGTCGATTTTTTAGCAAAGCGTTATGACAATACCGTTGTTGCAAGCGAATTGTATAATTATCAGGGTGAATATAAGAACACCAAGGATGCTATCTGGAAGAAAGGGTACAATATTATCGCCAATATTAATAATCTGTTGCATTTTGCAGAGGTGAACCGTGGAGTCCTTAAACATGAGCATTATTATGAAATTATAAAGGGAGAGGCTTTAGGATTGAGGGCATTCCTGCATTTTGATCTGTTGCGTCTATTCGGTCCGGTGTATAAAGAAAATCCTGATGCGAAATCCATCTGTTATCGGACGCAGATGAACAAATATGCGACACCGCGTTTACCGGCATCGGCAGTGGTGGATTCTGTGCTTCACGATTTGTTGCAGGCAAAATCATTATTGGAAAAACATGATAACGAATTGTTCGGTGCGGATGAGTATAATGAAAAACGTGATGCGTTTCTTGTGCTACGACAATTGCGTATGAATATTTGGGCTGTAAGAGCGATGTTGGCGCGAGTGTATCTGTATAAAGGAGATGATGCCAGCAAGGAATTGGCTTATAATTATGCCAAGGCTGTGATAGAGTGCGGGCATTTTAGATTGATGGAGTCTAATACGAGCAACAGGATATTATTCCCGGAACATATCTTTGCATTGCATGTATATGAATTGGGAAAATTCGTGGAATTGGATTTGGGGATGCAAGCATCCGATCGCTTATATGCATTACAGTCCACGATAGACGAATTATACGAAAAGGGCAGCGGTTATGCTACCGATTTCCGGCAGAACAATTATTATTTTCAAACATCAGAAGGTAAGTTGTCGTTGAGAAAATTCGATCAGAGCGGTTATGTCGGGAAGTATGACGGAGCAGAGATTATGCCGTTGATTCGTTTGCCGGAGATGTATTATATTGTGGCAGAATGTACGAAAGATGCGGAGGAAAGTGCGAAAATGTTGAATGAAGTAAGACATTTCCGGGCTATCCCTGAGAATTTGGATATTCAAGGAGGACAAGCGTATGACCGTTTGGACAGTCGTCCGGGGTATGATATGACCAAGACAATGCGAGTGAATGAATTGATGAAAGAGTATCAAAAGGAGTTTTATGGGGAAGGTCAGCTGTTTTGGTTCTATAAAAGGCATTTTTACAGGCAATTTTACCACTGTCCTTTGGCAGCAGGTATGCAGAAAGAGAATTATGTACCACAGGTACCGGATGATGAGTTAGTTTTTGGTAATAGCAATTAATGAATTATGAAAATGAAAAGAAATATCTTCATACTTGGGATACTTTGTTTGCTGTATGCATGTAACACGAGTGAAATAATAAAATATGGGGAACGCCCGCGTATTAATTTTGAGAATACCTCTAAATTAAACATTACCGTTCAACATTATGTCTATTTCACTGATGAAGATTATTTGAATGGAGTTACTCAAAAAAATGATTCGTTGAAGCTAGAGTTGATGGGCGAAGCTTCTGCTGAAGCACTGAAATGTTGTTTTAAATTGATAAGTGAACAGAATGCGCCGGATATAACATTCCCGGAATATGTAGAGTTACCTGCCGGTGCTTACGAAACCTATGTCGTTGTTAAAGTGAAACGTCCGGAACGAACGGATAGTCGTTTCGTTGTGACTTTAGGTATCGATACGGAGAATCCCTTACATGATTTTGATGCGGGGAAATGTGAAGGTCAGCAATTGGAAATTGTGGGGGAATTTCGTTTGAAGCCGGTAGGGTGGAATAATTATTTTGGAGCTTATAGTGATGGTAAGTATTGTTTTATGCTTGATTTCTTTAAAGGAACTTATGGTTCTATTGGGAATACATCAAATAATAGGGCATTAGTCAGAGAGGCGTATAAAGAATACCGACTAACAAATCCTGCCATTTTGGATGAAGAGGGTAATGAAATAATATTCCCTTGATTATTAATATAATATAGAGAATTGGTTATGGTGAAAAATTATAATGTTTTTAAATATATACCAATAATAATGGGATTGTTGTTGGGTGCTTGCTACGATGACTTGGGTAATTATAATTATAAGGAGATTAATGAACTGACTGTCGTTTTGCCGGAAGTTGTAGAAGTCGTGGTGGCAAACAAGGATTCTGTCAAGGTGGTTTTACGACCGGAAGTGAAGCAGAGTGCTCGTGAGGATAATGGCAATCTGACATATTTGTGGAGGCAAAAAGAGGTGAGCGGGTCTTCAGTGTGGAAGGTGTGCGGAAGAGAAAAGGATTATACAGTCAGGATAAATAGTCGTACTACAGAGAATATGAGTTTCCGTTTTGCTGTAACAGATACGGTTTTAGGGATAACGACCTACAAAGAAGTGACTCTGAAAATAGAAAATCCTCTTGAAAATGCCTGGTTTGTCTTGCAGAATCAAGTAGGGAAGTCTGTTTTGGGTGCGGTTGATGGTTCAGGAATAGGAGCTACTGTCTATAAGGATATTTATCAGCATCTGTTGGGGGTAGGAAAAGAGATTCCCGGGGAACCGAGAGCCTTGGAGGTAAATCCGGCTTTGAGTCCCGGGAAATTAGAGACAAAGACCGTGATTTATGTGCTGACGAATGAAGGAGGACGTATGATGGATTCACGGACACTTGAAACAATTTACGACTATAAAGAGATGCTGTTGGGATTGGAAGGAAGTGCAAAACCGGAATTTGTGAAGGCCGATCAAGGCGAGTTGATTATAGATAACGGAAAAATGTGGTATGCCACCTGGTCAGAATATTCAATATTTTATCCGATAAAGTTGGCAACAGATTTAGGAACAGATTATTATTTGACAAATGCTTTGTTAACGGTAGACCATCAAGTGATTGCCTATGACCGTATGCAAAATCGTTTCTTGTGGTATGACCGTTGGGAGAATCCTCCTACACTATATGGTGAAACAGTGAGGAACGGTGAGTTGCAGTATTATAATGTGAACGGTTCTTCCAACAGAGCTCGCTTGAAACGAATTGCAGAGGTGCCCGAATATCCCAATGTGTTTAATCCTGATGAGACCGGTTTGCAAGATGTTTTGTTTATGGGAGTTCACTCTTTTGGGGGATTGGGAGCATCGATGAAAGGCATGGCTGTGGGACGTAAACAGGGTTCGGCTCAATGGCATATATATGAATTCAATAATGATGGACTATCTAATGGCGATAGAGCTCGTTGTTCCGGTTATTATACTTTTATGCCATCGGCAGGAGACGAGGATTCCTGGCAATTTGCATCTTCTTGTTATTTTAACAATATCTTTTTTTATGCTTCCGGCAATAAAGTTTATAGAGTGGATTTGAATAGTTTTGTACCTTTGGAAACAAAGATTTATGAATATCCTGATCCGTCCAGTAGAATTACAAAGATGAAGTTCCGGCATGAACGTATTGCAGAAATGAGTTTGGATTGGGGGTCAATGTCACTGACTATGGAAGATCAGCCATATTGGCTGGGTTTGGCAATAGAACATGCAGACAAGACGGCTTCTCTTGTTGAAATGAGATTGAAACCAAGTGGTGAAGTGTTAAAAGAGGACGGAAATCAAAAAGTTTATGAGTATAAGGGTTTTGAAGGAATCGTTGATATAGGCTATTCTTTCCATCCGACAAATTGATTTTGATATGAGTGTTAAGACTGTTTTGGGGATAGTTTTGTTCCTGTGCGGGTGTGGAAAATTGAATTGTTTTGGGGAGGAGCTTCCTCGAATATCAGATTTTTTGAGTCAGAGTCAAGCTTCTAAATATTACGGAGGGTTGTTGCCTATTTATGAAATAGGTGACAGGTATTATTGGCAAATAGCCGATACTCTGTATGGACGAGATTTTTTAGTAACGACAACTCTGTTGAAAGGTTCAGCCTGTCAAACAAGATATTCAGAACAACGGTATGGATATGGTGGGGATAGATTGGATGTATGTATTTTTCGTCTGAAAAAACGAGGTGATGATATTTTGATGTTACAACCATTTATGCAAGATATTGTTCATGGCAATAGTGGGGGCGTGAGCGATATTGTGAAGCAAAAAGGAGAAGGGGCAGTGGTGGAATGTCTGAAGGTGGTGGCAAGGGATGAATATGAAGTATTGGTAGATATCACCGATTTATTAGAAAAAAACGAATCTTATTTTGGCTTAGGACGTTTTGAAATGGATTTAGGGATAGGGACCTATGTTCCGGAGAGCTCTTTTTTGAAAGAGGTGTGCCCGGCAGCTAAGAGTCTGACGATTCGTTTTGTAAGAACCTGTATGTCTGTTTCACCTTTTCCAGATCCATTTTGTTGCCGTTATTCAGCACCGAAAACTCAATGTTGTTTTCCTTCTTTTTTACGCGAAGCATCAGCTTTCCGGTCTGACCGGATTCATCAAAGCCGTGCTGCAGAGCGTTTTCTACCAAGGGCTGCAGCAGCAGCTTGATGACCTGATAGTCCAGCACCTCGGGGTCAATTTCATAGGACGTGCTGAACGAGTTGGAAAACCGCTTTTGCTGAATGTTCAGATAGCAGCGGATCTGGGTCAGTTCTTCCGACACCTTCAATTG
>OGJK01002480.1_pt1 | contig 14245 bp, 10 predicted proteins | sample 1571961 | NCBI WGS metagenome assembly OGJK01 (sample SAMEA2582120, study PRJEB24529) | metagenome | biome: Human gut stool | place: China | collected 2011 | reverse complement strand
GGTGTGATGACACATTCTAACATGCTGAGATCAGAGCTGACGAGCAGTGTGTTGTGCATGATGCTACGGTCACCGGTACGGTAGAAGGCGGCACCGGAGACCTTCTTGCCGTCGAGCAGGATGTCGTTGCGTCCCGAGATCGTCACGGGAACGCCGATGCGATGCAGTGCGTCGGCGGCAAGGTGCATGCAGTTGGCAAACATATTTTGTACGTTCGGCTCACGGCTGATGAAGGAGAACATGATGTTTCCCTCATCGGAGTAGACACAGCCGCCCCCGCTCTTGCGGCGCGAGATGAACACACCGTGCTCGCGGCAGTAGTCCATGTTCACCTCGTTTTGCAGCAGTTGGTTTCGTCCGAGGATGACAGTAGGCTTGGTCTGCCAGATGAAGAAATAGTCGTCGTTGCGGAAGTGACGAGCCACATACGCCTCGACGGCAAAGTCGTAGGTGATAGGGGGCAGCGTCTGCTGCTCGGGTAGAACTATGTAAGTCATGTGTTTTTCAGTTTCATATCAGTGGGTCAAGATACCTTGTCTTCAAGGCTTTCCGTATTATCTTTTGGCAAGCGTACTTTGCGCTTGGGATTTTCCTGCGCGCCGTATTTCAGGAGTTTATTGGCAGCCGTGGCAATGCCCATGCCGGTAGGAGCCGTCGTCGTCTTCACGTCGTCAAAGGCCTTGCGCGTGCGGTCAAGCATCTGGTCGGCTGTCTGGAAACGCTCATAGAAGAGTTGCACACGGTTGATGATCTCGTCGGCAGCTTTGAGCATGGCATCCTGGTTCTCGGCCTGTCGTACCTGACGCCACGTCATCTCCAGCACACGCAGCATCATATAGAGGTTTTGTGAGCCCGAGATGATCACGCCCTGGTCGTAGGCATCTTTCCATAGTGCCGGGTCGTTGGTGAGTGCCAGTTGCAGGGCACTCTCGCTGTAGACATACATCACCACGAAGTCAAGCTGTACCTTGCCGTTGGCGGCATATTTGGCGTATTTCTTCCGTGCGAGCTCCTTGACATGGCTTCGCACCGAGGTGAGATGGCGCTGCAGAGCCTCGTCGCACTCTGTGTCTGTCGTAGCATTGTGGTAGTCCTCGAAAGCCTTCAGCGACATCTTTGCGTCGATGATTACGTCGCGGTTGTCAGGGAAGTGGAGGATGACATCGGGGATCATCTTGTGGCCGTCCTCTTCGTGAACCGTACGTCCCTGCTCGTCTTTGAGCGTTACTTGCTCTTCGAACTGCACGCCCTCTTCGAGTCCCATCTGTTCCAAGAGTGTGCGCAGGCGCAGCTCGCCGAAGTTGCCTTGCGTCTTATTCTCGCCGGTGAGTGCCTCCGCCAACTTATCTGCACGTTGTCCGACCTCGTGTGCCTGCTTCAAGTTTTCCTGAATGCTGGCATCGAGGCGCGACATCAGCACCGTCTGGTCATGGTCGCTCTTCTCCACTGCTTCCTTCATCTGCTTCAGGTTTTCATGGAGGGGACTGAGCAGAGCCGACATCTGTTGCTGATTGACATTGTTGAGGTCGGCGGCCCGCCGCTTGAGGATCTCTTCCGACGCCGTGTTGATCTGCTCTTTAAGGAGAGAGGACTGTTGTTGTAGCTGGTCGGTCTGTTGCTGTCGCATGGTTTGCAGTTGCTCAGCCTGTTGCTGTTTCAGAGCCTGCAGCTGCTCAGCCTGTTGCTGTCGCAAAGTCTGCTGTTGCTCGGCCTGTTGCTGTCGCTGATCTTGCAACTGCTGCTGGTAGTTGGCTTGCAGTTCTTCTTTCTGCTTGTTCGAGTCCTCTTCCAATTTAGCGATTTGTTGTGTCAGCATGGTCACGCGTGTCTCCGCTGCCGCATTCTTACTGTGCGCCACGAGATATCCGATAACGATACCGATCAACAATCCGATAATGATGCTTATCACGTCCATTTCATCTGAGTTACGATTATGCTTGCAAAGATAGTAAAAACATTCGAATAGGACAAATAAAAAAGGAGTATGGGGAACCCCATACTCCTTTTATATATATGAAAGACTGTATGTCTACATCATTAGAACTCGAGGCGGAAGCCCACCTGTGCGTGCCAACGGCTGCCAGTATCGCTTGCCACGGGCTTGCTATTAGTGTTGAACTGGTAGACACCGACACCGTTCTCAATCTTTGTCAGCGTCAGCGGGCTGAGGTTGTAAGCATTGCTGTAGTGAGCACCCCAGTGCTTGTTGAGCATGTTGGCGAAGTTCATCACGTCGAAGGTGATTTGGAACTTACCAACACCCTTGATGTTGTAGATATTCTGAGCAAAGTGCAGGTTAACCTCGTTCTCCCACGGAGTAAGGTTTGAGTTACGCTTAGCATACTGTCCACGGTGGTCCTTGGCATAGTCATCATTCTCAATCCACTCTTCGAATGCCTGACGGCTCTGCTCAGCAGTCATGTTCTTTGTGCTTGCGAAGTTCATCTTTGCCAACTCATCCTTCGTTGGAATATAAAGCAGGTTGTTACCGCGGAAACCATCGTTGTTATAGTCGGCCTTCTCGTTCATCGTCAGCGAGTAGCGGCCGCCACTGAAACCGTTGTAGTTAATGGCTACCTCAGTGTTCATCCAACCGTTCCAGTACTTAGGAGAGCTGTAAGACACCTGGATGCGAACTTGATGAGGAATGTCGAACTTTGACCAGCTCATCTCGTTCTTGTCGTTGGTGTTGCGGCTATAGTTGTACTTCCAGTTAGAGTAAGCAACAGAAGAAGTACCATCATTGACACTGTAAGAGTGGCCGAAGATGTAGCTTGCCATGACATCAAGACCGAAGTCGAAGGATTTCTCTGCTTTCACAGACACATTATAAGAATAGCCCTTATTGGTATTCTTCAGATTGATGATGCTGTAGTAAGGCAGGTTTTTCTCAATCTTGCTGTAAGAAGTGACGGCAGAAGCCTCTACACCGGGAACAGCATAGACCTTGTCGCCCTTGTCCTCATAGGAAAGGTTCTCAAAGAACACGTTGTTGAGATTCTTGGAGTACAAGCCCTCGAGAGTCATTTTCACGTCGCCGGGGAGCATCTGCTCCAGAGCGAGGTTGGCACGGAATACCTGTGGGAAGCGGAAATTCTTAGCCACCGTCACGATGTCTGGAGACAGGCCGGCAGATGAGGTCTTGGCTGCTGCCATGGGATCCTTGGCATACTGACTAAGAGAAGGAGCCGTATTGTCCTTTGTATTGATAGTGGTACCCTTGGCCTCAATGCCATTATTGACGAAGGCGTTGGAGAGCCAAACGTATGGAGCACGGCCGGAGAAGATACCTACACCGCCACGGAGCAATGTACGATGGCTGGCATCCGTGTACCAGTTGAAACCTGCACGGGGAGATACGAGGAGCTTGGCACTTGGCATCTTGCCCACTTCAACACCGAGGTTATGCTCGGAAGCGAAGGTGTTGAAAGTGTCATTGGTTGTAGGAGAGTTCAATGTAGCGTTGATGTCAAAGCGTACACCATAGGTGACATTGAGCAGTGGGGTGATATCCCACTTATCTTGTGCATACAGGCCAAATAGCCCAAACTTCATATTCGGTGCCCACTTGGTGTCGCCACCCGTCAGTTCAGGGTCGGTATACTTATAAGTGAACTTGTAAGGAGTATCAGCAAGGAAGTTATCGAGGTCGCTATAGTACCAAGCACCGTTTGCTCCTTGGATGAAGAGGTTCTTCATCTTATAGAACTCATTATGTGTACCGAAGGTGATAGTGTGGTCGCCTTTGTACCAAGAGAGGTTGTCCTCTGCTGTCCATATGTCCTGATTAAGGTAGTTGGCAGCACTGCTGAATTCAGTACCGATATTGACAGTATTCATAGAGGTACCGTCACCACCGGCAACGCTGCCGATCTGAACACATGGACCCTGGTAGGCCACATCGCGGCTGTCACGGATGAAGCTTGCAGAAACTCGAGCCTCGTTGTAGAGAACAGGGCTGATGTGAGAGTTCAACTCAGCGACGAAAGAATTCGTCTTGTTGTTCATGCGGTAGCTGGAGTTGTTGAAAGTATAGGTGTTGTTGCTCAGTCCGTCTTTGTCGTCGTAGGAGTCGTTGTGCTGGTAGCGGAAAGCCAAATGGTTGTTCACGTCAATGTTCCAGTCCAAACGAGCCAGCAAGCCGAAGGACTTTGTGTCCTGCTCACCTTTTCCATAAGATTCCTGAAACCCTGTCAAATCGTTGAACTTGTCAGCAATCTGCTTCAGTGTGGCCTCAGTGACATACTTGTTGATATATCCGGGATAGATCGTGGCGGGAGCCTCTGTCTTCTTATATTCTGCACTGGCAAAGAAGAAGAGCTTGTCTTTGATGATCGGACCACCGAAGGTCGCACCATAGGTTTTGGTGGAGCGCTGCGAAAGCTTGTCCTCAGCATAATTCTGCAGACGGTTGTACTTGCAGTACATGTCCTGATTGGTGTAGTACATGTAAGCACTGCCGTGGAACTGGTTGGTACCGCTCTTGGTAATGGCGTTAATGGCACCGCCAGTGAAACCGCTCTGACGGACATCAAACGGAGCAACGCTCACCTGCAACTCCTGGATAGCGTCCATGGAGATAGGATTGGCATTGGTCTGACCGCCATTGGTACCGCTGCCGGCGAGTCCGAAGACATCGTTGCTCACCGTACCGTCGATTTGGAAAGAGTTGTAGCGATTGTTGATACCAGAGATAGACACACCGCCTAAACGCGAATTGGAGACCAGTGGAGACAGCTTAGCCACATCGTAGAGGTTACGGCTGATGGTCGGCGTGTTCTCAATGCGCTGCTGATTGAAGTTAGCGGCAGCACCACCACTGTTGCGTCCACTCTTGCCAAGTACGGTGACCTCACCAATTTGCTGAGCATCCTCCTTCATGTCGATGTTCAGCGTACGAGGCTGTCCCAGCGAAAGTTGGATGTTGTCAATGACCTCATCCTTGTAGCCGATGTAGTTGACGGTAACCTTGTAAGGGCCGCCGACACGCATACCCTGGATGGTAAAGCGTCCGCTTTCGTTAGTAACTGCATTGTAACGAGTACCGGAAGGCTCGTGAATGGCGATGATTGTTGCGCCGATGACGTTTTCACCACCTGCCACCACTTTACCGTTGAGGCCAGAAGTGGTGATCTGTGCCATCATGGTTGATGAAATCATCAACAGAAGCATGACGAGCATAAAATGCAATCTTCTTTGCATACCTTTAATAATGAATAATTAATACCTGAGGGCTAAAGCCCCTGCTTAACGAATTCACTGCAAAATTAAACAAAATTTTCCATAATACTGTTGCAAAGTCACTACATTTTTTTATTTTCAACGCAAAATTGGCAAATTAAGGTAATATTTAGGTTGAAGATAATGAATAACAAGAGCAGCGGGGCTGTTACACAACGTTTTTTTTGCACAAAAAAGTCTTTTTCTAAAGGAAAAGTTTCATAGTTATGCTTTTTTTGTTAACTTTGTGACTAGATATAGATTTAAAAACAGAAAAGCATTATGATTATCGATTTCGACAAGATACCCGAAGTACATATCGATGGCTTCAAAGGTGGAAAAGGAAGACTCGACACACGCAACTACGACGATGGTAAGGCAAAGATCATGTATTCCACGCTTCGCCCGGGCGCATCCTCGGGATCGCATGTCCATGAAGGCAACTGTGAGATTGTCTTCGTCATCAGCGGTATCGCTACTTTCCACTACGATGATCAGGTGGAAGAGTGCCGTGCCGGTCAGTGCCACTATTGCCCCGAGGGACATAGTCACTACATGGAGAACCTGACCGACCATGACCTGGTCTACTTTGCCGTGGTGAAATAGTTCGTTTGCCATTTCCGTATTTGTTGCAGACATCCTTCAGCTGACAGCCGTAGCAGCGGCCGCGGGCATGGCGGAAGGCATAAACGATGCGGTAAGTGACATAGGCGACGCACAAGGCGACGACGCACAGTACAATGATGTGTTGTGTCATGGATCAATCTTTTTCTTTTAGTGATACCTTATTATATATATAACGCATAGACAAACCATTTCAATATATGGCTCAACAAAATAATCATCTTGTCATCATGGCAGGCGGCATCGGCAGCCGTTTCTGGCCGATGAGTACTGAGGAGCGACCCAAGCAGTTCATCGATGTGTTAGGAGTGGGTCACACGCTGATACAGATGACATTAGACCGCTTCCGGGGGGTATGCCCGATGGAGAATATATGGGTCGTCACCAACGAACGTTACGCCGACTTGGTTCACGAGCAGTTGCCCGATGTGCCCGTTGATCATATCCTGCAAGAACCGTGCCGCAGAAACACGGCGCCCTGCATCGCCTACGTCAGCTGGCGCATCAAGATGACAGACCCGAAGGCCAATGTCGTCGTCTCGCCATCAGACCATATTGTCACCAACGTCGACGAGTTCCGTCGTGTCATCACCTCCTGCTTGAAGTTCGCTGGTGAGACCGACGCTGTGCTCACCTTGGGCATGAAGCCGACACGTCCGGAGACGGGCTACGGCTATATTCAGGCAGACCTCACCTCCAACTCGCCGCGCAACCGCGAGATCTACCGTGTGGACCAGTTCAAGGAGAAGCCTGATCTGGAGACTGCTAAGCATTATATCAGTGAGCATAACTTTTTCTGGAATGCCGGTATCTTTGTCTGGAGCGTGGAGACCATCGTCAATGCCCTGCGTGTGTATGCACCGCGTATCAACAATATCTTTGAGCGCATGCAGAATGTCATGGGCACGCCACAAGAGCAAGAGACGATTAATAAGGTGTATCCCGACTGCGACAATATCTCCATTGACTATGCCGTGATGGAGAATGCCGAGGAGATCTTTGTCTTCCCGGCAGACTTCGGTTGGAGCGACCTCGGCACATGGGGTTCACTGCTGCTGCAAAGCCAGCGCGATATGTACGGCAACGGACTCATTGGCAAGAACATCCACACCTTTGAGTGCCGCAATTGCATTGTACACACTGCCCAGGAGAAGAAGGTGATCCTGCAAGGCCTCGACGGATATATCGTAGCTGAGCACGACGACACCTTGCTGATCTGTAAGCTCTCGGAAGAGCAGCGCATCAAGCAGTTCCAAAACAATTAATCGGTTGTGCCCTTTACCAAAGATAACTTTAAACACATCATACTATGCTGACCTTTCCTTGTGCCAAGATCAATCTTGGATTGAATATTGTCGCTGAGCGCCCAGATGGCTGTCACGACATACAGACGGTGTTTTATCCCATCCCGCTCACCGATGCCTTGGAGATCAAACACATGGATCCGGCTTTCCCCTCAGATCATCCTTGTGATCTGAAGGTCACAGGCAATGCCGTAGACTGTGATGAGCGCAGCAACCTTGTGGTGAAGGCCTACGACCTCCTTGCTGCTGATTTTGAGTTGCCGCCGATCCATGCACATCTCTTCAAGCGCATCCCCTCGCAGGCGGGACTGGGAGGCGGCAGTTCTGATGGTGCCTTCATGATTCGCCTGCTCGACGAGCGTTTCCGGCTGAACATCGGCATTGCCGAGATGGAGCGCTATGCGGCTAAGTTGGGTTCCGACTGTGCGTTCTTCATCACCGCCGAACCGTCGTATGCCACCGGGCGTGGTGAGATCCTTGAGCCGGCTGATGGTCCCAAGGGCAATCTCCACGGCTATTCGATTGTAGTGGTGAAGCCCGACGTGGCAGTGTCTACACGTGATGCCTATGCGCAGATCGTCTGTCACATGCCCCGCAAGTCGTGCCGCGACATCGTACGTCAACCGATTGCCGCCTGGCGCGATGAGCTGACCAACGATTTCGAAGGCCCGGTCTTCAAGGCACATCCCGAGTTGGTACGTATCAAGCAGAGCCTCTACGACATGGGTGCGCTCTATGCTCAGATGAGCGGTAGTGGCAGTGCCCTCTATGGCATCTTTCGTGAGATACCACAAGGAGTGGAGGATTGGTTCAAAGGTTGCTTCGTGGCGTCAGCAGCGCTGTAGACAGAACGGGAGTTAATTACCGTCAAATAGGGTAAAGAGTTCCTGAAAGGGATATGCTATATTATATTCCCGGCAATATAATCTTTTGATACTCGTTCTCGAAGTTCGGCGTGAACACACCTTTACCTATGTTGTCCTTGATCTCTGCAGGACTCCAGAAACGGCCACCGGCGAGTTCGTCTTTGCTGGGACATACCTTGCCGTCGTAGACTGTGGTGAAGACCCATACCAGTTCCTTCTCACGCTGACTCTCAAAGACATAGTGCTTGATGAAGCATGGCGTGTAGTCGGTGATGCCAAGCTCCTCACTCACCTCGCGGTACAGTGCCTGTTCGACCGTCTCGCCGTAGTCGACATGACCGCCGCATGCCGTGTCCCATTTGTCGGGCTGGATATCTTTCCAGTGCGGACGCTGCTGCAGGTAGAGGCCGCCACAGCTGTTGAACACATGCAGGTGCACTACCGGATGGAGCACCTTACTGCCGTCGTGGGCTTTTCCGCGTGAGATTTTGCCGAGCACGCGGCCGTCTTCATCGACGACGGGAAAGAGTTCTTCTTTGTTATCCATATTCATTCCGAGTCTGTTTAGCTTTTATTTTCCGTTTTATTTTGTTATCTCAAATCTTCTTGCTATCTTTACAGAAGAAAGAGAAAGATAAATGAATCATATCCTATGGAAGTAAATCTCGACTTGATGTCTTTTATCGAAACGAGCATTCTGCCTCGCTACACAGCCTTTGGCCGCTCCCATGACCTGAGTCATGTGCAGCGTGTCATCGCCAATTCGCTGGAGCTGGCGCGCCGCACGGGGGCGGATATTAATATGGTGTATACCGTGGCAGCCTACCATGACCTTGGCATGAGCGGTCCGCGTGCCATCCACCATATCACAGGCGGAAAGATTCTTGCAGCGGATGCCCGGCTGAGGAAATGGTTCTCGCCCGGGCAGATCACCATCATGAAGGAAGCAGTAGAGGATCATCGCGCTTCAGCTTCACACGAACCGCGGAGCATCTACGGCAAGATCGTCGCTGAGGCTGACCGCGACCTCGATCCAAAGGTGGTATTTCGTCGTGCCGTGGAGTTCGGTTTGGAGCGTGATCCCGACAAGGACCGTGAGTGGCAGTGGCAGCGTTTCGACCGCCATATGGAGGAGAAGTACAGCGCCCGAGGCTATATCCGTCTTTGGATTCCCAACTCGCCCAATGAGGAAAAACTCAAACAGGTACGCGACATCATCGCTGACAAGGTTCGCCTACGCGAGGCTTTCAATCGTCTGTTTGATGAGGAGAGCTCGTCAAGGCGTTGAATGTCTTCTTCCCTTTGACATAGTATTGCCAGACAACACTAAAAGGAAGCTGCTCAGGTACCGTTTTGAGTTTCCTGCTCTTCTTGATGGCATCGCGGTCAGCGTCGAAGTCGTGTCGCCATTTATAGAAAGCACGCCGCGCCCGCAGGATAGCGATGAAGTCATGCCAGTTGCGGTTGACGATCAGCGTTTCCAGTGCGGCGATGTGGTCGAGCAGCCAGCGCATGTGCATCACGGGGCGGAGCTCCTCGTCGGACAGGTTTTTATAGAGCATCGTCAGGTTGTTGCGGAAGTTGAGGAAGGTCTTCATCGGGTTGCCCTGCGGCAGTGTGCCACCGCCAACATGGTATACTTCGCTTTCTGGAATGCATACCACGCGCCGTCCATGCAGTCGCAGTCGCCAGCAGAGGTCTATCTCCTCGTTGTGGGCAAAGAAGCGGGCGTCGAGTGCTCCTGCCTCCCAATAGTCTTTGGCACGGATCATCAGACAGGCCCCCGTAGCCCACAGCACATCCATCTTATAGTCATACTGTCCATTGTCACGCTCCACGGTGTCGAAGACCCGGCCGCGGCACAGCGGATAGCCGAAGCGGTCGAGGAAGCCGCCCGAGGCACCGGCATACTCAAAGCTGTCTTTGTCGGCTTCACTGAGCAACTTAGGCTGACAGGCCGCTACGTCGTCGTGGGTGTCCATATACTCTTGCAGGGGCGTGAGCCAGTGGTGCGTCACCTCCACGTCGGAGTTGAGCAGCACATAGTAGTCGGCCTCTATCTGCCGCAGCGCACGGTTGTAGCCGTCGGCAAAGCCATAGTTGCGGTCGAGCACAAGCGTCTTCACTTCCGGGAATTTCTGCGCGAGCATCTCCATTGAGCCGTCGGTGGAGGCATTGTCAGCCACCCATACCTCAGCGTCGTCGCGTGAGTATTTCAGCACGGTGGGCAGGAAGCGTTCCATCATCTTCCGTCCGTTCCAGTTCAATATGACGATAGCTGTCTTCATCGTTTTTCCTGTTTTTATTTCTCTATGTTGGGCTTTGCCAACAGCGTATCTTCTTTTCCTTTCTTTCTGAAGTCACCGAGTGTCACGTTGAGAATCTCATTGTCGTACTCCTCGCGAGCCTCACCGGCAGGCAGGGTGACGCGGATGTAGTTGTCGGTGAAACCGTGCATGGCGTGTCCGGCGGGTGCTTTCTCGAAGAGCACGTGTCGTGTCTGTCCGATATAGTGGGCATAGAAGTCGTGCGTCTTCTTGTCGGAGAGTTCCAGGAGTCGTCTTGAGCGCTCCTTCTTGTCCTTGTCGCTGACCACGTAGGGGATGGCGAGTGCCGACGTGCCCGGTCGCTCGGAGTAGGGGAAGACGTGGAGCTGGGTCACGGGCAGACCGTCGAGGAAGTCGTAGCAGTCCTCGAAGTACTCCGGCCGCTCGCCACGGCAGCCTACCATCACGTCGACACCGATGAACGCATCGGGCATGAGTTCCTTGATGAGGCGGATCTTATGGGCGAAGACATCACGCGTGTAGCGGCGGTGCATGAGCTTGAGCACCTCGTCATTGCCGCTCTGCAAGGGGATGTGGAAATGCGGCATGAAGGCGCGCGAGTGGGCACAGTACTCGATGAGCTCGTCGTCGATGAGGTCTGGTTCCAGCGAGCTGATGCGATAGCGCTGGATGCCCTCCACGTCGTCGAGGGCTTTGACCAGGTCGAGGAAGGTCTCGCCGGTGGTCTTGCCAAACTCTCCGATGTTCACACCGGTGAGCACGATCTCCTTGCCGCCCTCGTGTGCCGCCTGTTCGGCCTGCTCCACGAGCGAGGCGATGGTGGGGTTGCGAGAGAAGCCACGGGCGTAGGGAATGGTGCAGTAAGTGCAGAAATAGTCGCATCCGTCCTGTACTTTCAGGAAGTAACGCGTGCGGTTGCCGCGCGAGCACGACGGTTGGAAAGTCTTGATGTCCTTGGTCTTCTCGTGGTGGAAGGCGTGGAGATGGCCTTCCCGCGGTTGTGTCCATGCGTCGGAGAGATATTGTATGAGGTCGGCTTTCTCGTTGGAGCCGAGTACGAGGTCCACGCCGTCGATGGCGCTCACCGTCTCGGGCTCCAGCTGGGCATAGCATCCCGTGACCACAACAAAGGCGCCGGGGTTCTCGCGCACCATGCGGTGGATGGCCTGACGGCATTTGTGGTCGGCCACCTCCGTCACCGAGCAGGTGTTGATCAGACAGATGTCGGCGTGCTCACCCTCGTGAGCGGTCGTGACGCCCATCTCGCTGAGCAGCTTGCCAAAGGTGGAGGTTTCGGAGAAGTTGAGCTTGCAGCCCAGCGTGTAGTAGGCTGCTTTCTTGCCTTGGAAGGCACTGGTATTGATCATGCTTCTTTTCTTTTTTATGCAAAGGTACTGTTTTCCCGTGACAATCTCACTGTAGAAGCAGGGAAAAGTGAAGTTTCTCTCCTTTTGGCAGACTTTTGTTGCATCGACCATAGACATACGTCTGATTGTGAAAATCAACACGTGTTTTCTTTGTCATGTGGAGATAAATGCTTAATTTTGCGATGACGATGCTAAACATCGTACTTACAACTACATAGGCACTAATCTTTAGATATATACCTATTTACTATTACTGATTACTGTTTGGAGTCACACCTCCATGCAACAAAAGTAGAACTTATGAAGAAAATACTGTTACTCTCCGCCATGGCAGCCTTTGCCGCTACTTCAATAGCACAGACTCTGCATGACGGGCCCACCATGGGATGGAGCTCGTGGAACACCTTCGCTTCCAAAATCAATGCGCAACTCATCGAAAGCCAGGCCAAGGCCATGGCCGACAAAGGCTTGAAGTCTGCGGGATATACCTACGTCAATATCGACGACGGCTTTCAGGGCGGACGTGACAAGACGACGGGGCAGCTCGTCATCAACCAAGACCGTTTCCCCGGCGGACTGAAACCCGTCGTGGACTGTATCCACGGGCTCGGTCTGAAGGCGGGCATCTACTCCGATGCCGGACACAACACCTGCGCCGGATACTACGGCGGGGAGAAGCAGGAAGACGGCACGGGACTCTATGAGCACGACCAGCAGGACTGTGACTACTTCTTCAAAGACCTGCATTTCGACTTCATCAAGGTCGACTTCTGCGGTGGCGATGCCGGTCAGAACAGTGAACGGCTCGGGCTCAACGAGCAGGAGCGCTATACAGCCATCAGCAAGGCCATCAAGAATACCGGACGTGAGGTACGGTTCAACGTGTGCCGATGGAACTATCCCGGCACGTGGGTGAGCGACGTGGCTACTTCATGGCGTACGACCACCGACATCGCTGATGCTTGGAGTTCGGTGCGGCGTATCATCGGCGAGAACCTTCCGCTGGCCGCTTACAGCCATCGTGGGCACTACAACGATATGGATATGCTTGAGGTGGGACGCAGCATGACGGCTGAGGAGGACAAGACCCACTTCGGTATGTGGTGTGCGATGAACTCGCCGTTGCTCATCGGCTGCGACATGACACGCATCAAGGACCACACGCTGAAGCTCTTGACCAACCGTGATCTTATTGCCATCAACCAGGATCCCGTCGGCGAGCAAGCCTATGTAGTCAAGTATGTCAACGGCTGTTACGTACTCGTGCGTGATGTCGACCGGGCGCAGGGCACCCACCGCGTGCTCGTGGTCTACAACCCGTCGGACGCTGAGCATCAGGTCAACGTGAATTTCCGTGATCTCTGCTTGGGCGGACGGGTGAGTATGCGCGACCTTTTCGAGCAGAAAGACCTTGGCCGTTTCAGCGCTTCCTATACCGTCGACGTACCAGCCCATGGCGGTCGCATCTATAAGCTGCAAGGTCAGAAGCGACGGGAGCAAATCCGCTACGAGGCAGAGACAGCCTACATCAGCGACTATCAGGAGATCTACAACAACCAGGCACTCAAGACAGGTATCTACCAGACTGCCGACGGACTCAGCGGACACTTCAAGGCTTCATGGCTCGGTTGCAGTGCACAAAACGACCTCCGCTTCCGCAAGGTCTACAGCCAGCGTGGCGGCGACTACTGTCTCACCATCGCTTATCTCTGTGGCGAGAACCGCAGCATGGATGTAGAAGTCAACGGTAAACTCGTGAAGACGCTCACCGTCAACTCCGGCAACGCTTCCACGGTGAGGACATCTGCTCCCATCAACGTACATCTCAAGAAAGGCTACAACGAGATCCGCCTCTCAAATACAAAGAACTGGATGCCCGACATCGACTACATCGAGGTGGCGAAGGTGAAATAAGGAAGCACAGCTTTAGCTTACAAGGAATTGGTTGAAAATAATGCCACATCATATACTTTAAGTTGATTTGTGCGTGCGGTTTTTGTACCAGTTCGGCGAATATCTTTCACACAGCAACACGGGGAGGCACACCTAAATTTTTTATGTGTAGGGGCGAGGGTTCTCCCGAGAGATTTGTTGTCGGGAGGTCCGCTGCCCTCAGCGGACGAAGCAATTTGAATGCACTCTGCATTATTGTCCGCTGGGGGGCAGCGGACCTCCCGGAAACTGACTCCCAATTGACCAAATCCTAAAAAGCGATGTAGTAGATCCATGTCATTGTTTAGAAAACTGACAAAAAACGGGCAAAATACAGGCGATTTTCTGCACGAAGGTGTACTTTGCTCTCAATTTTGCGAATTTTGGGTTCTTTTTTATAAATAGCTAATTATTAGGATGTTATGAGTGTACTGGCATTTTGCGAGCATGAAAAACGTTGATGTTGGTCGTCAAAGTGCCGTTTTCTTGCAAAATTCTCTAGAGAATTTCTCATCATTACGGTGGTTTGTATGCATCATCTAAGCGTGATGCTCCGGTCAACACGCTTAGATGATGCGATGATCTCGCCTTTTTCTCAGGTACAAAGTGCCTTTCTGATGATCAGCCGTCGGTTTTCTGACTTT